>Ga0207421_10001808_pt1 | contig 27176 bp, 24 predicted proteins | sample SodLakKL_010_SED_4_FD_187542 | JGI IMG/M metagenome (GOLD analysis project Ga0207421, IMG submission 187542) | Alkaline sediment microbial communities from Lake Tanatar, Kulunda Steppe, Russia - 8KL_010_SED (SPAdes) (version 2) | ecosystem: Environmental > Aquatic > Non-marine Saline and...
CCGCTGCACCTTGCGGAGCAGCGTCCCGCCAGAACATCCCGCTGCGTCGGAACGTCCCTCCGGGTCGGACGGTGCAGCGCCCTGACCGGATCACGGTCGACCTCGCGGCCGTCCGTGCGGTGATCTCACCCTCGCGGGTTCGTCCCACCTCGGTTCCGGCACGTTCCCGGTCCCGCGGCAGTGGGCCGGAGCCCATCACCTGCACCTGGTCGCCTCTGCACGAAGCTGCCGGGTGGCCGGAGGGGGATCCGCAGTTCGTTCCCGACCGGCAAGGACCACGATACGCCGCTGTCTCCTGTGCTGTCCAGGGTGTCGGGAGAAGTCACAGGATGGTCACAGGATCTCCACCGCACTTCCCCAGGATGTCCCCAGATCCTGTCCGGGCAGGCGCACAGTGAGATCGTCTCTGCGCGCTGTGGAACGGCTGTGGAAGGGCTGTGGACAGTGGGTCCTGGACCACCACCTCGCCGTGCGTGTGGTCGCAGCCGCCCAGCTGGAGGGAGCCTGACCCCGGGCAGCAGCGCCTGCCAACCCGGTTGCGTCGTCGCCGGCAACTCGCCCTGCGAGCGCGGGGTGACCACTAGCATCGACACGCCGTGCGACGTGGACACGTGAGGAGCCGGGTGCCGAACCCCTTCGATGATCTCACCGTCGGCGGTGGCGCCCTTGCCCCCGGCGCCAACCCGTTCCGGCCGGGGATGGGTCGGATCCCACCGGACTTCGGCGGTCGTGAGGATGCGCTGCTCCGCGCCCGCATCGTCGTCGAACAACTCACTGCGGGTGTGGCACCGGAGTTCGTGCTCTACCGCGGGGTGCGCGGGGTCGGCAAGACCGCCCTGCTCGCTTACGTCCGCCAGCGGGCGCGGCAGCTCGGCCTGGCCACGATCCACGTCGAGGCTGACCGCGACGACAGCGAGTTGGCGCGTGCCACCTCGGTGCTGTTGCGTGGCGTGGGTGAGCTCGTGGCCGAGGCTGGTGAGCAGGCCCTGAGCGGTCTGGCCGTGGTCCGGTCGGCGCCCGAGGGTGTGGCGCTCCGCGGACCCGCGGACGCCCAGACCTTCGAGTCGCTGGTGGGCGATGTGGGGGAGCTGGCCACCCGGCTGCGCCGGGGCGTGCTGCTGACCATCGACGAGGTGCACGAGGCCGGTGACGTGCTGCTCGGGCCGCTGCTGCGCGCGGCACACCGGGCCGCACAGGACGACCGGCCCCTCGGGGTGCTGCTGTCGGGGTTGCCCACGGCTGCGGAGAACCTGTTCGACGAGGGGCAGACCTACACCGAGCGTCTCGCCCGTGTGGACCTCGGTCTGCTCGCTGCGGCCGGCACGGCCGAAGCGATCCGGCGCCCCTTCGCCCGGGTGGCCGACGCCGTGGTCGACGACCAGGTGGTCGCGGAGGTCCATGCCGCCTCGGGGGGCTATCCCTGGTTCGTGCAGCTGTGGGGGGAGGCCCTGTGGGATCTCGCGACGGATCCGGTCCGCATCGAACTGCCGGTCGCGCGCGCGGCCGGTGCCCGGGTGCGCGTGCGCGTCGACGACTTCTACGCGACCCGTTGGCGCCGGGTGCCGACGGGACGTGCGCAGCTGTTGGTCCAGGCCCTGGCGGAGCAGGGTGGCGAGGCGGCGATGGGTGATCTCCTCGAGCTGGTCGACATCACCCACCAGGCAGCCTCACCGGCGCGACGTGCGCTGCTCGACCTCGGCGTCTGTTGGGCGCCGGGTCGGGGCCGGCTCGCCTTCAGCGTGCCCGGGTTCGAGGGGTGGGTGCTGTCCACACAGCCGGTCGAGGGCTGACGGCCTCCCGACGGGCGCTGCGTCCGCGACAGGACCGGGGGTCGGCCGGGGGCCAGGCCCTGCCCGCAGGCGGTCCTCCCTCACTAGCCTGTCACCGATGGATGCGATCCCCCTGCCTCGGTTCGAGGAGCTCGTCGGCGCTGCCCTGGACGCCGTGCCCGCGGAGCTGTGGTCGCGGTTCGACAACGTGGTCGTGCTCGTCGAGGACGCCCACGAGGAGGAGCCGGAGCTGCTGGGGATCTACGAGGGGATCCCCCTGACCGAGCGCGAGGAGTACAGCGGCGCGACGCCCGACGTGATCAGGATCTTCCGCCTGCCCCTGTGTGCGTTGGCCGAGGACGACGATGACCTCGTGGACGAGGTCTACGTCACGGTGGTCCACGAGTTCGCCCACCACCTCGGCATCGACGACGACCGACTGCACGAGCTCGGCTGGGCGTGACCGGCCGCCCCCGCAGCACCCTGAGCCCACCACCCGATATGGAGGACACCGGTGACCGACGCTTCCGACAACCCCTCGGCCAAGCCCCACTGCCTCGGCGTCCTCACCAGCGGTGGTGACGCCGCCGGCATGAACGCGGCGGTGCGAGCCGTGGTGCGCACCGCGCTCTCCCTCGACATCCAGCCCTACCTGATCCACGAGGGCTACGTCGGCATGGTGGCGGGGGGCGATGCCATCATCACGGCCTCTTCCTCGGACGTCGGCGGCATCCTGCACAAGGGCGGTACCTCCATCGGGACCGCTCGCAGCGAGGAGTTCCGTACCCGTGACGGCCGGCGCAAGGCGGCGCTCAACCTGGTCAAGCGGGACATCACCGCCCTGGTGGTCATCGGCGGCGACGGGTCGCTGACGGGAGCCAACCTGCTCTCCAGCGAGTGGCCGGAGTTGCTGGCGGAGCTGGTCGAGGCGGGTGAGCTCGAGCAGCCAGCGGCTGACGCCCACCCACGGCTGCAACTGGTCGGGATCGTCGGCTCGATCGACAACGACATGTTCGGGACCGACATGACCGTCGGGACCGACTCGGCCCTGCACCGCATCACCGAGGCGCTCGACGCACTCCACTCCACCGCCTCGAGCCACCAGCGATCCTTCGTGATCGAGGTGATGGGCCGCAACTGCGGTTACCTCGCCCTGATGTCAGCCCTGGCCACGGGTGCCCAGTGGGTGTTCATCCCCGAACGTCCACCGCAGACCGCCAGCTGGGAGGAGGCGCTGCGTCGTACCGTGGCCAAGGGGCGTGAGCACGGTCGCCGACAGAACATCGTCGTGGTGGCCGAGGGTGCCCGGGATCGCTACGGGGTGTCCATCACCTCGGAACGGGTGCGTGACATCCTCTCCGAGGGGCTCGGCGAGGACACCCGGGTGACCATCCTCGGCCACGTCCAGCGCGGCGGCTCGCCCAGCGCCTTCGACCGGATGCTGGGGTCACGCTGTGGCTACCACGCCGTCCACGAGCTGGCGTCGGGTCGGGCTGCCGAGGAGGCGCAGCTGGTCGGCATCAGCGAGAACCGGATCATCACCTCGCCCTTGATGGCGGCTGTGGAGCGCACACGCTCGGTCGCGGGGCTGCTGAAGGAGAAGCGGTACGACGAGGCCATGGAGCTGCGCGGCTCCGGGTTCGTCGAGGCCTATGAGACCATGCGCACCCTGGTCCGTGGCCGTCCCCGGCCCCCCGATGAGGACACGGAAGCCAAGCGCATCGCGATCGTCCACGGCGGCGGTCTGTCGCCGGGGATGAACACCGGGGTGCGTGCCGCCGTGCGCTACATCCTCGATCGCGGTCACATCCCCCTGGCGGTCAAGGGCGGCTTCCCCGGGCTGCGTGATGGCAACGTGGAGGAGCTCGGGTGGATGTCGGTCCACGGCTGGGTGTCCCACGGGGGCGCCGAGCTCGGAACCAAACGCTTCACCCCCACAGCCGACGATCTGCCGCGCATCGCGCGCACCATCGCCGAGCACCACATCGACGGGCTGTTGATGTTGGGGACCTTCGACGGCTACGTGGCGGCAGAGGTGCTGCACCAGGCCCGCAAGCGCCATCCGGAGCTCGACATCCCCATCGTCTGCCTGCCGATGACCATCTCCAACGACATCCCCGCCACGGAGTTCACCATCGGGGCCGACACCGCCCTCAACGCCATCGTGGAGAACGTGGACAAGATCAAGCAGTCCGCTGTGGCGTCGACCCGTGTGTTCGTCGTCGAGGTGATGGGCAAGGAGTCGGGCTACCTGGCGCTGGCGGGTGGCCTGGCCACCGGCGCGGAGTTCGTCTACACGCCCGAGGAGGGGATCAGCCTGGACCGGCTCAAGGATGATGTGGAGCAGTTGACCGCGCGGTTCCGCAGCGGCCAGCGGCTCGGGGTCATCATCCGCGGCGAAGGCGCCGACGACGTCTACACGACACCGTTCCTGTGGGCGCTGTTCGAGAAGGAGGGCGGCCAGCTGTTCGATGTCCGCCAGTCCATCCTCGGCCACGTCCAGCAGGGTGGTGACCCGAGCCCCTTCGACCGGATCCAGGCCACCCGCTTCGCGGTGCGCTGCGTCGACCATCTGATCGACAGCCTCGACAGCGACACCCAGGACAGCGCGATGTGCGGCCTGGTCCAGGGCAAGGTGACCTTCACCCCGCTGTCCCGGTTCCGCGACATGCTGGACCCGAACGGCGCACGACGGCCTGCCCAGGAGGCGTGGTACGAGCATCTGCGGCCGATCGCCACGACCATGTCCGGGGTCGATCGGGGTCAGCTGTGAGCACGTCGACGGCGGTCACCTACCGCAGCAGGTGGTGTGGCGTGCGCCGGGCTTCCCGTCCGTGGCGCGCATGACCTAGCGTGAGCAGACCGACCGGCCAGGGACGGGCGACGAGGAGGCCTCGCGTGGATGACCAACGCCGAACCAACCCGTACCGACGGCTCACCGTCGTGGCAGCAGGCGTGCTCCTGCTGTCTGCGTGCGGTGCCGAGGACCCCGAGGGGGTCGCCCTGGCCAACATCGGGGAGGACCCGCAGACCACGGCCGAGTCAGAGCCCGAGGCGGAGCAGGCGGCGGACCCCGAGGTCACGGACGAGGGGTCGGACGCGGGTGCCGGAGATGACGCTGGTGACGATGCAGGGGACGAGGCCGCCGACGAGCTCGGCCACGGCGGTGACGGCGCCACCACGGAGGCGACGGCGACCGAGGAACCCGAGGATGCCCTGGCCGTCGGTGCGTGTGACCTGGCGGAGGCGGAAGGCACCGAGCCCCTCGATGTCGACAGCTACGAGCAGCTGACCCTGGAGACCAACTTCGAGCTCGAACTCCTGGTCACCGACCTCGCCGCGGACCTCGATGAGCTGCTCTCCGGTGTCAGCGACGGGCCGACGCTCGAGGACCAGCTCGCTGACCATCGTGCGGCGTACGCAGCCGCCGTGGAGCCCCTGCGCGACGTGGCCCCGCCCGAGGGTGCCACCGAGTGGCACGACGGTGCGATGGGCAGTTTCGATGCCGTGTGCACGGCGATCGAGGACGGTCTCGCGGGCAGTGCCGAGGGCGACGACCAGCGCTTCGAGTCCTTCGTGGCGGCGCTGACGGAGTTCCCGGGGCTGCTCAACAGGCTCCATGCCAACGCCGCCTGCGGGCCCTTCGAGAGCTGCTGAACGACCCCCCGCATCCATGAGGTGAGCACCGTGACCACCACCAGTAGCACCGTCGCGGACGCACAGCTCGAGCTGGTCCGCGGTGACATCACCGCCCAGGGCGACCTCGATGCCGTGGTCAACGCCGCGAACGCCCACCTGCAGACCGGGGGTGGTGTCGCGGGCGCGATCCACCGGGCCGCTGGTCGCCGCCTGGCACGGGCATGCCGTCCGCTGGCGCCGATCTCCCCCGGCGAGGTCGTGGCCACCGACGCCTTCGGCCTGCCCAACCGCAGGGTGCTGCACGCCCTCGGACCCGTGTTCGGGCGGGACGAGCCGGCTGCGGAGCTGCTCGCCGCCTGCTATCGCAACGCACTGGTGCTCGCCGATGCGGAGGGGCTCACGTCCGTGGGGTTCCCGGCCATCTCCACCGGCGCCTTCGGCTACCCCCTCACCGAGGCCGCCGAGGTGGCGCTGTCCACCGTCCATGAGGTGCTGGCTCGCGAGGCGCAGGGGGTCGGATGGTCCGTTCGGCTGGTCCGGTTCGTGCTCTTCTCCCAGGCTGACCTCGAGGCCCACGCCCGCGTCCTCGACACCCTGCCAGCTCCCTGACGCCGGTCACCCGATGCTGACGAGACGACCTCGCACTTCCGCCGCGGCCGAAGGAAAGGCCTGCCCCGATGTCCTCACGGAAGATGACCCTCGATCTGCACCCGGTGTTCAACCAGGGGCGTGCCATCGAGCAGGCGCTGCACGAGGCCATGGACGAGGCCGAGGCCCGCAAGGTCAAGGAGTTGGAGATCATCACCGGCAAGGGCAGCGGCGCCCTGCGCAAACGTGTGCTGCGCTTCCTCGACAGCAAGCAGATGCGGGCGCGCTATCACCGCATCGACAAGGATGCCGGCAACCACGGCCGGATCTTCGTCCACTTCCGGTTCCAGCGCGGCCAGTGACCCGCAGCGGCCACGGTGGTGTCCTGGTCAGGCCGTCAGGTCGCCGACCAGCGTGGTGAGCATCGCGTCGCAGGCGTCGAGTTGCGAGGTCGCGATCCACTCGTCCGGGCGGTGTGCCTGCTCGATGGACCCCGGGCCGCACACCACCGTGGAGATGCCCGCAGCCTGCAGGTGGCCGCCGTCGGTCGCGAAGGGCACGGAGCTCGCAGGTGCGGTGCTGCCGGTCAGGCGTCGGACCAGCGCCTCGGCAGCCCCGTTCGGCTCAGGTGCCAGGGCACGGGCCGAGGCGTCGGCACGGAAGGTGATCGTGCCCTCGCCGGTGGTGGCGCGCAGGTCGGGGAGTACCACCTCGGTGGCGTAGCGCTCCACCTCGGCGAACAGCGCGTCGGAGTCGTCAGCGGGGACCGGCCGGTACTCCCAGGTCAGCTCGGCGCGGCGCGGGACGATGTTGATGGCCTGACCGGCGTGCAGCGTCGCCACGTTGAAGCTGGTGTAGGGCGGGTCGAAGCTGGCATCGGCAGCCGCGTCGCGGCGCTGGCGGGCGAGCTCGTCGATGCGGGTGGCGATCCGCACCGCTGCCACCAGGGCGTTGCCGGCGCGCTGGGGCTGGCTGGAGTGGCCGTCGACGCCCTCCACGACGGTGGTGAAGGCGCGCACACCCTTGTGGGCGGTGACCGGCTCGAGCAGGCTCGGCTCTCCGACGATCGCGGCCGCAGGGCGCGGCTGGGTGCGCAGCAGGAGCTCGACCGCGGCCGGCGCGCCGACGGTGCCGAGCTCCTCGTCGTAGGTCAGCAGCAACAGGATGGGGCGGGCCAGCTCCGCACGCACCATCGTCGGCAGCTGGGCGAGGACGCTGGCCAGGAAGCCCTTCATGTCCGTCACGCCCCGGCCAAAGAGCCGGTCGGCGGTCGCGGTGACGGTGAAGGGGTCGCTGGTCCAGGGCTGGCCCTGGACGGGGACACAGTCGGTGTGGGCAGCGAGCACGATCCCACCGGCCACGGACGGCCCGATACGGGCGACGAGGTTCGCCCGGGTCCCGGTGGGGTCGAGTTGGCGGGCGTGCCATATCCCGTGAGCGTCGAGGAGGTGCTCCACGTAGGCGATGAGGTCGAGGTTCGAGGTGGCGCTGGTGGTGTCGAAGCCGACCAGGTCGGTGAGGATGCGCTGGGTGTCGTTCACGCGCCGGGCTCCTGGTCGCCCGGCAGTTGCTCCGCATGGCGGTACAGCTCCGCGAGGGCGAGGTAGCCGGCCACGTTGCGCCGTGGAACCGGGGGCAACTCCGCCTCCCGGATCTTCGCGGGGACCCCGACGGCCAGGGTGCCGGGCGGGACCTCCTGGCCTTCACGGACCACCGCACCGGCACCGACGACCGCGCCGGCACCGATCCGTGCGCCGTTCAGGATGATGGCGCCCATCCCGATCAGGGCGTCGGCCTCCACGGTGCAGCCGTGGAGGATGGCCCGGTGCCCGACGGTCACCCGGTCGCCGATGCTGGCCGGGAACCCCTCGTCGGTGTGGATCACGGTCAGGTCCTGCAGGTTGGTATCCCGACCGACGGTGATGGTGGCACGCTCGGAGCGCAGGACGCAGCCGAACCACACCGACACCCCGGCAGCGAGCTCGACCTGGCCGGCGACCGTGGCCCCGTCGGCCACGAAGGCGCTGGGGTCGATGCGGGGGGTGTGCCCGTCGACGGTGAGGATGTGTGGCACGAGCTGGCTCCTGATCGGGGTGGACAGCGGGGGTGGACAGCGGGGGCAGACAGCGGGAGTCTGCCACCTCGTGGCGGTGGCCCTCGACCAGGTTGCACAGCCGGCTCGCACGAGCCGGTCGGCTGTGTCAGGCTGCGACCCTGAGCGGATACGGGAGGCAACGACCCATGAGCGAGGCCGCCGGGCGGATCGCGTCGCTGCTGCGCAAGGCTGACGACGTGCGCAAGGCCGCGGCCTCGCGCCAGGATCCGGCACCCGTGCGCGAGCAGCTCGCCCGGCTGCTGGGTCAGGCGCGGGACCATCTCGACGAGGTCGCCGATCCGGATCTGCGCCTGGAGCTGGCTGGAGCCATCGCCCGGCGCGTGGCCGATCTCGACCATGAGGAGGTCGCGACGATGCTCGGGCCGAGCCCCGATGTCGCTGTGGCGCCTACCTCCACTGACGATGCTGCCCGGGTGCCGCCCGGTCAGCACCTGACGGCGGGCTTCCCGGTGCTGCACGTCGGCCGGGCACCGGCATGGCGCCCGGCCGACGTGCGGTTGACGGTCACGGGGCTGGTCGGGCGGCGACTGGTGCTCGACCTCGACGAGGTGAAGGCCATCGGCAGCGTCGAGCGCACCCGCGACTTCCACTGCGTGACCACCTGGTCACGTCTCGACAACACCTGGACCGGGGTGCGCGTGGCCGACGTGCTTGCGCTCGCGCAGGTCAAGGCTGCGGCCACCCACGCCGTGGTGGCCGGCTATCCCGCGTACAGCGCCAACCTGTCGCTGCAGGACCTCACCGCCGACGACGTCCTGCTCGCATGGCTGCATGACGGCGTTCCCTTGCCGATCGAGCACGGCGGTCCGCTGCGGCTGGTGGTGCCGCACCTGTACGGGTGGAAGTCGGTCAAGTGGGTCACCGAGCTCCGCCTGACGAACCGGGATGTCCGCGGGTACTGGGAGGAGCGTGGCTACCACGATCTCGGTGATCCGTGGCGGGAGCAACGCTTCAGAGGTGACTGAGGGTCGCGCTGGTCTCACGCGGCGGCGCTGCGCAGGTGCCGGGCGGCGGCACGCAGCGCGCTGAGGGTGACCTCGATGGCCGGTCGCATCCGCGAACTGGTGCGGCTCAGCGCCAGGATGGAACGGGCCGCAGGTCTCGGTAGGGCCAGCGAGGTCACACGTTCCCGGTGCGGTGTGCTGATCGCGAGCTCCGGCAGCACGGCGATGCCGACCCCATCGCCCACCAGGGTCGCGATGGTCGCCAGACCCTCGAACTCCCAGACGGTGCCAGGTCGGACGCCAGCCGCGGCGAGCACGGCGTCGAAGGCGGTCCGCGACGGCTCGCCGACCGGCGCACAGACCCACGGGCCCGGTGCGAGCTCAGCGAGGCTGACGGGCCCATCCTCTGCTGTCAGCGGGTGCTCACAGCCGACAGCGAGCACCATCGGATCCACGAGCAGGACCTCGCGGTGGAGCCGTGCGGTGACGGCATGATCGAGGGTCCCATGGTCGTCGATGATCGCCACGTCGGCGTCACGCGCCCGCAGACGTGCCAGGGCCTCGTCGGGTGGCGCCTGGCGGACGACGATCTCCAGTCCGGGGTGCGCGAGACGCAGTGAGGCCAGGCTGGGCGCGAAGGCCACCGCGGCAGAGGGCACCGCGGCGATGTGGATCGGGCCGGTGGGGGCACCGGTGTGGGCCGCGAGATCGACCTCGGCCTGCTCCACGGCGTCGAGGACCCGGGCCGCGTGGGTGGCGAGTCGGCGGCCGAGGATGGTCAGTTCGGCGCTACGCGCCGTGCGGTCGAGCAGCGCGACACCCGTCTCCCGTTCGAGGGTGGCCAGCTGCTGTGAGACCGCGGAGGGGGAGTAGCCCAATGCCTGTGCGGTCGCGGCGATGCTGCCCTGCTGGGCGAAGTGGTGGAGGAGTTGCAGGCGGTGCAGATCGAGCATCGGTTTTCCTGACGCTGAGAGTCACTATATCGCGCTTGCGCTGATGCTCGGGCGGCACCATCGTCACGGCAACAGGCAACAGGCAACAGCGCCGCGTCGTGGCACCGCGTCATGGCGCCGCGTCGTGGCACGGCGTCGTGGTTTCGCGTCCTGGTGGCCGCCCCAGTCCTTCTGTCCCCCTGTCCCGCACACACCGCCGAGGAGCACCAACCGTGGCCGTCTCCGCGACCCTGGCCGTCAACGAAGCCGTCGAACGCGCCCGGAGCGCCGGACGCCAGGTCCTGCCCCTGGGTTTCGGGGAGGCGGGTCTGCCCGTGCACGCCGCCCTGAGGGAGCGACTGGCGGGCGCCGCTGGCGCGAACAGCTACGGCCCCGTCGCCGGCCTGCCGGAACTGCGTGCGTCTGCGGCTGGCTACTGGCAGCGCCGTGCGTTGCCGACCACCGCCGAGCAGGTGGTCGCTGGCCCCGGGAGCAAGCCCCTGCTGTATGGGCTGCTCGCCGCTCTCGAGGGTGACGTTGCGCTGCCCCGTCCGAGCTGGGTCAGCTACGCCGCCCAGGCGACGATGCTCCACCAGCGTGCGCACTTCGTGGCGACGGCTGCCGGTCAGGGAGGGGTACCTGATCCCTTCGCTCTGGCGGCCGCAGCGGGTGAGGCCCGTGATCGAGGACGGCCACTGCGTAGCGTCGTGCTGACCCTCCCCGACAACCCGACGGGCACACTGGCTGATCGCGACCGCGTGGCTGGTGTGTGCGCGGTTGCCCGCGAGCACGATCTCATCGTGATCTCCGATGAGATCTACCGGGACCTGGTGCACGATCCTGCAACGCCGTACGTGTCACCTGCGGAGCTGATCCCCGAACGCACCGTCATCACCACGGGGCTGTCGAAGAACCTCGCACTCGGTGGTTGGCGGCTTGGTGTCGCGCGCCTGCCCGCCAGCGAGCTCGGCGTGATGCTCCGCCAGCAGCTGCTCGACATCGCCAGCGAGATCTGGTCGTCGCCCCCCAACCCGGTGCAGACCGTGGCGGCCTGGGCCTTCACCGAGCCCGAGGTGCTGCGCGATCACCTGGCTGCGAGTCGTCGGCTCCACGGCACGGTGGCCCGTGCCGTGGCCGAGGTCTTCACTGAGGTCGGTGCCCAGGTGGCGCGCCCGGAGGGCGGGTTCTACCTCTACCCGGACCTCGAAGCGCACCGCGAGAGCCTCGGGCAGCGGTGGGGGATCACAGATGGCCCCGGTCTGGCCCGCGTACTGCTCGAGGAACTGGACGTGGCAACCCTGCCGGGAGCCGCTTTCGGTGACCACCGTGAGGCCCTGCGGCTGCGTGTTGCCACCAGCCTGCTGTACGGCCCCGATGAGCTGCGCCGGCAGACGGCGTTGATGGATGCGGATCCGGTTGCCTTGCCGTGGGTACGCGAGGGACTCGGCCAACTGCGTGGTGCCCTTGGCCGCCTGGTCGGCTGAGGCGTCAGCCGGGGTGCGGCCCGGCCCTGTAGGCGCAGACGTGCGAGGTGAGGCGCCGCTGAGCAACAGGGGTCTGCAGCGTGCTGGTGTGTGAGGCGCCCGACCGCGGCGTGTCAGGGGTCTTCTTCGGCACCCTCAGCGGAGTCTCGTATCCGAGACTTCGCTGAGGGACCGGTGTTGGGGTTCGAGCGGCACCGCTCCGCTCTGTGGACGCAGGCCCGGGCCGTCGCCACCCACCGTTAGGGTGTCGGCCACCGCCCGCGCGGACCACGTCGCGTGGCCGCGACGGCTGCACACCTGAGAGCCCCGACAAGCCCACAGCCCCAACCACCCCGGAGGACCCCGGTGCGCGTGCTGCACACCAGCGACTGGCAGCTGGGTATGACCCGTCACTTCCTTGCCGGTGAGGCGCAGGCCCGCTTCAGCGAAGCGCGTCTGGAGGTGCTCACCCGGCTCGGTGCACTGGCACAGGAGGAGGCGTGCGTCTGCGTTGTCGTCGCGGGAGACGTCTTCGAGACCCGGCACCCCGACGCGCGCACCGTGGCGCGGACCCTGGAGCGCCTGGCACGTTTCACCATGCCGGTCTACCTGCTGCCGGGCAACCACGATCCGATCGATCCCGGTTCGGTGTGGCGCAGCGCTGCCTTCACCGATGCCTGCCCCGATCATGTGGAGGTCCTGGAGGACGCCAACCCGCGCGTTCCCGTCGATGGCCTCGAGATCGTCGGTGCGCCCTGGCCGAACAAGCACCCTGTCGGTGACCTCACTGCGGACGCCTGCGAAGGTGCACCCGCCGACCATGCCCGGCGTATCGTCGTCGGCCACGGTGGCGTGGCCGAGGTCAGCGGTGGCTTCGACGCACCCGGCACCATCGATCTGGCGCGGGTCCTGGCAGCCGTAGAAGAGGGCCGGGTGCGCTACGTCGCGCTCGGAGACCGCCACTCTGCCACTCAGGTGGACGGCACCGGCCACGTGTGGTTCTCCGGCGCACCCGAGCCCACGGATCACGACGAGGTCGATCCCGGGACCGCGCTGGTGGTGGACCTCGCGGGCACACGGCCGGAGGTAACGCGGCATCAGGTTGGTACCTGGACCTTCCGACGCCTGGGGCGTGCCGTCGATACCGACGACGACCTCGACGCCCTGGCCGCCGACCTCGACGCGGTGGAGGAGCCCTCCCGCGCCGTGGTCAAGCTGGCCTTGGAGGGCACGCTGGATCTCCAGCAGGTGGCCCGGCTCGACGCACTGCTGGCGGACCGGGCCCTGCGCTTCGCCGCGCTGGAGCACCCTGAGCGTCACCGCGACATCGCCGTGCGGGTCAGCGACACCGATGTGGAAGCCCTGGCCCTGTCGGGCTACGCCGCGGTCGCCCGTGATGCCCTCGGGACACGGTCCCGTAGCGGCGGTGACGACGCGGCTACAGCCACCGACGCGCTGTCGCTCCTGCTGCGGCTCGCTGGCACGGAGCAGTCGTCATGAGGATCCACCGGCTCGAGATCGAGCACGTCCGTGGCCTGTCCCGTGCGGAGGTCACCTTCGCCGCCTCCGGCGTCACGGTGATCGAGGCACCCAACGAGACGGGCAAGACCACCCTGTTCGACGCCCTGGACATCCTGCTGACGGAGAAGCAGGGCACGAAGCGGCAACGGGTCCGCGATCTCCAGCCGCGCGGGGAGGACGTCGCCAGCAGCGTCACCGCGGAGCTCACCATCGGCCCGCACCATCTCACCGTCACCAAGCGCTACAACCGCGACCGTGCCACTGAGCTGACCGTCCACGCGCCGACCGCCCGGCAGCTGACGGGTGACGAAGCCCATGACCATCTCCGTCGCCTCCTGGAGGAACACACCGACCTCGCACTGTGGGACGCCCTGCGGTTCCGGCAGGGTCGCAGCCTCGATCCCGTGGCCCTGGCAGGTGCCAACGCGCTCACCCGGCAGCTCGACGTCAGCGCTGGTGGCGGCGGTGCCGTGGAGGACGACGCGCTCTACGACCGCATCGTCGAGGAGTCGGCGCGCTACTTCACCAGCCGTGCAGCCAAGCCGACCCGGCTGCTCACCGACGCGGACACGGCCGTCGAGGCCGCAGATGCTGAGGTGGCTCGTCTCCGCGAGCTCGAGCAGCGGCTCGACAGCGCCAGCGAGCGCAGCGCCGCCCTGGCGTCCGAGCAGCGACGACTGGAAGCGCGACGTCGCGAGCTCGAACCTGAGCTCGTCCGCCGACAGCAGGCCGTCGAGGAGGTGACCGCCCTGCGCAACCAGCTCGTCGCCGCGGAGGCCGAGCTGCGCGGTGCTGCGTCCGAGCATCGCCAGGCGACGACCGCTGTGGCGGCTCGCGAGGAACTCAGCGCTGAGGTGGCCGCGGCTGCGGCTGCGGCGCAGCAGGCCGCCGAGGTCTCCGACCAGCACGCTGAGGTGGTCACCCCGCTGGCCGCGCGACTCGAGCAGCTCAGCTCCGAGCTGCGCAGCGCCGAGGAGGCGGCGCTGGCTGCCCGCCGCCGCCATGAGCACGCGCGGACCGGTGCGGATCTCTCTACGGCCAGAGACCAGCTCGCCACGGCTCGCGGCCGGCTCGAGCGCGTGGACAGCGCCATCGCCGCCGCCCGGTCCGCCGAAGCCGCGCTGGCGGCCACGGCGTCCACGCCGCAGCGCCACACCCAGGTCCGCGCGGCAGCCGATCGGGTGCGGCTGGCTGCAGCGCAGCTCGGCGCCGCTGCGCCCACGGTCACCGTGACCGCGCAGCAGGAACTGGCCCTGGGCACGCAGGGCCCGGGTGACGACCACGCGGTCGAACGGCGGGAGCTGGCGGTCGGGGACCGCAGCGAGCACCGTGTCCCGGAGCGGCTCATCCTCCACCTCGGTGACCTCGCTGCCATCGAGGTCGTGGCCGGTAGTTCGCTCAGCGAACGGCGCGCCGCACTCGACACGGCTGAGCAGGAACTGGCTGCCGCGTGCGCGCAACTGGAGGTGACCACCCCACAGGAGGCGGAGGCACTGGCCGACGCGGTCGCCGGACACCAGCGGGTGGTGGCCGAGCGGGACGCCGTGCTCGAGCGCGAGCTCGACGAGGGCGGACGCGACGATCTGGCCGGCGCGGTTCGCCACTACGAGGACCGCGTGGCGGCCCTGTCCGCGCGGCTGGAAGCCGCTTCGGAGGAGGTCGAGGTCCCTCGTCTGGAGCTCGAGGCCGCCAGCGGTGCGGAGCAACTCGAGCGCCTCGCGGCCGCCCAGCGCAGCGCGGAGGAAGCGCTCGATACCCGCCGGGCGGAGCTGCACGCGCGCCGCGACGAGCTCGAGGCTGCCCGGGAACGCGCGGCAGGCGCGCGTGCGCGGGCAGAGGCCGCGACGGCCGAGCACACCCGGCTCGCCACGCGTCTGGAGGCTGAGCGGGCCGCCACCACCGACGAGCAGCTGCGTGCCCAGGCGGGGACCGCCAGCACGGCACTGCAGGGTGCGCGCGAACGCGTCGCCAGCTACCGCGATGCGCTCGAGGCGGTCGACGCCGAACAGGTCGAGGCCGCCGTCGCGAACGCGCGTGCGCAGCTGGAGACCGTCACGGGGCAACTGGTGCGCTGCCGGGAGGAGTCTGCCAAGGTCACGGCGACCCTGGAGGCACACGGGGGGCTTGGCGTGGGTGAGGCCCTGCAGGAGGCCGAGGCGGACCTGGCCCGCCTCCGGCGGGAACGCGACGGCCTGTGGCGACGCGCTGCGGCGGCACGGCTGCTGAAGGAGGCCTTCGACCAGGCCCGGGAGGCCGCCTACGCCGCCTATCGGGCGCCCCTGGCCGACCGCATCGTGGCGGCCGGCAGGCTGGTCTTCGGTGCCGACCTCGACGTGGAGCTTGACGAGGAACTGCGTGTGGTCTCACGCACGCTCGCAGGCACCACCCTCGACTTCGAGCAGCTCTCCGCGGGCGCGCGCGAACAGCTGGCCATCCTCAGCGCCCTGGCGGCCGCCGACCTGGCCGGAGCGGACGGGGTCCCGCTGGTGTTGGACGACACCCTCGGCTACACCGATCCCGGCCGCCTCGAGCGGCTCGGGGGCGTGCTGGGCCGGGTGACGGGCCCGCAGGTCGTGGTCCTGACCTGCGTGGCGAGCCGCTTCGAGGCGATCCGCGGTGCGCAGGTCGTCCGGCTCCTGTGAGCACGGGCGAGCGGGCCAGCCAGCCCGTCAGCAGCGGCTCAGGCCGCACCTCGTACCGCGCCCAGCCGCCAGTTCGCACGGCCGGTCTGGTCCAGCCCCGCGAAACGCACCGTGACCCGCGTGCCCACCTGCCACGGCCCCGACGTGGTGGTCAGGCCGTGATCGTCGATGGTCAGGGACCCGCGCTGCTTGGGCGGCAGGTCCAGGGCGCGTTCGGCCGTGACGAAGCCCGTCACGCCCAGCCGCGGCAGCCGGATCCGCAAGCCGTTCACGGTCAGGCCGGTGATGGTGGCCGGCTCCGGATCATCGAGGAAGCCACGGTCCAGCAGGCGGCTCCACAGCTCCGCGCGCTCGCGGGCCTGGAGGTACTTGACCGCACCGGCGCGGGCGTCCAGCCAGGTCGCCATGGTCCCCAGCTCCTCGGCGGTCAGCGGTGGGGCCTCATCGGCCAACGCCGCGCGGATCTGCCGATGGACCACCAGATCGGCGTAGCGCCGGATCGGGGAGGTGAAGTGGGTGTAGGCCGCGGATGCCAGGCCGGTGTGGGCTGACGGGTCGGGCTCGTAGGACGCGCGTGCCGTCGAGGAGGCTGCCACCGACACCAGCAGGTCGCGTTCCGCGGTCCGGCCCGCTGCGCCGGCGGTATCGATCGCGGCGATCAGTTCGGAGACGACCACGTCGGGATCGGCGTCCGTGTCGGCCAGGGAGGGCACCTGCGCCTCAGCCAACTCGACCGCGGCCTGCAGACGCGCGAGCCGGTCGTCCGCCAGCCCGGCGTGGGCCCGGTAGAGCGCCGGGACCTCGCGGGCCACCAGCCAACTGGCCACGGACTCGTTGGCCGCCACCATCAGACGTTCCACCTGACGGTAGGCATCGGCGTGGGGGGTCGCCGGGACCGTCGCAAGGCGGCCGTCGACCAGCGCCGGTTCCACCTCGGCGTCCTCGAACAGCTCCTCGAAGGTGGCCCGGGAGTCGCGTTCGACACCCAGCCGACGGGAGGCTTCGACCGCCGCGGTCAGGACCTCGTCGGCGACCTCGGCGTCGTCGCCGGCCTCGGCGTGGATCGCGTCCTTGTCGCCCTGCAGCCACGCTTCGAGGGCCTCGTAGGACAGCTTGGCCCGGGACCGGACAGCGGCCGCCTCGACCGCGACCTCGGTCAGGCTCCCGTCAGGCAGCACCGAGAACCGTGCGGAGATCGCCCAGCGGTCCTCGTTGGGCAGGAGGGAGAGGGCCCCTTCCGACAGCGCCGGGTCCAGCATGGGTGCGTTGTCGCCGACAGCGAGGTAGGCCGTGGAGGCCATGACGCGGGCGTAGCGGTCCGCCGGGGAGCCGATCCCGATCGCCCGGGCGACGTCGGCGATGTGCACCGCCACCTCGACGGGGCTGTCCGCATCGCCGTCCCACGTCGCGGCCACCGCATCGTCGATGTCGCGGGTGTCGGCGCTGTCGATCGTGACGCAGGGTTCGTCGCGGCGCTCCTCCCAGGGTGCCTCCACCCCGGGGAGCGGGCCGGTGGCGTCCAGTCCGGCGGCGCCACCCCGTGAGCCACCCGCCAGGAGCCCGACGATGCGGGTGTGGATCGTCTCCGCGTCGGCGACGTCCAGCCCGGCGGCGGCGGGGCCACCGGGGATCAGGGTCGGCGCGGCGCGCCCGAGGGCGACCACCACGCTGGCGGCGCGGATCGCCTGGGGGGAGCCCACCACGTAGGGGCCCGCCACCAGGGCACGACCGAGGGCTGAACCGTCCTCGCGTGTGCCGAGCAGCACCACGATCTGGCGACCGACAGCCTGCTGCACCCGGTCGGTGACCGCGGTGTCGAGGTCGACCCAGCCGGTCCCGAGCGCCGGGTCCGGCTCCAGCACCAGGCGGCCCGGGCCCCGCTGCACGGTGCCGACCAGCATCCGGCGCGGGCGGGAGCGCACGCGCACCGCGCGGGCGCTGGCGCCCTTGTCGTCGATCTCCACCTCCACGTCGAGGAGATCGTCGGCGATCAGCCCCTTGGCGGTGGGCGGCGGGATGAAGATCCGGTCCACCTCGGCGCGACGGCCGTCCTCATCGGTGATGGTGGTCGTGATCTCGGTCAGCTGGTCGTCGGCGACGGGATCGGCGAAACCGAAGCCGCGGGGGTGGGGGCGGAAGCGGGCAGTGGTGGACAACCGGGAAGCTCGTCTCGTGGGGTGGCAGGGCGGCGCAGTCTGTCACCGTGACGCGGGAGGTGCCCAACCGGGCCCGCCGTTGCGCCGGTCCCGGGCATCGGTGCGCGCTTGCCGCACGGTGTGGGTCCAAGGCTGGCGGTCCGGGGACGCGTGCACGCCGGTCGCACGACCGTGGCCGCAGTGGTCAGCGCAGGTGCGTGGAGGTGGCACCATCGGGGTGCGGCGGCAGCATCGCGTCGCCTTCCCATCAGCCCGGTCGGCGCGGCCGTCCCTTCACCGTGCCCAGCACCCGCAAGGATCATGACCGGTGCAGACCGAACCCGGGGCCGAAAGCCCGCCTGACATCACGGCTGCGCCCCGCCGTGGCCGACGCTGGCCGCTCGTGGTGCTGGCGCTGCTGCTGCTTGTCGCCGTCGGGGCGGCGGTGTCCCTCGGCATGGTCGCCGCCGACCAGCGCGACGCCGCTGCGGCCTGGCAGGACCGGGCTGTCGCCCTCGAGGTGCAGCGCGACGAGGTCGCCGACGACGCGGTGCGCCTGGGCGAGCAGCTGGATCAGGCGGTGGCGTCGCTGCGGACCTCGGAGGCTGACGTCGCCACCCTGGAGGACCGGGTCCGGGCCCTGGCTGAGGAGAAGGCGCGGGCCGAGGACACCGCCAGCACCGTTGCCGTGGAGCGCGATGTGTTGATCGAACTGACCACGGTGGTCTCCGACGCGGCCGGCGCCCTCGACAGCTGCGTCACCCGTCTCTTCGCGCTGCAGGAGGACTCGGTCGAGGCCTTCAACGCCGCTGCGGCCGACAGGCAGGTGGATGTGGCGTCGCTCAACCAGCGCGCCGAGGAGGTCACCGCCTTCTGCGATCAGGCGCGCACGGCAGCTGCGGAGGCGGAGGCCGCCGCCGCGCAGCTGCGTCGCTCGTGATCGCCATGGGTGCGCAGCGACCGCGTCGCCAGCGTGCTGCGAGGACCCACCCGCTCTCGCCCCGCCGGGCACTCGCCGCGCCGCTGCTGCTCCTGCTCCTGCTGGCCGCATGCGTGGAACCACCCACCGAACCCCTGGGTGCGCCGGAGCGGGTGCAGGTCGACGACCTCGAGCTGCCGACCGTGGCCGCCGACTCCCGGGAGCGTCGCGCGCAGGAGGTGACCGTGCGGGTGCGCTCCCTCGGCTGCACACAGTTCGGCCTGGGCTCGGGGTTCCTGCTCCCTGGCGGGGTGGTCGTCACCAACCGTCACGTGATCGAGCAACCCCGCGAGGTCACCATCAGCACCTGGGACGGACGCTCCTTGCCGGTGCGCGTGGCCGGGGTGGCGACCGACTCCGACCTCGCCCTGCTCGATCTGGCGCAGGAGGCGGAGCTGCCCGTCGCCGAGTTGCGCACCGACCCGGTGGACGCCGGGGAGCAGGTGCTGGTGGCCGGCTACCCGGGTGGCGGCGCCGTCCAGCTCACCCCGGGTGAGGTGCTCGGCTTCGTCGACGGCACGGTGCTCGGCGAACCATCCGAGGTCATGCGGATCAACGTCGAGGTGACCCAGGGCAGCTCCGGTGGGCCGGTCCTGGACAGCGACGGCCGGGTGGTCGGGGTGATCTTCGCCATCGAGGTCGATGCCCGCGTCGCCCTCGCGGTGCCGGTGGACATCCTGCTGCAGCGACTGGACACCGAGGTCCTGGAGGCGCCGGACGGCTGCTGAGGTGACCTCCGGCCGGTGCTCGGCGCGGCGCGCGGCGAGGGCAGCGATGAGGGACGGCTCAGGCCGGCCCGTCCTCAGCGGGCGTGAGCGTCCACTGTGACAGCGGCCACCCGAGCTCGTCGAGCAGCCGGGCGACACGCAGCGTGGCGGTCGCAGCCGTGTGACGCCGATCACCGTTCACGGTGACCTGTGAGGTGAGCTGGGTGGTGCTGCTCCGCCGCCGACGGGTCCAGACACCCTCCAGCGGCGCGGACTCCAGGGCCTTGCGGGCACGCCGCGCGCCACCGATGACCTCGATGCTGACCACCTGGCGTCGCAGGTCGTCGGTCGCTGCGGCGATGGCCAGGGTCGCGGTCAGATCCGTGGCCAGCACGCTCGCCGCCCGGTTGAGCGCCGATCCGGGTGCACGGCTGGCCGCCTGCACCGGGTGCACGGGTTCGTGGTGGGGGCGCGACAGCGCGCTCGACAGCAGGTCGGTATCGAGGCGCAGCCTGCCAGGCGGCACGTCGCGGTCGCTGGCCAGGGCGTCGAGTTCGCTACGGGTCGGCGAACGGGGCGTGGTGGCCGGGGTGCGCGAGGGCCGACCGGCGACCGGGCGTGGTATCGCGGTCTCTTCCTCTGCGAGCCGCTCGAACGCCCGTTGCAGGGCGTGGAACACCCTGGCGTCACCGCCGCGGTCGGGGTGGTGCTGACGGGCCTGGCGACGGTAGGCACGTTTGACCTGTCCCGGGCTGCAGGGCAGCGTGATCCCGAGCAGGCGCGCGGCCTCCTCACGGCTGGGCTGGTCCGGCAACGTGGCCCTCGGCGGCTGAGCGGGCGGGGGTCGCCGCCCCGCGACGGGCGCACGGACGGCGGCGGGGAGGGTACGGGACGCTCACACAGGCCGATCGGTGGTCTAGCGTTGCCCACGCAGCGGCAGAGGAGCGCACGTGGACACCGGGCAACACCTCGACGATGGTGCCGTGGAGACGGCACGCCGCCTGTGGGGCCGGCTCGAAGCCGTCCACACCCTGGCCTACTTCGCGCCGCAGGTCCATGCGGCGCACGCCGAGCTCGGCCTCAGTGACCGGCTGGTCGGCTACGTCGCGGGTCGCAGCGCTGCCTTCGGACCGGTCGGTCCGGAGGTGGTCACCGCGGCCTTCTACGGCTTCGCGCCGGAGCTGATCAGCCGGGCGTTGCCGGCAGCCTGGGACATCGCCGCACCGGCAGAGGTGCTGGCTGCGACCGACCGCGGCCTCACCGAGGTCCTCCACGAGGTGCTCGCCGGGGCCGAGGAGCTCCCCCGCGCCGCTGAGCTGGCCCGGGAGGTGGCGCTGCTGCACCCGACGCTGGGCCGCCCTCTGGCGGCAGCCTGGTCGTCGGTGCCCTGGGCAGAGGACCCCGCGCTGGTGCTGTGGCAGGCGGCCACCCGGATCCGGGAGTCCCGCGGTGACGGGCACATCGCGCTGCTGGTCGAGGCGGAGCTCGACGGGGTCGAGGCCCACCTGACCAGCCGCGGTGACAGCCCCAAGCTGCGCCAGATCCTGGGCGCCACCCGGGGGGTGTCCGATCCCGTCTGGGACGCCGCCGTCGAACGTCTGCAGGTCCGCGGACTGCTCGAGCAGGACGGTGGGCTCAGCGCAGCCGGCGGGCAGCTCAGGCAGCGGCTGGAGCGGCGCACGGATGAGCTGGCCGCGCGGCCCTGGGCCGCGTTCACCGAGGAGCGCACCGCTGCCCTCCAGGCGGCCTTGGAGCCCCTGGTCGCACGGATCCTCGAGGCCGGCATCGTCCCCGGGGTCGTGGCCCGGGCCGCGGTCGCCTGACCCGCATCGGGCCGGCGTCTCACGCGTGGGCGGCGTCGAAGGCGGTCAGGGTCGCCACGGCCAGCCCGCCGAGCTCCTCCAGGGCGTAGCCACCCTCCTGTACCAGCACCGTCGGTCGTCGCAGCGCACCCAGCAGTGCACCCGCCCGCACGAAGCCCTCGGCACTGACCGCCAGCTGGCCGAGGGGATCGGCCGCGGCTGCGTCGAAGCCCAGCGAGACCACCACGGCGGCGGGATCGAAGGCCTCGGTCATCTCGCAGGCGATCTCCACGGCGTGCAGGAAGCCCGCGTCGTCGGTGCCGGGGGGCAGCGGCAGGTTGCGGGTGGTGCCGTGCCCCGCTCCCTCGCCGAGCTCCTCCGTCGCTCCCGAGAAGAAGGGGTACTGGTGGTCCGGGTCGGTGTGGACCGAGGTGTAGAGCACGTCGCCGGCGCGGTAGAAGATGTCCTGGGTGCCGTTGCCGTGGTGCACGTCGATGTCGACGATCGCCACGGGACCCGCTGACCGCAGGCGTTGTGCCGCTGCTGCCGCGTGGTTGAGCAGGCAGAACCCACCGAAGTAGCCGGGGCCGGCGTGGTGGCCCGGCGGACGGGTCAGGGCGTAGGCGGCCGGGGCCCCGTCGAGCACGTGCTGGACGGCGGTGCAGGCCATGTCGACGGCGGCACGGGCGGCGGCGAAGGAGCCGGCGGTCAGCGGGGTCGCGGTGTCGGTGCAGTACCACCCCAGCGCCCCCAGGGGGGAGCGTGGTCGGCGGCCACCACCGGCCCATGCCGGGGAGCGGAAGGTGTCGGGCAGCATCACCTCCGGACCCCCGGCCCGGCGCCATGCCGCGTAGGCGCCGGCGAGGAAGGTCACCAGTTCCGGGTCGTGGACACCGTCGAGCACGCTGTCGTCGTGCGGGGTGGTGGGGTGGGTCGCGAAGCTCGCCGCCGTGAGGGCATCGCGGATCGCGTCGATGCGGGCCGGGCGTTCGGGCACGGGTGCCACCCGTTGTCCGGCGTGCAGTTCGAAGGGCGGGTCGTGCTGGCGGTGGGTGTCATCGACGATCACCGGGAGGGCCACGCGGCTCGACTCCTGCTCGACGGGCCGTCACCGTAGACCTGAGGCCGGCTCGGACTGCACATGCGGCGACCGGAGGCCTACACTGCGAACGGTTCGCACCATCCACGCCACCATCGCGGTCATCATGTCTTCCACCTCAGCGCCCGCCCCGGCCGCACCGGTCCTCGACCTGTCCGTGCTCGGTCCTCGTCACGAGGCCCCACCGGCGAGCCCTGCGGTCGAGCTCACCGAGGTGGCCGCTGGCTACGGGCGCACCCGCGTGCTCTCCGGACTGTCCCTGACCGTCGAGCGCGGGGAACTGGTGGGCATCGTGGGCCCCTCCGGGTCCGGCAAGAGCACCCTGCTGCGGCTGCTGACGGCGGGTGCGGACCTGCATCACGGTCGTGTCGCGGTGCTCGGCGCACCCGTCCGGCGCCGGCCACCGGCGCGGGTCGGCTACGTGCCGCAGCTCGACAACGTCGAGCGCAACTTCCCGCTCCGGGTGCTCGAGGTCGTGCTCCTGGGGGATACGGCCAGCAGCCGACGTCTGCCCTGGTTCACGCGTGCTGAACGCGACCGGGCACGCGACCTGCTGGACCGGCTCGGGCTGGACGGGCTGCACCACCGCCGCCTGGCTGAGCTCTCGGGTGGCCAACAGCAGCGGGCCTTCGTCGCGCGCGCCCTGTTCCGGCGCAGCGAGCTGCTCCTGCTCGATGAGCCGACGAGCGGTGTCGACCCGACCACCCGGGCGGACGTGCTCGCGGTCCTGGCCGGGCTCCATCGGGCCGGGCTGACCGTGCTGCTCACCACCCACGACCTCAACGCTGTCGCCGCGCACCTGCCGCGGGTCGTCGGTCTCCACGGCCGGATCACCGCTGACGGACCGCCCGGCGAGGTCCTCACCCCCGAGGTCCTCGCCTCGACCTACGGCGGACGCATGCGGGTCCTGCACGACCGCGGTCGCATCGTGGTCGTCGACGCGGCGCCGACCGGCCTCGGCCCCCACGCACTGGACGCGGCGCCGGTCGGTAGCCACCAGCGGGTGCGGTCGGGCGACGGCATCGCCTCGTGAGCGAGTGGGTGCTGGTCCCCCTGGACTACGCCTTCTTCACCCGTGCGCTCCTGGCGGGCGTGCTGGTGGGCGCGATGAGCGGCGCCTTGTCGACCTTCGTGGTGCTCCGGCGGATGAGCTACATCGGGCACGGTCTGGCCCACAGCGTCCTCGGGGGCGTGGCCGTGGGGATGGCCCTGGGGCTCGATCTCTACGTCGGTGCCATGGTCGCCACCGTGCTGTCCGCGCTGCTGATCGACGCCGTCGCACGCCAACGCGGCCTGCATGCCGACGCGGCCATCGGGATCGTCACGACCACGATCTTCGCGATCGGTGTGGCCGTCATCGCCATCGTGCCGACCCGGCTGAACGTCGAGGCGGTGCTGTTCGGCAACCTGCTGGGGGTGGACCGTACGGACCTCGCCGTCGCCGCGGGTGTCGGCGTGACCTTCCTCCTGGTGCTGGTGCTGCTGTACAAGCCACTGGTGTTCACCACCTTCGATCAGGAGGTGGCGCGGGTCCATGGGGTGCGCACCCGTGCCATGGAGCTGGTCTTCAGCCTGGTGACGGCGGCCGTGGTCGTGGCGTCGGTACGGGTGCTCGGCGTGCTGCTGATCGCGGCTGCTGTGGTGATCCCCGGTGCCACCGCACGCCTGGTGACCCGTTCCGTCGGGACGATGCTGGCGCTGAGCACCCTGCTCGGGGTGGGTGCTGCCGTCGCCGGGCTGTACCTGTCCTTCCACCTCGATGTCCCCAGCGGCCCCTCGATCGTGCTGACCGGCGCCCTGGTGTTCGCGGTGGTGGTGCTCGTGACCGCGGTGACCACCCGGCTCGGGCTCAGCGCGGTGCGGCGACACGAGGCACAGGATCCCGCGACCGAGGGGCCCACACCCTCGTCGGGCGGGGTCCAGGCTGCCGACCGACCGGGGGCGAGGGATCCGGTTGCGGGCGAACCCGCGGCGACCGACCCGCTGGCGCGGGACGAGGGGGCACACCGGTCGGGCAGCGTCCCGCCGCGGCGATAAACTGCGAGTCGTTCGCAGTAATGCCCGTCGCTGCGAGGACCACCGCGCCATCGCTTCGGAGCAGGTCATGTCCGCTCACCGTGCCCCAGGTCGCCACACCACCAACCCCGGCGCACCGGCCGACCGCTCGCCGGATGCCGTCGCTGCCGGGCAGCGGAGCCGACCCCGCCGGCCACGATCGAGGCGGCGCGGGGCTGCCACCGTCCTCCTCAGCCTGGGCGCGCTCGTGCTCGCCGCCTGCGGGTCGGCGACCGAGGATGACGCTGATCCGGGTACCACCCAGGAGGAGGTCGCCCCTGAGGACGCGTCGGGCGGGCAGGAGGAGCCCGGTGACCGCGCGGTGGACTTGGAGCCCGGTGACAGCGAGGCACCGGAGGTCGAGCCCGCGCTGTACGTGGTCGCCACCGTGGCACCGGTCGCCGATCTGGTGGCGCAGGTGGGCGGCGACCGCGTGGTCGTCGAGCCCCTGGTCCCCGCCGGTGCCGACGCCCATACCTATGAGACGCGGCCGAGCGATGTCATGACCCTGGCGAGCGCCGACCTCTACCTCGGCATCGGCCTGGCACTCAACGACGGCGCACTGCGCCTGGCCGAGGAACACCTGCCCCGGGATGCCTCCCTGGTCCTGCTCGGTGAGTCGGCCCTCGAGGATGGTGACCTGGTCTTCGACCACGGGCACAGCCATGGTGGCGACGACCATGGGCACAGCCATGGTGACGATGACCACGGGCACAGCCATGGTGACGACGACCATGGGCACTCCCACGGTGACGATGAGCTTGGCCCCAACCCCCACGTGTGGACCTCGCTGGTCAACGCCGCCGCCCTGGTGCGTGGGATCGCCGCCACTCTCTCCGAGCACGACCCTGACGGCGCCGAGGTCTATGCGGCGAACCAGGATGCCTACCTCGAACAGATCGAGGCGCTCCACGACCGGGTCGCTGCCGCCATCGACACGATCCCCGAGCAGGCGCGCAGCCTGATCACCTACCACGATGCCTGGACCTACTTCGCCCGCGACTACGGCCTCGACTTCGAGACCGCCGTGCAGCCGACGGACTTCACCGATCCCTCAGCGTCCGAGGTGCGAGCGGTGATCGATCTCATCCGCGAGCGCGAGGTGCCGGCGGTCTTCGGCGCCGAGGAGTTCCCCACCCCGGTGCTCGAGGCGATCGCCGAGGAGACCGGCGCGCGCTACATCGACGACCTCGCCGACGACGCGCTCCCCGGCGCGCCGGGCGACGAGGTGCACACCTACCTGGAGCTGATGCGGCGCAACGCCGCGGCGATCGTCGAGGGACTGGGCGGGGACCCGGGCGGCCTCCGCTGAGCCGCCCCCTGCAGGCCGCGCCTCGCTGAGGTGCGCCCTGTTGCGGTGCGCCCCGCAGGCCGCGCCTCAGGCGGGTTCGGGGCCCCACAGGTCCTCGACGTCGAGGTCGTCCTCGCGACGCTGCTGCCACCACCACACGCCTGCGCCGGCGCCCGTCGCACCAGCAGCCAGCAGGACCCAGCGCAGCAGGCCGCCCGAGGGCGTGTCCGCTGACACCTCGAGCTGTTCGGCGCGAGCCAACACCCGGGCGAGGGCTTCGGCCTGGGCCTCGAGGTCGCGTTGCTTCGCCGTGGCGGCGCGTCGACGCCCGATGAGCACGGCCACGCCGGCCACGGCCGCGAGGCTGCCGCCGACGGTCACCGCCATCGAGCGTGCCCGGTCCGTGAGGTCCTCGGTGTCGGGGATCCGGGCCTGGAGGGCAGCGAGGTCGCGCTCGATGCCGGCACGCAGGTGCGCGGCCTTCGCCTCCGCGTCGGCCACCGAGGTCGCGGGGCCACCGCGGCGGTCGTCGACGGCGGTCGAGATCTCCTTACCCATCTCCGAGGCCGTGTTCTTGGCCCGCTCCGCATCGGCCTTGAAGCGCTCCACGCGCGCCTCGGCGTCGGCCTTGGCCCGTTGGACCGTCTCCTCGGCGCGCGCCTTGGCGCCCTGGACGGCGCCCGTGTCGGTGTTGTCACCTGCGGTGCTCATCGGCCCACCTGCTCGCTCGCCCACGTCTTCGTCGTCTCCAGCTCCGCCTTGGTGTGCTCTGGCACCACGGAGCGCTTGAACAGCCGTAGCGCCACCAGGAGCAGGATCACGGCCACCAGGATGTAGATCCCGGTGACGATCAGCCACGCCAGCCACGGCTCGACCACCAGCATCAACGCGTTCGCCCCTGTCACCCCGACGAAGGCCAGGATGAACAGGCCGAGCACGGCACCGAAGACCGCGAGGCCGACGGCGATGGCCTTCTCCGTGACGATGCGTTTGATCTCGAACTTCGCGAGCTCGAGTTCGGTCTTGACGAGGCCCTGACCGTGGACGATCAGCGACGCGATCACCTCGGAGGTGTCGCGATCATCGCTCGTCCCGGGCCCTGCGGACCCCTCGGGGGAGGGTGTCGTGGACACGGTGTGGCTCCTGACGGGATCGGTGGCTGCTGCCTGGTGGTGCGGTGGTGACCGCATCTGGCATCCCACCCTAGGGCAGCGGGTCGGGTCTGGGCAGGTCGGTGGGTGCATGGCCGTCCACCGTCCACGGTGTGGTGTGCGGGGGCACCGGCGTCATGTCAGCTGCCGCACCAGGCGCGTGAGGGTCGCCACACCTTCGCTGACGGCGGGAAGGTGCGTTGCTACGGTCGCGGGGTGGCTGACGGGGTGCGCGTGCGATCCGCGCCGGGCCCCACGAACGCTTCTGTGGCCGGCCCTACGACCCAAGCGAGGTTGCTGGTGGAAGAGGACCCGGCGCACTCCGAGGCACCGCAGCGGCCTG
>Ga0207421_10001809_pt1 | contig 27162 bp, 24 predicted proteins | sample SodLakKL_010_SED_4_FD_187542 | JGI IMG/M metagenome (GOLD analysis project Ga0207421, IMG submission 187542) | Alkaline sediment microbial communities from Lake Tanatar, Kulunda Steppe, Russia - 8KL_010_SED (SPAdes) (version 2) | ecosystem: Environmental > Aquatic > Non-marine Saline and...
CAAGCAGCTGTACCCCGAAGCGCAGATGGCCATCGGGCCGGTGATTGAGGACGGCTTTTACTACGACATCCGCTACGACGCCGGCTTCCATCCCGAGGACCTGGAGCGCATCGAAAAACGCATGGCGGAGCTGATTGACCAGGAATACGACGTCATCAAACGGGTGACGCCGCGGTTCGAGGTGATGCAGCTGTTCCGGGAGCGGGGCGAAAACTACAAGGTCGAGCTGGTGGAAAACCTGGCCGATGTGGAGTCCATGGCGCTCTACCATCACCAGGAATACGTGGACATGTGCCTCGGGCCCCACGTGCCCAACACGCGATTTTTGAAAGCGTTCAAGCTCACCAAGCTGGCTGGCGCCTACTGGCGGGGGGATGCCCGCAACGAAATGCTTCAGCGCATTTACGGCACGGCGTTTGCCGACCGCAAGGCGCTGAAGGCCTACATGAAGTTCCTGGAGGAAGCGCAAAAGCGGGACCATCGCCGCATCGCCCGCAGCCAGGATCTCTTCCATATCCAGGATGAAGCCCCGGGCATGGTGTTCTGGCACCCCAACGGCTGGCGCATTTACACCGAACTGCAGGATTACCTCCGCGGTCGCCTGTCCGCCCACGGCTATCAGGAAATCCGCACACCGGAGCTGGTGGACCGCAGTCTCTGGGAGCGCTCCGGGCACTGGGAGAAATTCCGCGAGGACATGTTCACCACCCAGTCCGAGCACCGGGACTACGCGGTCAAGCCCATGAACTGCCCCTGTCACGTGCAGGTATACAACCAGGGGCTGAAGAGCTATCGCGATCTGCCCCTGCGGCTCTCGGAGTTCGGCAACTGCCATCGCAACGAGCCCTCGGGCACGCTGCACGGGCTGATGCGGGTGCGCAATTTCGTCCAGGACGACGCCCACATCTTCTGCACCGAGGAGCAGCTGCAGGCGGAGGTCTCGGATTTTCTGGACCTGGCCTTCAGCGTTTATCAGGATTTCGGGTTTGACGACGTGCAGGTGGCGTTGTCCACCCGGCCCGCCAACCGGGTGGGCGAGGATGCCCTCTGGGATCGTGCCGAAGCGGCGCTGGAGCACGCGCTGGATGACAAGCAGATGAACTGGACCCTCAACCCGGGGGAGGGCGCCTTCTATGGGCCCAAGATCGAGTTGGCCATGCGCGACTGCCTCAACCGGGTCTGGCAGTGCGGCACCATGCAGGTGGATTTCTCCATGCCCGGCCGGCTGGGCGCGGAATACGTGACCCAGGACGGTGACCGGGCGGTGCCGGTGATGCTGCATCGGGCCATCTTCGGCTCCTTCGAGCGGTTCATTGGCGTGCTCACCGAGCACTATGGCGGTGACTGGCCGGTGTGGCTGGCACCGGTCCAGGTGCAGGTGATGAATATCACCGATCGCCAGGCCGAGTACGCCCGAGAAGTCCGGCAGCGGCTGGTGGCGGCGAGCTATCGGGCCGAGTGTGACTTGAGGAACGAGAAGATCGGCTTTAAGATTCGCGAGCATACGATCAGGCGAGTGCCCTACATGATCGTGGTGGGTGATCAGGAACGCGAGTCGGGGCAGGTCGCCGTGCGAACTCGAACCGGCGAAGATCTGGGGGCCATGCCTCTGGACGCGTTCATGGAACGGATCGAAGCCGAACGCGGTCGGTTGGGCAGAACCCTAGTGGAGGATTGAAGACATCGCTATACGCAGAAAGCCGGGCGCGCGTCGGCAACAGCCCGGAGCCGGCGAAAACCGGCGGGTCAATGAAGACATTCAGGTACCCAATGTTCGTCTGATCGACGAAAACGGAGAGCAGGTGGGCATCGTACCCACCGATGAAGCGATACAGCGCGCCGAGGGCGTGTCCCTGGATCTGGTGGAGCTCGATCCCAACGCCGACCCGCCAGTTTGCCGGGTCATGGATTTCGGCAAGTGGAAGTTCGAGCAGTCCAAAAAGCAGCAGGCCGCCAAGAAAAAGCAGAAGCAGATTCAGGTCAAGGAAGTGAAATTCCGGCCGGGCACCGATGTCGGCGATTACGACGTCAAGCTCCGCAACCTGAAGCGGTTCCTCGAGGAAGGCGATAAGGTCAAGGTGACCCTGCGCTTTCGGGGCCGGGAAATGGCCCACCAGGAACTCGGGCTGGAGTTGCTGGAGCGGGTCGAGAAAGACCTCGAAAACGAGGCCACCGTCGACCAGCGGCCGAAAATGGAAGGCCGCCTGATGGTGATGACCATGTCTCCCCGCAAGGGGAAGTAAAGCGGGACCCGCGGGTTCCGTTGGGGCGAGCTCCCGGCACCGCCGGGAGTTCTTGTTTGTGGTAACGGAGAAACGGTTCATGCCGAAGATCAAGACGAACCGTGGCGCCGCCAAGCGCTTCCGCAAGACGGCCAGTGGCCGGTTCAAGCGGGCGCACGCTTTCCACAATCACATCCTCACCAAGAAGGATGCGAAGCGGAAAGCCAGGCTGCGTGCCACCACGCTGGTATCGGAGCAGGACACGCCGGCCATCCGGCGACTGCTGCCATACGTTTAATATTGACTGAACAAAGAGGATTCTGAAGATGGCCAGAGTAAAGCGTGGCGTCATTGCGCGCCGCCGCCACAAGAAGGTCCTCGGGAAGGCGAAAGGTTACTACGGCGCACGTCGCAAGACGTTCAAGGTAGCCAACCAGGCGGTCATCAAGGCCGGCCAGTACGCCTACCGGGATCGCCGGGTTCGCAAGCGCGAGTTCCGCTCGCTGTGGATCCAGCGCATTAACGCCGCCGCCCGGCTTAACGGGCTGTCCTACAGCCGCCTGCTGAACGGCCTCAAGCAGGCCGAGATCGAGATCGATCGCAAGGTGCTGGCGGACATGGCGGTGCATGACAGCGCCGGCTTCAGCGCGCTGGCCGAGCGCGCCAAGGCGGCACTTGCCTAGGCAGCCAGACCCGGCTGCCGGCAGTCCGGGGGAAGGCTCAGGTCTTCCCCTTTTTTTATCTCTCGATGGGATGAATCATGAGTGAGGATCTGCAGGCCCTGACCGCTCGGGCTGAAGCGGCCGTGGATGCGGCGGCCTCGGTAGCCGAGCTGGACGACGTCCGCGTGGCTTACCTGGGCAAGAAGGGCCATATCACGGCTCAGTTAAAAACCCTCGGTCAATTGCCGGCGGCGGAGCGTCCCGGTGCCGGCCAGGCGATTAATGCGGCCAAGGCCAAAGTCGCCGATCGCATCGAGGCCCGGCGGGCCGCGCTTCAGCAGGCCGAGATGGATGCCGCCCTCGAGGCCGACCGGGTGGATGTGACCCTGCCCGGGCGCGGTGTCGCCCCCGGCGGGCTGCATCCCATCACCCGCACCCTGGAGCGCATCGAGCGGATGTTCCGCGGGATCGGTTTTGCCGTGGCCGAGGGCCCCGAGGTGGAGGACGACCACCACAACTTCGAGGCGCTGAACATCCCCGCGGATCATCCCGCCCGCGCGATGCACGACACCTTTTATTTTGATGCACGGCATCTGCTGCGCACCCACACCTCACCGGTCCAGATCCGAGTGATGGAGGAAGGCGGCGCACCGGTGCGGGTGATCGCCCCGGGCCGCGTCTACCGTTGTGATTCCGATCTCACCCACACGCCGATGTTCCATCAGGTGGAAGGCCTGTTGGTGGACGAGGGCGTGACCTTCGGCGATCTCAAGGCGGTGCTGGACGACTTCGTCAAAGCGTTCTTCGAAGCCGATCTGGCGGTGCGCTTCCGGCCATCCTATTTCCCGTTCACCGAGCCCTCCGCCGAGGTGGACGTAGAATGCATGTTCTGCGGCGGCCAGGGCTGCCGGGTCTGTAGCGGTACCGGCTGGCTGGAGATCCTGGGCTGCGGCATGGTGCATCCGGCGGTGTTTGAGGCCGTGGGAATCGACCCGGAGCGCTACACCGGTTATGCCTTTGGCATGGGGGTCGAGCGCCTGGCGATGCTGCGCTACGGCGTCAACGACCTGCGGATCTTCTTTGACAACGACCTGCGCTTTCTGCGGCAGTTTCGCTAGGAGCGGGCATGAGAATCAGCAAGCAGTGGCTCAGTGAATGGGTGGCGGTGCCCGATGACACGGCGGACCTGGCCGAGCGCCTGACCATGGCGGGGCTCGAAGTGGACGCGGTGGAGCCGGCGGCTCCGGCCTTCAGCGACGTGGTGGTCGGCGAGGTGACCGCCTGCGAGCCCCATCCCGATGCGGACCGGCTCAAAGTCTGTCAGGTGAACGATGGCAGTGGTGAGCCGCTGACCGTGGTGTGTGGAGCGCCCAACGCCGCGGTGGGTCTCAAGGCTCCCTTCGCCCGGGTAGGCGGGCGCCTGCCGGGGGATTTCAAGATCAAGGCGGCCAAGCTCCGGGGGGTGAAATCCCACGGCATGCTCTGCTCGGGCAAGGAGCTGGAGTTTTCCGAGGACAGCGCCGGCCTGATGACGCTGCCGGCGGATGCGCCGGTGGGCATGGATTTTCGGGAGTGGCTGGCCCTGGATGACGAGGTCATCGAGGTGGAGCTGACCCCCAATCGCAGTGATTGCCTGAGCATGGCCGGCGTTGCTCGCGAAGTCGGGGTGCTGACCGGTGCCGACGTCCTCCAGCCTTCCCCCCCACGGGTTGCCGCCAGTGTGGAGTCCACGCTGCCGGTGACACTGAGCGCGCCGCCGGCCTGCCCGCGGTACTGCGGGCAGGTGGTCAAGGACGTGAACGTCAAGGCGGCCACGCCCATCTGGATGCAGGAGCGCCTGCGGCGGGCGGGTATTCGGCCCCTGGGGATTGTGGTGGACATCACCAACTACGTGATGATTGAACTCGGCCAGCCCATGCACGCCTTTGATCTCAATACCCTGGCCGGCGGGATTGACGTGCGCCAGGCCCGGGCCGGCGAGACCCTCACGCTGCTCAATGACGAGACGGTGACTCTGGATGAAGCCACCCTGGTGATCGCTGACCACCAGAAGCCGGTGGCGCTGGCCGGGGTCATGGGCGGTGCCGATACCGCTGTGGGTGATGAGACTCGGGACATATTCCTTGAGAGCGCGTTTTTCCAGCCGGCGGCCATGGCCGGGCGCGCCCGGCAGTACGGCCTGCATACCGATGCGTCCCATCGCTTCGAGCGCGGCGTGGACCCGCAGCTCGCCCCGGTAGCGCTGCAACGGGCCCTGTCCCTGCTGCTGGAATGGGCGAGCGGTGAGCCCGGGCCAGCCATCAATGCCCAGGACGAGTCGGCCATGCCGGTGCCATCCACCGTGCGGTTTCGCCCGGAGCGGGCCAATGCCGTGCTCGGCACCCAGATCAGCGAGGACGAAATGCACGACACCCTGACCCGTCTGGGGATGGCGCCCCAGCAGGTGGAGGGGGCGTGGCAGATCCAGTCGCCCAGCTGGCGCTTCGACATCGCCCGCGAGGTGGATCTCATCGAGGAGATTGCCCGGGTGCATGGCTACAACCGCTTGCCGCTGCGGCGCACCGCCGCGCCGGCTCGCATCCCGCCGGAGTCCGAGTCCCGGGTCCGGATCGAACGCCAGCGGACGTTGCTGGTGGATCGGAGTTACCAGGAAGCCATCACCTACAGTTTTGTGTCCGCCGAGCTGCAGACCTGGCTGGATCCGGACGCCACCCCGTTGGCGCTGGCGAACCCGTTGTCCAGCGATCTTTCCGTCATGCGGACCTCGCTGTGGCCGGGACTGGTGAAGGCGGTGCAGCACAACCGCAATCGCCAGCAGCGCCGGGTTCGCCTGTTCGAGTCCGGCCTGCGTTTCCGCGGCAGCCTGGAGGCGCTGGAACAGGAGCCGGTGATTGCCGGGGTCATCACCGGCCCGGTGCACGAAGCCGACTGGACCGACAGCGAGCGCCCGGTGGACTTCTACGATCTGAAGGGCGATGTGGAGGCGTTACTGGAGCTGGCGGCGCCCGGCGGGGAATTTCGGTTTGTCAGTGCCCCCCATCCGGCCCTTCACCCAGGGCAGTCGGCCCGCATCGAGCGCGGCGGGGAGCCCATGGGCTGGCTCGGCGCGTTACACCCCCAGGTCTTGATGAATCTTGATCTGGATGGCCCGGTTTACGTGTTCGAGCTTCGCCAGAGCGCTTTTGATCATCGAGCGGTACCCGCCTTTCAGCCCATTTCGCGTTTCCCGGCCATTCGGCGGGACCTTGCCATCGTGGTGCCGGAGGCGGTTACGGCGCAGGCGGCCCTGGACTGCATTCGCGAGGCCGCGGGGGAAACCCTGCAGAACGTCAGTCTCTTCGATGTCTATCGCGGCCCCGGGGTCAGTGACGGATTCAAAAGTCTGGCCATGGGATTGATTCTGCAGGGGTATTCCCGCACTCTTACCGACCACGAGGTGGACGCCATTGTGGCACGGGCCGTGGAGCGGTTGGCGGAAACACTGGGCGCGGAATTGCGGGAGTAGGGGGCGCATGGCACTCACCAAGGCAGACATGGCGGAACGGCTGTTCGAGGAAGTCGGGCTGAACAAGCGCGAAGCCAAAGAACTGGTGGATCATTTTTTCGAAGAAATTCGCGCCGCCCTCGAGAGCGGCACGCCGGTGAAGCTGTCCGGTTTCGGCAATTTCGACCTGCGGGATAAAAACGAGCGACCGGGGCGCAACCCGAAGACCGGCGAAGAGATACCGATCTCGGCGCGTCGGGTGGTGACTTTCCGGCCGGGGCAGAAACTCAAGGCGAGGGTCGAGGCGTATGCTGGACGCGAGCAGTAACGACGAACTCCCCGCCATTCCGGCAAAGCGCTATTTCACCATCGGCGAGGTGGCCGAACTGTGCTCGGTGAAGCCCCATGTGCTGCGCTACTGGGAACAGGAGTTCAATCAGCTCAATCCCGTCAAGCGCCGCGGCAACCGTCGTTACTACCAGCGCCAGGACGTATTGCTGATCCGTCAGATTCGGGCACTGCTCTACCAGCAGGGCTTTACCATTGGCGGTGCACGCCAGCAGCTCTCCGGTGACCATGCCCGCGATGACGCCACCCAGCGCCAGCAGGTGATCCGGCAGATCCGCAGTGAGCTTGAGGATATCCTTGTCGCGCTCAGGCGCTGATTCTGCGTTGGCGGTGGCGGAGCGTGTGATGTATATTTCCGTCTTCCAAACGGGGTGTAGCGCAGCCTGGTAGCGCACCTGCATGGGGTGCAGGTGGTCGGAGGTTCGAATCCTCTCACCCCGACCAATCATTACAATTTGTTCATTTGTCGCCAGGGGAGTCCCGCCGAATTCACGGGGCTGAGAGGGCAGAGTCCGACCCTGGAACCTGATCCGGTTCACACCGGCGGAGGAAGCGCGACATGCCCTACCTGACGTCTGCCGTGCTCGGCGCGGCGCTTCTTTGTTTTGCGTACCTGGGTCTGCGGGCCCGGCGGGCTGATGGCCTGCTGGACGACTACGTCACCGCCCGCAACTCCCAAGGGGCCCAGGCCATCGGACTGTCATTCCTGGCCTCCGGCATGGGAGCCTGGATCCTGTTTGCGCCGCCGGAAATCGGTGCCCTGGCCGGGCCCGTGGCGCTGGCCGGCTATGCCATCGGCTCCGCACTGCCCTTCATTGTGCTTGGGCTCTATGGCCCGGCGATCCGGCGCCATCTGCCGCGGGGGCGCAGCATTGGCGAATTCGCCGAGTCCTGCTACGGCACCGGTGTGCGCCGCTGGGTGTCCGTCGTCTCGGTCGCCTACATGGCGATTTTTTTGGCGGCGGAACTGACCGCCATCGGCGCCATCGCCGCGCTACTCTCCGACGTCCCGCCGCCGCTGGTGGTCCTCGGCGTGGCGGTGGTCACGCTGGTCTACACCACCCTCGGCGGGTTGCGGGCAAGCCTCGCCACCGACCGCTGGCAGGCCTGGTTACTGCTGGCGCTGCTGATCCTGGTGGGCGGTGTGGCCTGGTGGCAGCTGCCGCCCCTGCCGGCCGAGGCGGTCATGCCCTCCATTCCCACCAGCAGCGCACTCTCGGTGGCACTCACCCTGGTCATTGCCGTCACCGCCGCCAATCTCTTTCATCAGGGCTACTGGCAGCGGGTATGGGCCGCAGAAGATGATCGAGCTCTGGGTCGCGGTGCCTTGCTTGGCGGCGCCAGCACCCTGGTGGTGGTGATGGCCCTTGGCGGGCTCGGCATGCTGGCCGTCATGCACGCGCTGCCTCTCGGTGAACCGCCGATGCCATTCTTCGCATTGCTCTCCGCCGCGCCGGCCTGGCTGACGCTGCCGGTCCTGGTGCTGGCGGTGACGCTGGTGGCCTCCAGCGTTGATACGTTGCAGAACGCCATCGCCTCGATGGCGGTGGCGAGTTCCGGTCGCCAGGGGTTCTCGGTACGGACGGCACGGCTGGTCACCATTGGACTGATGGTGCCGGTGGTCTGGGTGGCGCTGCAGGGGTTCTCCGTGCTGCGGCTGTTCTTGATTGCCGATCTGCTGTGTGCCGCCATTCTGCTGCCGGTGCTGCTGGGTCTGTGGCGGCGCATGTCGCCGCTGGCGGCGGTGGCCGGTGGGGTGGCGGGACTGCTCGGTGCCATCGTGCCGGGTTGGATCAGCTCGGGCAGTTTCTCGGCGGGTGTTCTGGCGGCCACCTTTCCCGACAGCATCCCGACCCTCCCGCCGTTCCTGGGGGCACTGCTGGCCTCCACGCTGGTGAGTCTGCTGATTGCCTGGCTTCGCCCGGGGGCGCGTTTCACGGCGTCATGATGCCGCCGTGAGGGCAAAGTCTGGCGTTGGGCCGAGGCGTGTGACCGGTAGACTGCTGTGGGATCGGAACGCCGTGGCCAGAGATCAGCAAATACCCGACATGCCGGTGGGCCGACTCCGGGGTTGGGTGTCAGTCCGCGCCGCTTAATGGCATGCTCGCGCCTTGCCATTCTTTCTCAGCCGGGTGAGCCAATGATTTCCACCTCGCATCGTTGCGTTTTCGTCCACATCCCGAAGACCGCCGGGCAGAGCATTGAACAGGTATTCCTTGATGCGCTGGGTTTGGGCTGGCAAAGCCGCGGTGCCCTGCTGCTGCGGCGCAATCGCAATCCCGCACTGGGACCGCCCAGGCTCGCCCACCTGCTGGCCCGGGACTACGTGCGGCTGGGCTATCTGTCATCCGAGGAATTCGCCCAATATTTCCGTTTTGCCTTTGTCCGCAACCCCTGGGACCGGGTGGTCTCCTTCTACAAGTACATTGGCCGTCCCGGTGAGTGCAGTTTCCGTGAGTTTGTTCTGGATCGGCTGCCCGGGCGTCTGTGGGACAGGATGCACTGGTTTGTCCGACCCCAAGTGGATTATCTATTCGATGAGGGTCACAAGTTGGTGGACTTTGTGGGTCGATTCGAGTCGCTGGATTCGGATTTCTCGGTGGTGGCTGAGCGGCTGGGGCTCCCTGATGACCGCCTGCCAATGATCAATCGGTCCGAGGGCCGCCACGGCATGCTGACGGCGATATCCCGGCAGTGGTTAACCGCGCTCTCGCCCGCCAGCGCCGCGTTCGGCAATTTCTCCGGCCGGCCATTGAGTCAACATCGGCGTTGGGCAGACTATTACGACGACCAGACCTGGCAGCGGGTCGCAGAGCTCTACGCCGACGACATCAATCAACTGGGTTACACGACCAGCGATGCGACCAACCCGGGAATCGGCTCAAGCATGCCATCCGGAGAGATCGCGACGCACTAGTCCCTCGAGTTTGGCGATATCGGCGGCGAAGTAGTCGGCCAGTTCATCCTTTAGCGCCGGGGGTAGCGGCGGGCGATCACCGGTGGCGGTGTTCAGCCGCCGCATCGCCTTGGCCAGGCCCCAGTCTCGCGGCAGACACAGGGCATCCCGCAGCATCGATGTCCGGCGAATAAGCTGCGAGAGCAGCACGGATTTGGTCCGGGGTGCCGAATTGACCACGGGGAAGGCCTGGCGTCCGTCATCGTCCACTCCCAGAAACTCCAGGCACTGGCGATAAACCACGGCCGGGTTCCCGCGCAGATCGTCCACCAGCAGCGTCAGCACCCGATCGGCGCTGACCTGGTTATAAAGGCGCTCGAGTTGTTGCCCCAGCTGGCAGTACGGCCCATAGAGCAATCGATCCGGGTCTCGCCGAGCGGTGGCCGGTACACCGCGGCCTTCCCGCCGTCCCGCTTGCAGCGCCCAGGCTTTGGCAAAGGACCGCTCGGTCTCCCAGCCCTGGCGCAGGCACTCGTCATGCAGCGCGGGTGCCATCTCAACAGGGTTTCTCAGCGACACAATGAACCGGGCCTCGGGCTGATAGGCCAGGATATTGCCAACAGCCACCGGCGAATACAGATAGTGGGTCGATCCCTCGCCCACCGCCCGATGCTGTGGCCCGGCATTGGCAAAAAGCGCCTCATAGTCGGCCTGGGTGGCGGTGCCGACAATGCCCTCGGTATTAAAATAATGGGGCTCTTTGCGAGGACTGAAATAGATGGCGGGGTGCTGGGACAGCCATTCGGCCAAGGCAGTGGTCGCCGCCTTGGGCGCGCCAATGATGAAAAAGTCCGGCTTGCGAATCGTTACCTCCCAGCGCTTGCCGCCTGTCCAGGCTTTCGGTCATGGTTTTCCCAATCTCGATCAGGCAGGGTACCGCTGATGTCTGGCCGCGTCATCGACAACCTGGAAGCTGTCAGCCCGCGGCGTGTGGTGCACGCGCTGCGCACCCTGGACCCGGCCGGTGGCGGTGTGGTGACTTATGTCCAGCATCTACGCCGCAGTCTGGCGGAACGCTCGGTAGAGCTCCATTGCGAAGCGGTTTTTCCCTCCAGCCGCCACTGGCGGGTGCTCGCACTCCGATGGCCCTGGCAATTCCGGGCCCGTATTCGGGCCCGGTTGGAGGGGGCGGACTTGCTGCATGTGCACGGTGTCTTTGGCTGGCACGTGTTGTTGGGTGTCATGGCGGCGAGACGTGCGAAGTGCCCCTATGTCGTGACGTTGCACGGCCACCTCCACCCTGATGCGCTGCGCGAGCGGCGACTGGCCAAATGGCTTTGTTTGAGCCTTTTCGGGCGCCGCGTACTGGAAGACGCCGCTGCGGTCACTGTGACCGCCGAGGAAGAGGCCCATTGCCTGCGCCTCCATGCCCCCGCTGCCCATGTCGCTGAGGTACTGCCCGGTCTAGATGTACCCGCCAGTGAGCCGCCGCCACCCGAACGACCCATTGCGGACACGTCGTGTCTGCGTCTGCTCTACCTGGGGCGCCTTCACCCGCACAAGGGAGTTCACCGGTTGGTCCAGGCGCTGGCAGCCCTGAGTCGCCGGGGCGTGTCGGTGCACCTCACGGTGGCCGGATCCGGATTGCGGCACTACCGCTGGTGGCTCCATCGCCTGGTTGCATGGCACGGGCTGGGTTCACGGGTGATGTTCATGGGCCATGTGGATGCGGATGAGCGGGCCGCCCTCTGGAACACAGCAGACGCCTTGGCGCTGCCATCACGCTCCGAGAATTTCGGATTTGCCGTGGCTGAGGCGATGGCCATGGGGCGGCCGGTGATTGTGAGCAAAAACGTCGGACTGGCCTCGCTGGTATCCGCAAAAGAGTCTGGGCTGGTGGTTGACGCGAGAGACTCTGTGGCATTGCAGGCAGCGTTCATGGCACTCGCCGACCCCGAGCGCCGCCAGCGTTATGGGCGCAATGCCTATCAGGCGGCTCGTCAGGCGCTGTCACTGCAGACCATGGGAGACGCTCACTGGCAGCTCTACGAGCGCAGTGGCGCGCCGTAGGCGGTGCTGTCGATGCCGAGCTCCCGGCGCACTGTTCTCCATAGCAGAATATTCCAGAGCGCCAGCGTGATGGCGGTGGCCGAGGCCGCCCCCTGGCTGCCGAAGGGCGGGATCAGCGCAAAGTTCAAGCCGATATTGAGAGTCAGGGCGATGGCCAGAGCGCGGACCACCAGGCGTTCACGCCCAGTCATGTTCAACAGGAACACCACGGAACCAAATCCGGCATTGAAGAGCTGGCCAACGGCCAGGATCAGGATGATGTCGATGGCGGCGGTGTAATCCGTGCCGAACGCGAGCCGGATCACCGGTTCGCCCGCCGTGATCAACGCCGCCGCCGCCAGCACGGTGAGGACAAGAATGATTCGGGCCGTATTGGTGACAAGGCGTTGCAGCTGTCTCGTTTCACCCAGGGCGTGCAGGCGCGCGAACTGTGGCGCGGCCACCAGGTTGACCGCATGCAGCCCCAGGGCGACGAAGGCCGCGGTCTGCACCGCCACTCGATAAATCCCCACCTCGGCGTCATCCACAAAAAGCCCGAGAATGATTAGATCGGTTTGCTGGTGCATTACAAACGTTCCGGACACCATCGCGAGCGGGATCACGCTGCCCAACCAGGCTCGCCCCCGGGTCTGGCCGGCGGCACGGGTGATCTCCGCGGGGCACTGTCGGGCGAGCATCGTCAGTCCGATACCGAGAGCCACCGCAGCGGCCAGTGCGTGCAGTGCCATGGCCAGATCGGCGCTGAACGCATCCCCTAAAAACCCGGCAGCGATGGCACACAGCGCCAGCGCAACGCCGTAGCGGACGATAAAGTCCGGGACCTGGCCCTGAAGGGTGTGACTGAGTCCCCGAAGCGCCGCCCCGGTCAGATTGGTCAGCGCCATCAACGCGCCCATGACCACCGCCCACATCAGCGTGCTGGATGGATCGCTGTCGAGTCGCCCCGAGAGCATCAGCCCGATCAAAAGAGCGAGCCCGGCGGTGGCCAGGGAGGCCCCCACGGCCATCCGCATGGTCCACTGCCACAGACCGCGAATCACACCCCATTCACTTTTGGCCCGTGCGGCCGCTGTCTCGCGAACCACCAGCATCGGCAGCCCCAGCGCCACCGGCACGAACAGTAGCCAGACCAGCGCGTAAATATAGGCATAAAGACCGTAACCGGCGGGCCCCAGGGACCGAGCCAGCAGCACGGTCAGGCCGAGGACCAGCGCGGCGCTGGTCAGCTTCAGCAGAACGCTGCCCACACTGGCTTTTAACATCGGCGCGCCAGCGATGAGTGACCAGAATGCTCGCCCATCCGCTAGCCCGACCCGCCGCGGGGGTCGAACGGAGGCAATATAAACAGCACACGGTCCTCAAGTAACCGCCAGCGGTTGCGATAGGGCAATGCGCCGCCCTCGAACGCTACGGCAAGGTGCTGCTGATCCCAGGTGACCCCTTCTGAGCCGGGCGGCATGGAGACCACCGCCTCGCGGGTGGGCAGATTCAGCGCCTGGACTACCATTTCGGAGCCATCCGGCAGTGGCACCGCGGGGCCCACCAGTTGGCCTGCCAAGGGAGAAAACGGGAGTTTGTGCTGGGCAAGGGCACTTCGCCGGGGGCCGTAGGAAGTGCTGATCACCACCCGCCGGTCATCCAGAAAAGCCATGCCCTGAACGAGATTACGATGGTGAAGTGCGGCATCGGGTCGGTGGACCTCATAGTGAGTCCCCCCAAAGGCCACCGAATAAGTGGATTGATTCACGGGCCGCAGAGTCTCCGGGTCAATCTGATAGGCCGCCGTCCAACCGCGGGTATCCCATTCCGGCGCAAGGTAGTGACCTGGCAGTGGATTGCCGCGGCGCGAGCGCTGGAAATTGCCAATCCACAGGGTGCTCTGGTGCGCCGTAATGAAATCCCCACTGGCATCGACGCCGATGGGCTCCTGGTTATGGGGGGCCATCGAGATCACTGAATCATCGGCATGGCGGAGTTGCTCGAGGCTGAACCGGAAGACCACAAAGTTATCCGGAATCCACAATTTGCCGTGAAGCTCGGCAATGCCGCCGGCATGCAGCCGCATGGGACGACCATCCGGCATTTTCAGCAGCGCCAAGCGTTTCGCGCTGCCGTCCTCGGCATTCATCAGATAGATGGCGGAGCGTTTCTTGACGCAGCGCCGGAACAGGTTTTGAAATCTCGGCGTGAATCGCTCGCAGAAGTATCCCGACAGGACCATCTCGCCGTCATCCAGGCGATCAACACCCTGGGGCACGAAGTTTCGGTGCAAGCCGGGAATGACATGTCCGCCGACCAGCAGTGACGCCAGCCCCGGGAACTCGTCAGTCAGTTGGGAGTCTCCGAGGTTGCCGAAGGAGGGCGCTTGCAGACGGTCCTTGCCGATGGCGCTTGGCGCCGGCAGGACAACAAGGCAGGTACAGATCAACGCAATCACCGACCTGATGAAGGCTTTCACAACCATGTCCGCCTAGCGAGTTTCCCGCAGTGCGCGGATTTCGTCGGTGCGCTGGATCACGGCGACCCGGTCCCGCAGCGGCATAAATGGTGGGTGCTCACTCGGTTTTAGCGTGCCGAAAAGACGGGATGGCTGAAACTCGAAGCTGGTGCAGCTGAGCGCTGCCTCGTTACACCCGATGGCTTTGCCATCACTGCGGATGAAGTGAACCCGCTTGGCGTAGGTGTCCCCCACAATCAGGTGGCGCCGGTTTTGTGCATCCGGGTTCAAGAGACTGCGCCCGATCATTTTCTCCCCCGGCGCACCCCCAGTGAGATCCAGCACCGTCTTCGGCAGGTCAATGGCACTGGTCAGGCTATCCCGATCTCTCCACCGCAGTTCCGAGGAAGTGCGGTCCGCCGGTCGGATGGCAATCACACCGAAGTTGCCATCCAGTGGGGCCGGTTCGGGGGCCTGGCGGACGATGCCGTCGGATTCGTCAGACGTGACGATGACCGTGGTGGTCTCCAACAGGCCCTGATGATCAAGCTTGCGTATAAACGCCGTCAGCGCCTTCCCCATTAACGTGAACGCCTCCTGGCGACGTTCCATTCGCTCTTTGGGACGTTGTGCCGAGGCGGCCCGGGCTGAATCGACCTGCTTGGGGCTGTTGAGGTAGGGGTGATGGGTGCCCACGTTGAGCAGGGTCGCGAACCACGGCTGCTCCTGATTATCCAGTCGCTGCAACTCTGGCAGGGCGGCATCGAAAAAACGCTGATCATTAGCCCCCCAGCCCGACTGCCGGGTGTCCTCGGGGTCTTCCGGCGCACCCAGCCCGCCAACGGTTCGCTGGAAGCCCGCCATCGGCATGAACTGATCCTTTTCCATGAATTCGAGGTCCGCCGCCTGCAGATAAGCGGTTTTATAGCCGGCTTTGTTCAAGCGGTGGGGGAGGCAATCGAATTCCCCCTCGAGGGTGGGTGACTCGCGCATCTCTGATCGCAGGAGCCGCATCCTGGGATGATCGGCGCAGAGCAGTGCATAGCTGCCACGATCGGTCTGGCGCTGTGGCGCCAGCGTATTTCGGTAGATCCGAAAGCCACGCTCATCGAGCACCGATTCAAGTTCGGCCAGTTGGACCGCGGGCTCGATGCCGTGATGCCTTGCAACGCCAGGAAAGTAACCTCCGGAGAGTCCCTCGATCATCACCAGAAGCACATTCTGCTGCGCGCCTGGCGGGTGGGAAGCCCGCGGACTGGCCTCGTAGAATTTTTCTTCCTGAGGGCTTGCCTCATCCTGTTCGAGTGGCAGCGATCGTCTCACCACCAGAGGTGGGACCTGGCCCAGGGAGCCAACCACCACGTTGTTGGACGGCGTGGTCAGTGTCGGCATGGTCAGCATTTGCATGACGAACACGCCGGCCAGGACGCCCAGTGTTCGTTCGAGTGGCGGGTTGTTGTTGCACTTCAATAGCCACAGAAGGGGGCTGCTGATGATGGCGAAAACCGCGAACCAGAGGATACTCAGCCCGTTAACCGAGGAGCCAACAAAGCCCGGGTCAGTCAGATGTCCTAAATGGCCGATCCGGAAATAGGTGCCATGAGTCACCAGATGCTCGGCACCCGCCGCATAGCCGGTGGCGATTAAGGCCACCGCGCCGGCACGCAGGAAAAGGCCCGGAAGTAGCGGTGTAATGGCGTATAAAAACGCGGCGGTGAGCAGGTCCGCCCAGAGTGCCGTAATCGGTGGGGGATGGATGCCGGTGACGATCAGGAGCACCGATCGCAGTGCCAACACCACCAATAGTATGCCAAGAAAACGCCGCATATCAGAAGTTTCGCACGAGTGCCACGTGTCAGACCAAGTCAGTATTTACTGACCAGCAGCCACGGTCTGGGTTTCCTTCTCAGCCAATGACCGCATTTTCAGGATATCGGAGCCAGCCAGCTGATCAGAAGCGAGATGGTCACCACTGCCGCAGCGGTAGAGACAAAGATGGCCGTCGAAACCTGTTGCGGGCGTTGATCGTAGCGCTGTGCCAGCAGGTAGACATTGGCGGCAATGGGCAATGCGGCTTGCAGTATGGCTACGGCGGCCCAAACCGGTGGCAGATCAAAAACCCAAAGGGCCAATCCCGCGACCAGGGCCGGGTGAATGACCAGCTTGATAGAAACCAGGTAGCTGGTTTCCAGAGCACCCTCTCGCATCGGTCGGGAAGCCAGTGTGGCGCCGAGTGCGAAGAGCGCACAGGGTCCCGCTGCGTCTGCAAGTAGTCCGCCGTAAGCGAGAATGGGCGTTGGGATCGGGGTTTGTAGAAAGTTCAGTGACACCCCCACGAACGAAGCGGTGACGATGGGGTTGCGAACCACTCCGCCGAGAAGACGGAGGAAGAATCTGAAGTTGCGGCGTCCGCGATCCAGATCAGCCTCAACGAGGGCTGTTGCCAGGCCCAGCATGACGATGCTGTCAACCATGACGATGAGGACTGCCGGAAGGGCCGCTGCGCTGCCGTAAAGCAGGATTATCAGCGGTAGGCCGATGAAGCCGACGTTTGAAAAAGTGGCTCCGAGCGATTGTATGGCCGCGTCAGCGAGACGTAGGCCAAACAGTCGGCGCCCAAGCAACAGTACCGTAAAAAAAAGGGCGAAGCTGGGCAAATAGTAGCTTGCTAATAGCCCAAAGACGGCACCGTCTGGGGTTGGCGATTCGTAGGTTGTGACCAGCAACAGTGCCGGCAGGGCAAAATAAAACACGAAGGTGTTCAGCCCACCCACGGTTTTCTCGCCCAGCAGTCCGCTCCGCGCCGCGAAGTATCCCGTGAAGATCAGCGCGAAAAACGGCAACGCAATGTTGACGACTGACTGCATGCTGCCCCAAGTGTGTAAACCGGCGATTCAGTCCTGGCGGGGTGAGGGATATACGGTTTCCAGCCCCATCGAGGTTGAATTCCGATGATGCCCTATGGGGCCCGAGGCCGCCATCCACCACTTCCACGATCACGGAATAGCCGGACGCGGGTGCTATCCTTTAGGTAGAACCCGAATAAAGGAGTCCGGGTGAGCGGACGCAAATCCCGATGATTGACTGGCTGGCGCCCCTGGTACTGATCGGGGCGGCTCTAGTGCTGTTCTCCATCCTCACCAGCGTGCTCGCTTTTCGGTTCGGGGCGCCGCTGCTGCTGGTGTTCCTGCTCATTGGCCTGGTGGCCGGTGAGGACGGCCTCGGTCTCGCCTACGACGATCAGGCCGGCGCCTTTTTTATCGGCAGCATCGCGCTGGCGGTGATTCTGTTTGATGCGGGTTTCGGTACACGCCTGTCCGCATTTCGGCGGGTGGCCGCGCCGGCGCTGACCCTGGCGACGGTGGGGGTGGTGCTGACCACCGGGCTGGTTGGCGTTGCCGCCCACTGGCTGTTTGATCTGACCTGGCCGCAGGCGCTGCTGCTGGGCGCGGTCATCAGTTCCACCGATGCGGCGGCGGTTTTCTTCCTGTTGCGTGCCGGCGGCATCACGTTGCGGAGTCGGGTCCGGGGCACCCTGGGGGTGGAATCCGGCTCCAACGATCCCATTGCCATCTTTCTGACGGTGACCCTGGTGGAGCTGGTGCTCCATCCGGCCGGACTGGAGGCGTTCACCGGGGCACTGGCCGTGGGGTTCGGCCTGCAGATGGGCCTGGGCGTCGCCCTGGGACTGCTTGGTGGCTATGTCCTTAACCGACTGATGAACGTCATTGAGCTGGAGACCGGACTTTACCCGGTGTTCGTGCTGGTGGGGGCGCTGCTGGTGTTCGGCGCCACCACCCAACTCGGGGGAAGCGGCTTTGTGGCGGCTTATGTGGCGGGGCTGGTGGCCGGCAACCGTCAGGTGCCTCATCTGGCCACCCTGCGACGGTTTCAGGACGGGATGACCTGGCTCGCCCAGATTCTGATGTTTCTGGTGCTGGGACTGCTGGCCACCCCCTCCGAGTTTCCCGCCATCGCCCTGCAGGCGATCGGGCTTGGCCTGTTTCTGATGTTCGTGGCACGACCGCTGGCCGTCGCGGTCTGCCTGCTGCCTTTTCGATTTTCGTTGCGGGAGATCGCATTCATCGCCTGGGTGGGTCTGCGAGGGGCGGTGTCCATCCTGCTGGCGATTCTGCCGTTCCTCGCGGGTCTGGAGAATTCGCAGCTGTTCTTCAACACCGCTTTCATGATGGTGCTGGCGTCACTGCTGGTGCAGGGCTGGACCATCAAGCCGGTGGCTCGCTGGCTGGGGATGGTGGTCCCGCAACGCCTGGGTCCCGTGGAGAAGATTGAGCTGGAACTGCCGGGAACGGCTCACCACGAGCTGGTGGTCTATCACGTCACGCCGGGCAGCCCGGTGGTGCGGGGGGCCCGACTGCCCCGCTGGGCCCGGCCGGCGCTGGTGTTACGGGACGGGCACTCCATGCACTTTCGCAAGGCCGGCCGCCTGCAGCCCGATGACTATCTGTATATCTTCATGTCGCCGCAGTATGCCTCGGCGCTGGATCATCTGTTCGCACCGCCGGCCCGGGAGGCCGCCGACCGGCGACTCGGCGCCGGTGACTTCGCCATTGACCCCACCGCACCGATGCGCACCCTGGTTGATGCCTATGCCGCCGAGGTGAAACCCGAGGCGGCCGGTTTGACCGTGGGCGAGTACCTCAAGCAGCAATTCCCGCGCCCGGAACCTGGGGATCGCGTTCGGCTGGGCTACATCGAGCTCATCATCCGAGCCTGTGATGCCCAGGAACGGATCAGCGAGGTCGGTCTGCGAGTGCTCGATCGACCGTCGTCCCCCTGATCCGCCACACTACGGCCATGCCAGTTCCCGCCGTCCACCACCCGGACTACACCTTTGCGCTGCCCCCACGGCACCCGTTTCCCATGGAAAAATTCCGGGTCCTGCGGGAACAGTTGCAGGCCTTCGACGACGACCTGGCCTGGCACTCGCCGGATCCGATCGCGGTTGAGCAGCTTGCCGGCATTCACACCCGGAGTTATCTGGATTCCCTGCTGGGCGGAACGCTGGACCGGGCCGCCCAGCGTCGTAGCGGCTTTGAGTGGTCCGATGCGCTGGTCCGGCGGGTGCGCCTGGAAACCGGTGGCACGCTGCTCGCCGCGCGGCTCGCCCTTGAGCACGGCCTCGCCCTGAACGCCGCCGGTGGCACTCACCATGCCCACGCCGACTTTGCCAGCGGCTATTGCCTGTTGAATGACCTGGCGGTGGCGGTACGGGTACTGCTCGACGAAGGGGCGGTGTCGCGGGTGCTGGTGCTGGATCTGGATGTTCATCAGGGGGATGGCACAGCGCGCTTGCTGGCGGACGAGCCCCGGGCCTTCACCTGCTCTTTTCATGCCGCCAGCAATTTCCCGGGCCGGAAGGCCAATAGCGACCTGGATGTCCCGCTGGCGAAAGGCATGGAAGACGAGGCCTATCTGGCGGAGCTGGAGCGACGTTTGCCGGCCCTGTTGGAGGCTCTGCAACCGGATCTGGTGATCTATGACGCCGGCGTGGATGTGCATGCGGATGACCGGTTGGGGCATCTGTCGATCAGTGACCAGGGCCTGCTGCGACGCGATCAGCGGGTCATCCAGCGGGTGCGGAGTCGGGGCGTGCCGCTGGCGGGGGTGATTGGCGGCGGCTATGACCGGGATACTGAGGCGCTGGCGGCTCGCCATGCGTTACTTTTTTCTGCCGCTATAATCTACGGATAGCAACCAGGCTGAGGCCATGAAAAATAAAAATACCGCTCGGGGGCGGCGGCTCGCAGGCATCTGTTTGGCGGTGCTGGGTTTTGCCAGTCTGTCCCACGGCGTATCCAAGGGCGCCGAGCCTTCGCTGGAGCCGCCGCTGGTCCGGGAGGCGGGCCTGCGTGGCGGCAACGGTCACGGCTTCGACAGCTTTGAGCTTTATTATCGGCAGTCATCGCCATGGCTTGATCGGCACGTGGTGGACCCCTGGTTGCCCCAGGCCGTCCGTGCCCGCTGGGACCTGACCGTGGGCCGCTGGCGGGGGAGTGATGGCGACAGTGCCTTCGTGGCCTTCGGCCCGGCCCTTGAAGCGTTCCCGGTGGGCGACCTGCGGCTGAGTCTGGGGCTCCAACCGACACTGCTGTCCGATTATGAGGCCGGTGACCGGGATCTGGGCGGGCCTTTTCAGTTCACCAGCCACGCCAGCCTGGCCTGGGCGCCGCAGCGGGCCCTGGTGCTGGGCATCCGTGTACAACACACTTCCAATGCCCGGCTTTACAGCAGCAACCCGGGAGCGGACATCGTCTCCATTGAGGTTGGCTACGGGTTCTGATCGCTCTCGATCATCCAGCCCGCCCGGTGGCATCATGGGGGCATGAACAGCATGGTTAAACCCAAGCGTCGGGTCGGCATTCTTCTCTGCGATGACCTTCACGAAGAACTGCAGACCCGCTGGTCGAGTTACCTGGCCCTGTTTGAAGAGCTGATTGACGATGAACCCGCCGATCTCACGGCGGTGGGCTATCGCGTGCATGCCGATGAGTGGCCGGCGGGTCCGGAGGCGGCTGATGCCTGGCTGATTACCGGGAGCCGCGCCAGCGTCCACGAAGATCCCGGCTGGATTGCCCCCCTGCAGGCATTGGTCCGGCAGATCGAGGCGGCCGCCCAGCCCCTGGTTGGCGTGTGTTTCGGCCATCAGTTGATTCATGCGGCGCTCGGCGGGCGCACCGGACGATCCGGGCATGGCTGGCATCTGGGGAGCTATCCCGTGTCGTGTGAGGTGCCGTTCGCGGATCGGAATTCCGGCGAGCCGCTGCGCTTGATGTCGGTGCACCAGGATCAGGTCTTGGAGCCGGCGCCGGGGTTTCAGCGTCTCGCCAGTGGCGCCGAAGTGCCCTGGTATGCCGGCTACCGGGATCGGGTGTTTACCATCCAGGGCCATCCGGAGTTTGATCGCGAATTCTTTCAGGCCCTGATGCAGCGGGTGCGTGAGAAAGCCGGAGACGACGCGGTGGAAGAAGCCCTGGCCGGACTGCCCGCCCAGGATGACACCCCGGCGGTCAGGCGATTCATGCGCGACTGGTTGCGCGGTCATCACGCCCCCGGCCTGCCGGTCTGACATCCCGGGTGGCATCGGATTTTTCCCCGGGGCTGGGGCGTTATCTGTCGGCGGCGCCGGATGCTCAGTCATTTCGCGAGGCCATGGCGGAGCCATTGCCCACCGGGATATGGGCCCATCCCCATCGATTGTCCCGCCACGCCCTACAGGAGCTGCTGGCAGCCGCGGGTCTTGACGCGCAAACGCTCCCCTGGGATCCACTGGGCCTGAGGCTCGACGCCGACAGCGACGTGGCGCGCCATTGGGGCTATTTCGCCGGTTTATTCCAGATCCAGGAAGAGGCGGCGCGGCTGCCGGTGGCGCTGCTTGATCCGCACCCGGGGGAGCGGGTGCTGGACCTGTGTGCCGCCCCGGGGAACAAGACCGCGCAGATCGCCCTGGCCATGGACAATCAGGGCCTGGTGGTGGCCAACGACCTCCAGAGCCGGCGTCTGCCGCCGCTTCGGCAGACCGTGCGGCGCCTGGGCTTGCTGAATGTTCTAACGGTGCGGGGCGCCGGCGAGGCACTGCCGCTGCAAACCGGCCCGTTTGATCGGGTGCTGGTGGATGCGCCCTGTAGCGGTGAAGGCACCTGGCGGCGGTTGTCGGCGGAGCGGCGGGTCCGGGCAGCGGCGGAGACCCCGGCCCGTGAGCCTCTGGCGCAGCGTCAGCTGCGGTTGCTGGAGCGGGCGGTGCGCCTTTGCCGGCCAGGCGGACGGATTGTCTACTCCACCTGCACATTTGCGCCGGAAGAAAACGAAGCGGTGGTGGATGCGCTGCTCACCCGGGCCGACGGGGCGGTCGCCGTTGAGACGGCCCGGGTCCCCGGTCTCGCTGTTCAGCCGGGTTTCACTCACTGGGAAGGCCAATCCTATGATCCCCAGGTGGCGAAGTGTCTGAGGCTTTGGCCGGGGATGACGGACACCGGCGGATTCTTTGTCGCGGTGCTAAAAAAGGCGGGCCGTCAGCCCGCGGATTACGGCGGCAACCGGGCAGAGGCGGGCAGTCACGGCCTCAACCATCCGGCCACCGGGGTTTTGCAGACCCGCTTTGGCATCGATGACACCCACCTGGCCGGCCTCGTGATCAGTGGCGATGGCGGCCGCTACCTGCACTATGCCAGCGGTGAACAGCCATGGAATGGGCGCCCGATTCCGGACGCGCATGGACTGGCCGTGGCGGGGCTTCAGATGAGGCCGGTCAAGCCGACCACGGCGCTGGCGTTGTGGCTTGGCACGCGGGCCACGCGCAATCGGATTGCCCTGGGTGCCGAGGCAGCGGCGGCTTATCTTCAGCGCCGGCCGGTTGCCGCCGGCGGGTTCCAGCCGGCCACCGAGCTGGATGGCCCGGGGTGGGTGGTCGTGACCCATGCCGGCCATCCCCTGGGGGTGGCCCGCCTGACCCGTTCGGGTGAACTCGAGAGCCTGTTCCCGAAGGCCTGGGTACGGGATCAGTCGCTGGGGTTGCCAGTCTGACGGTGGCTGTCCAGTGAGGCCTTGATCTGCGCCAGCTGGCGGCGGGTGGCGGCCCCGCCCCGCAGGGCCACGCCCACGGCCAGGACATCCAGGAGCGCCAGATGGGCGAGCCGGGAGAGCATGGGGGCGTAGATATCGATGTCTTCATTGACGTCGGCGTGCAGACACAACCGCGCCTGGGCAGCCAGCGGCGTCCCCGGCGCCGTAATGGCGATCACCGGCACGCCGCGGCGGGTGGCGGTGGCCACACTGCTTAACAGATCCTGACTGCGCCCGGTGTGCGAGATCGCGATAATCACGGCATCCGGCGGTATCACGGTGGCGGAGATTGCATGGTTGTGCGGGTCGGTGTAGGCCGCCACGGGCATGCCCAGTCGGAAGAACTTGTGGCGGGCGTCCTCTGCCACGGCGCCGGAGGCACCGTGGCCGTAGAGCTCGATTCGACTGGCCTGGGCCAGCCAGTCGATGGCGTGCTCCAGCGTGTTGTGATCCAGGTGATTACGGGTCTGGATCAGCGCGGCGATCTGTCGGTCCATCACCTTGGCCGCCAGCGCTTCCAGCGGCTCGTCGCCGGTGTCACCCAGTGGCCCTGTTGGGCGATGATCAGTGGCGAGACTTCGCGCCAGCGCCAGTTTGAATGCCTGAATGCCCTTGTGCCCGAGCCGCTGACAGAAACGCACCACCGTGGGCTCACTGACACCGGACTGGGCCGAGAGGCGCGCCACGGACTGATCAATGACGGTGTGTGGTTGGGCCAGAATCCGGTCCGCCACCTTCTGCTCCGAGGGGGGCAGCGAGGGCCGGATCTGTTCGATACGGGTGAGCAGTGCCGTGCTGGATTCCGTGACGGGCATTGGGGTCATGATCGTCCTTGCAAGTATCGGCTCAGCCCCAGGAGCGCCGGCTGCGGGTGGGTGATGCGGTAGACCGGGATGGCCGCCAGCCAGTCCCGGAAACGCCCCTTGGCCTGAAACCGGGCCTGGAAGGCCGTGGCCGAGAACCGCTCACCCAGGGCCGGGATGAGTCCGCCTCCCAGATAGACACCGCCTCGGGCACCGGTGGCCAGCGCCAGATCGCCGGCGGCACTGGCAATGGCGTTCAGCAACAGATCCACGGCTTCTTCAGCCACCGGGTCACCGGCCTCGGCCGCATCGGCAATCTGTCGGGCGTCCAGCGGGGCCGAATGGTCGCCGTCCAGCTGCCTCAGGGCCCCGTGAATCGCCTCGAGTCCGGTGCCTGACGCCATCCGCTCCGCGCTGCAGTGGCCAAAGCGTGCCTGAATGGCCAGCACCACTTCGGCTTCGCGGGCGCCGGCGGGGCCAAAGCTGATATGCCCACCCTCGGTGGGGAAGACCTGCCAGTCATCACGAGTGGGGACCAGCAGCGCGCTGCCCAGCCCCGTGCCCGGACCCAGTGCCAGGCTGGGTGCCGTGCGGTGATGAGCACTGCCGGACTGGATCGGCGCCAGATGACAGGCACCCAGCGCGGGAATGGCCCAGGCCTGGGCTTCCCAGTCGTTAATCACCTCCAGCCGGGAGAGGCCCAGCGCCTGCCGAGTGGCCTCCACCGAGAAGGCCCAGCCGGCGTTCAACAGGCGAATTTCATCCCCTTGAATCGGTCCTGCCACCGCACAGGTCAGGCTGTCGGGGCGCGGGCCCTCATGAGTCTCCAGGGCCGCTTCGGTCAGGGTGGCGAGGTCTTGGAAGGACCGGGTTGGCAGGGTGATCAGTGGCTGAGGGGCCAGGCTGTCCGGTTCCACCAGGCCGAACCGGGCGTTGGTCCCGCCAATATCCGCAATCAGCCGCGGGGTGAGCTCAGGGTGACCAGTAGACATGCACCGGCACCTGGCGCTGGCTCAGTAGCGCGTAGACGGGATACTGATGCGGGTCGGCGCTGGCCACGGCGGCTTCCAGCGTGGCCCACTTGTCCTCGCCGCTGATATGCAGGGCCGTCCACCGGCTCTGCAGCAGTGTCGAGAAGGTGAGGGTCAACCGCCGCACGGGCTCGGCGGGGGCGCGGGCGGTGGCACAATGCGCCTCGTTCCGCGGATCCAGCATGCGCGCCAGATTCGGATCGTCCGGGAATAGCGAGGCGATGTGGCCATCCGCCCCCATGCCCAGAATGACCGCATCAAAGGGTCGCGGCAGCATGCCAAGGGCCGCGCCGCAGGCCGCCTCGTCGGCGCGATCATCCACCGATTCCCGATGAATGGGGCAGAAGTGCGCCGCGGCGGCGCGATCCTGCAGCAAATGGGTCTGGACCAGCCGGGCATTGCTGGCCTCATCGGTCACGGGCACCCGGCGCTCATCGGTCAGGCTGATGTAGACCTGGTCCCAGGGCAGTGTGCGGGTGCGCAGCGCCTCGAAAACAGCAACGGGGGTTCGCCCGCCAGGCACCAGCAGACTGGCCCGCCCCCGGGCTCTGACCGCGAAGTCAATCACCTCGCTGACCCGGCTTGCCAGCTCGCTGGCCGCCCGCGCTCCGCTCGGGAATCGCTGAGCACTCTCGAGAACCTCACGTGCCGCCATCAGGACTCCTCGTGCCAACTGGCGTCTTCCCGGCCCAGCAGGGCGCTGGAGGCGGCGGGCCCCCAGGTGCCGGCAACATAGGGCTTGGGCGGATCGGCGGCTTCATCCCAGGCCTGAAGGATCGGTTCGATCCAGTTCCAGGCGGCATAGAGCTCATCGCGCCGCATGAACAGCGTCAGGCGGCCCCGCAGCACGTCCATGAGCAGCCGTTCATAGGCGTCCGCCTGGTGCTGCTGAAAGGCCTCGGCAAAGTCCAGGTTCAGGGAGACCGGGCGCAGTTCCATGCGATCACCGGGGCTCTTGGCCATCATGTGCATCCGCACGCCCTCATCGGGTTGCAGCTTGATCACTAGCCGGTTGGGTTGGCCGGCGCCATAGACCACGTGAAAGATGGAGTGGGGGACATCCCGAAAATTGATGATGATCTCCGCCGCCCGATCCTGCAGCCGCTTGCCGGTGCGCAGATAAAAGGGCACACCGGCCCAGCGCCAGTTGGACAGCTCGGTGCGCAGGGCGACAAAGGTCTCGGTGCGGCTGTCCGGCGCAACGCCATCCTCCTGCAGATAGCCCGGCACGGGTTGTCCGGCAATCGCCCCGGCCCGGTACTGACCTCGCACCGTGTTGCGCATGGCATCCTTGCCTTCCAGGCGGGTCAGCGCGCGCAGCACCTTGAGCTTTTCATCCCGCACCGCGCCGGCCTCCAGGCTGGTGGGGGGTTCCATGGCAATAATGCACAGCAGCTGAAGCAGGTGATTCTGGACCATGTCCCGCAGGGCGCCGGTGCGGTCATAAAAACCCGCCCGGCCATCCACACCCACTTGCTCTGCCACACTGATCTGGACGTCCCGAACCCAGTCACGGCGCCACAGCGGCTCGAAGAGCATGTTGCCGAACCGCAGCGCCATGAGGTTCTGGACTGTTTCCTTGCCCAGGTAGTGGTCGATTCGGTAGATCGCCTCCTCCGGAAAGATCGCGCCGATCCGCTCGCTGATCGCCTGGGCGGACGCGAGGTCGTGGCCCAGCGGTTTCTCCAGGACCACACGGGAGCGGGCGGACACCAGCTGATGGGCGGCCAGATGCTCGCAAATGGCAACAAAATGTCCGGGCGCTACCGCAAGGTAAAAAACCCGAACCCGGTCCTCGCGGTCTGCCAGGCAGTCCGCGAGATCCTGAAAGCCCCGGGGGGCTTCGGCATCCACGGAGATGAAGACCAGCCGCTGGACAAAGCCAGCCCACCCCTCGGCGGTGAACTCCTCAGGCGTGAGCCGCTCGGCGAGGCTAGCCTCGGCGCGGCTGAGAAATTCCTCCGCACTCATCTGGCTGCGGGCGGTGGCAATGATGCGTCCGTCCGGCCCCAGCTGGCCGCTGCGGTGGCGCCGATAAAGCGCGGGCAGTAACTTGCGCATGGACAGGTCGCCGGTGGCGCCGAAAAGAATCAGGTCAAATGGCTCGACGGTTTCCAAATCGCCTCCCGGGACAATGACAGCGAGCTGTAGGAATCTTTCAGCTAGCTTATCGATTTCACCCTTAAAAAGGGAGCATTCCCTGGGATGGATCGGCATTTGCGTAGTAAAGTTTCAGCGAATCAGGCATCCAGAGGCATCAAGAGGTTTTCATGGTCCAGATTAATTCGGTAGTGGAGCGGGTCACGGAGGCCATTCGGTCACGCAGTGATGATCTGCGCAGTGACTACCTGCAGCGGCTCGATTGGGCCGTGGCGGACGGGCCCATGCGGACCGCCCTGTCCTGTACCAATCTGGCCCACGCCTTTGCGGCTTCGCCGGACAGTGACAAAGCGCGCCTCAAGGGTCTGCAGAAACCCAATGTGGGCATCGTGTCCGCCTACAACGACATGCTCTCGGCGCACCAGCCCCTGGAGCGTTTACCGGCGCTTCTCAAGCAGGCGGTCCGTGAAGCCGGCGGCACCGCTCAGTTTGCCGGCGGCGTGCCCGCCATGTGCGATGGGGTCAC
>Ga0207421_10001811_pt1 | contig 27130 bp, 33 predicted proteins | sample SodLakKL_010_SED_4_FD_187542 | JGI IMG/M metagenome (GOLD analysis project Ga0207421, IMG submission 187542) | Alkaline sediment microbial communities from Lake Tanatar, Kulunda Steppe, Russia - 8KL_010_SED (SPAdes) (version 2) | ecosystem: Environmental > Aquatic > Non-marine Saline and...
AGCCGATATAAAACAGATACTCGATATCGCGGATGTGGAAGGAGAGAAGATACACATCTACACCGCTGCCGGTTGGAAAGAAAAGGCCGTTGGTATGATAATCCAACAACCCGAAAAAGGCATGGGTGTGATGGGAGAGCTCACAAAAAAATTAGATGCACCTGCAAAACAACTATCAAAGTTCGTACAGCACATATTGAAGGACCTCAGGGAGAAAGGAGCTAAAGATTCGTGGTCCATAGATATGAACGAATACGAAGTGCTCAAAGGTGCAGCAGCCTTCTTAGAGGAGGAGTTCCAAGCCCAGATCAAGATCTACCCCCCTGATGGGTCGTCCTACGATCCAGCTAATAAATCATCCCAGGCCATCCCCCGTAAACCCGCTATATATGTAGAGTGAAGGTTTTCACGTTCGTTCCTTTGAACAAAATCCTTATATCCTCTGCAACAAATTGAAGTTGCATGAAAGCAGTAATACTTGCGGCAGGAGAGGGTACTCGATTGAGGCCGTTCACATCTTCGGAACCCAAGGTGATGATACCGGTCGCTAACAAACCGATACTGCATCATGTCGTAGAAGCACTGGTCGATAGTGATGTAACTGATATCGTGATGGTAGTCGGCTATCACAAACAGCGGATAATGTCGTACTTTGGTAATGGAGAGGACATGGGAGCCGATATTGAGTATGTGGTACAGCCGAAGCAGGTGGGAACCGCCCACGCACTTTACCAAACAAAGGATATAATGGATGGTGAATTTTTAGTTTTGCCCGGTGATAACCTGATCCATAGGGAAACTATCGACTATTTCTTAAGCGAACGTCATGGTTACTCGATACTTATAACAAAAAACGAGGAGCCCTCCAAGTACGGCGTTGTTACTATGCTCAACGGCTTGGTTAAAAAGATAGAGGAAAAACCTGCTGAGAGTGAGAGTCATCTGATATCCACGGGCATCTACTCTTTGGATACGGATATTTTCCCAAGGATCCATGACTTGATGATGGATAACGTTTACGACCTCACTTCAGTGATGGACGATCTAAAAGAAGACGCACCTCTGCACGGAATATCCACCGATTTCATGTGGATGGACGCCGTTTATCCATGGGACCTTCTATCACTGAACTCCGCAGCTTTGACCGACATAGGTACTTCATCCCTTGGGATCATCGAGGAGGGTGTGAGCATCAAAGGTGATGTCAAGATCGGTGAAGGCACCGTCATCAAAGGGGGTACACACATAGAAGGGCCAGCGGTAATAGGTGAAGGATGTGAGATAGGACCCCAGGCCTGCATATTACCCTCAACCAGTATAGGGGACGACTGCCGAATATCACCGTTCACCATGGTGCAGAATTCAATAGTAATGAGTGGTGTAAACATCGGGCCCAATTCAATGATCGACTCTTCTGTCATAGGCGAGGGCGTCAACATCGGTGCAGGATTCTCTTCTCACGCCGATGCGGTGGATATGAAGGTGGAAGACGGTTTTGAGATGGTTGAAAAGATAGGATGTATGATAGCTGAGGACACTTTGATCGGAAGCGGCGTTACCGTCTATCCCGGGGTGGTAGTCGGTGAAGACTGTGATATCCGCGGCGGTGTCGTTCTTAGAGAAAGATGTCCTCCCGGTAGTACGGTGCTCTGAGGTGTGTTCAAATGTGTGGAATCGTTGGTTATACTGGAAAAAGCGGCGTCGGCAAAGTGTTGTTGAAGGGCCTGAAGCGTCTTGAATATCGAGGTTATGATTCTGCAGGTGTTGCGGTAGTACAAAACGACGGCATCTACCTTCAGAAAAAGAAGGGTATGATCAAGGATCTGGAACCGATCACAATACCAAGCGGCAACACGGGTATCGGGCACACACGATGGGCCACACATGGTAAACCATCGGATGAAAACGCCCATCCTTTCAAAGGCTGCAGTGGAGAATTTGCCATAGTTCATAATGGGATCATAGACAATTTTATAACTATAAAAGAAGAACTCATAGAGAAAGGTCATGAGTTTTCCTCGGAGACCGATAGTGAGATATTAGTTCATCTTATCGAGGAATATCACGAAGGAAATCTTTTACAAACAATGGGCGAAGTGATTAAAAAACTGCGTGGTTCATACGCGGTGTGCGCTGTACAAAGAGACTCAGACCGGATCGTCGTCGCTAGAAATCAGAGCCCCTTAGTCATAGGTATCGGTGTGGAGGAAAACCTGGTTGCATCAGACATCCCAGCGATACTCGATCACACCAACGAGGTAAAATATCTGGAGGATGGAGATATCGCCGAACTGACTCCCTCGAGGATCCGTATCTGGGATCGGAAGGGTGTACCGGTGGAGCGTGAAACCGTAGAGATAGATTGGACCCACGAGGATGCTGAAAAAAGTGGATACGAGCACTATATGTTAAAGGAGATATATGAACAACCCAAGGCGATACACGATTCTCTTTTAGGTCGATTAGTCGAGTTCGACGATGTTGATTTTAATAGTTACGATACCAGACATATACGTTTGATCTCATGCGGGACCTCTTATCATGCCGCATTGGTCGGTAAATACATAATCGAAGAATTGGCAGCTATACCATGTACCACGGATCTTGCATCCGAATATAGGTATTCTTCACCCTCTGATCTTACACCTTTTACCATACTGATAAGCCAAAGCGGAGAAACCGCAGATACCATCGCCGCCGCCAGGGAGGCAAAACAACGTGGTTGTAAGACCTTGGCGATCACCAACGTGATGAACAGCAGCATAACCAGGGAGGTCGATGAGGTCATATATACCCAGGCCGGTCCAGAGATAGGTGTGGCCGCTACCAAGACCTTCACAACACAGCTCATCGTGCTCTATCTCATAGCAATGGAGCTCGGTCTGAATAACAAAAGATTGCTCAGAGAGAATGTTCAGGAGTACCGTGATGAACTAAGAAGATTACCAAGACACGTAAAAGTACTGCTGGATCAATCGGATTATATCAGAGATGTATGCGATAAACTCGTCACAGCGGAAGATATATTTTTCGTGGGACGCAACATAAACTACCCGGTCGCTCTGGAGGGTGCATTGAAGCTGAAGGAGATAGCATACATCCATTCGGCCGGCTATCCGGCTGGAGAACTGAAGCACGGTCCGTTCGCTTTACTCACCGAACGAACACCTGTTGTTTCCATACTTGTCAAGGACCATACCTTCGAAAAGATGTTGGGAAATATCGGAGAGATCGCAGCAAGGGGTAGCCCGATCATATCTGTGGGTGATGAGGATAGGGAGTTGGAAAAACTCTCAGATGATATGATCGTCATACCGTCTGTACCTCCTCTATTCTCACCGATCTTGGTCAATGTAGTGCTCCAGTTGATGGCATATCATACTGCACGCAAGCGGGGATGTTCGATAGATAAACCGAGGAACCTGGCCAAGAGCGTGACTGTAGAATGACGGATTATCTTCCCAAGATATATAAAGACAACAAACGAACGTTCTGGATAGTAGCACTAATCATAGTACCCATATCTCTTTTCCTAGGATGTTTGTTGTGGAGAGAGATCTTTTGGGACAACTTCATCTGGAGATATATCTGGGGTCCGGTGGTGGCAGATGCTAGGGATGAAACCGTCAACGGTATCTCCGCTGGTTACAACATAGTGAACACACTCGTGTATGGAATCTCACTGATAATCGCGATCTTGGGTATCCTTGAAATATTCCATCGGTATAAGATAAAGGTGGATAGACTGTTTATTTTTTCGTTACTACCATGGGTGATACTAGGCGGTACCCTTAGAAGTCTTGAAGATGCAGGTTTTTTTTCACGTTCCATGGCTCCGTTCTTCATATCTCCAGTGATATATTTGGTACTCGGAATAAGCGCGATAATCACGATGGTTTTCGGAGCAAAACTCTCTCTTTACGAAGGAGATACACGAGCAGTAAGAGCTCTGTCCCTCACCCCTCCCCTCTTGTTCCTGTTACTCCTTGATCCACCACACATGGCATACGTACTTCCCTTCACGGTTATCTTGCTGATTATATTCTATATCATAGGACATCGAAAAAAGATACTCGACGAACGATATCTGTTCGGTGCATACGGTATGACCCTTCTGTCTTTGACCTTGATCTATATCTCCAATAATTTACGGATCTTGGAAGGTACTAGACCTTTGGAGATACCGATAATTCTATTTCTAACCGTCATCAGTTCGGCAGTATTTCTGGTGATCCCATGGACATTTTCAAAGAAAGTGGCTTCACTTAAGGTCTTTGTTTTATCTCTGAATCCTCTTATTGTGTTCGCACACATGATGGACGCTTCCGCAACTTATAGGGGGATAAGTGCCTATGGTTACGTTGAAAAACACGTTCTACCCGCATTGGCTATCGATGTTACTGGAACGTCTCTGGTGATGTATCCCTTGAAGCTATTTCTTGTAGTTTTCGTGATCTATTCACTCGATATCTGGTTCAGGGAAGAATTGAAGGATCTTCCAGAATTGAAGTTTCTATTACAGTTTGCGATTATCACCTTAGGACTGGCACCCGGTGTAAGGAACATGCTCCGTCTTGCCATGGGTGTATAAAAAAAGAAAGGGGGTGGGGAGATATTTTATCGTGAATGGCCCGAGGGGGACTCGGGCCGGTTAGAGTTGCATCCCAGATTACCTTTTTAGGTATTCTTCCTTTATCGCCTTTGCTTGGGCCATCTTTCGCTCCTGTTCGACCATCTTTTCGACCTTATCCGCCACCAATTCGATCCTGTAATACAGCATATCTCGGACAGCGGTCCTTACGGCCTCGGAGCGACTTGGGAAATCGTCCATCTCCACGAGAAAGTCCACCCGCTCAAGATAGCTTTTGGGCAGCCTTATCGTGATCTTTTCTGTATCGGACATGGTTTTCCCTTTTGTACCCTTAACCGACATATTTTGTATGTCGTACGTCGGACATAGACTAGACGGTATTTAAAAATTTCTATGGTTTTTTGAACTCGCGATGAAAATACTTTTATGAGCAATACGTTATACTCCTACCGTGAAAAAGATCTATACCGTGGGATATGAAGGAAAGACGTTCGAGGAGTTCATCGGCATACTAAAGGACAAAGGTATAAGGCATCTGGTAGATGTAAGATCATCACCACACTCTAGTCGATCGGAGTTCAGCGGGGATAACCTTAAATCGAATCTATTCAAAAAAGGGATAGTATACAAACATCTAGAGGCATTGGGCGGTTTAGATGTGGAGGATTATCGGGAGAAGATGAAAACACTAGAATGGAAAGAGGCTTTTTACAAATTGGAAGATTTCTCCATCGACGTACCCACGGTGATGATGTGTTTAGAGAAGGATCCTTCTAGGTGCCACCGCAGATTCATCTCAGAGCGTTTAGAGGAGAAAGGTTGGGAAGTGATCCATCTAGGAAAAGGCGGGAGCTGGAAGGGAAGCACTCTTGATGATTACTGAAGGAAATCCGCAGGATCAACGTTATGGTTAGCTCCCGATATCACAACGATGGGTTCCTCTGAAATAGTTATCTTTGTCAGTGCCAGTTCTTGCCTCCCACTTCTTAACTCATAAGTACTATTGCTGTTCGATGTAATCCCAAAATTTTCTACATAGATATATTTTGGATTGCTCCACCACCCCATCCTGTATTCGATCATGTTGTCCCCCTCACCTATCTTCCCTCCAACTCTTATATAATCCAGATTGGCCATATGCCCTTCTTCTATCTCGAATGAGTATAGGGTCCTCGAACGATCGTCTTGGATCGCCATCCTGCTGGCTTTGGATAAGATATCTTCGATGATCTCCTCGACGGAGTCCTCCAGTCTTATCCGGGATACATGCCTGTAGCTCAATGCTGTGGTGGGTATCAGAAGGGCCAATAAACAGCACATGAGCAGCAGTTTGAAGGGCAGTTCGATCATACCTCGGTTGTCTCTCGTTATCCTTCGGATCATGATCACCTCTTAATCATCAACTCAACGGTATCCGGTACATGGCGAGAGCGTCTCAATAGCATAACACTACCGTCCACAGGGAGGTCCAATGATGTATATCCATCAGCGGTCAGATTGCTCACAACAGGTCCTCCCAGATGAAATGTCATCTCGTTATTACCAGCAAATCGATATCGTATCAACTGGGGCATGTCTCCCCCGCACCGAACGTAATCTATCTTTGACAGAGCTTCTCTGGGAAGATCTATAGAGACCGCTCTGATGTTCCCTGGATCTGAGCTGTGCACCTCTCCAGCCGCCCTTTTGAATCTACTGAGTTCATCCCTAAGCAGTTCTTCGAATTGCTCTTCACGATAGTGACCAGATATAGACCATACCGTGGGTATGACCACCGCCATGACAAGTGCTATAACGGCGATCTCCAGCGGCAGACCAGGTATATCTCCTTTCTCGTCTCTGTGAAGTGCCCTCATGAAGTCGCTCCATAAGTTCATGTAAAATAACATTTTCGTCATCAGATTCCACAACACTTATTAGAACGTTGATTCTAAACTGTAATGAAATGGTAGTTCGCCCTGAGGATCAAAGGAACGAGATAGAATACGTTCAAAGTGTTGTTGGGAAGTACTTCCCCATATATCGCACGGAAGTTGAATTCGATATAGTCAACCTCTATGTGAGGGTATCATCCGCTCAGGATGTAGAAAAACCATTCGACGACCTGAGAAGGGAACTGGTCCCTCAAAATTATATCCCACATCTAAGGGAGAAACAGGGTGAATTCATCATCAGCGTCAAAAGTCAACCCGAACAGAATTATCGTTCGGTAAAGACCAACGTGGTGATGCTGATATTGACCATCTGCACGACTCTATTTGCTGGCATGTGGTGGTGGTCATCCTACGACCCCAATGGTGGTTTCTTTTCACTACACAACCTACTCAACGGAGGACTATATTTCACCCTCCCGTTGATGACAATATTAGGTGTTCATGAGATGGGCCATTATATGCTCGCGAGGCACCATGGTATCAAAGCATCACTCCCATTCTTTATACCTTTCATACCACCTTTAGGTACCATCGGTGCTTTCATAAGTATCAGAGAACCCATCCCAGATAAGAAATCACTTTTGGACCTGGGTGTAGCCGGTCCCATCGCGGGATTCATAGTCGCCGTTCCCGTATCCATAATCGGGATATATCTTGGTACGGTCATGGGTAGGCCGATACCTACGGAAGTCGAAGGAACTTTCATGGCGATAAATTTCCCTCTGATCCTTCAAGCTATATCTTATTTCGTCCCATTCCCTGCCGATGCGGTTCTACATCCAACGGCCTTTGCCGGTTGGATCGGGTTCCTGGTCACAGGTCTGAATCTGTTACCTGCCGGTCAGCTGGACGGTGGACACATAACCCGAGCTCTTTTTGGTGAGAATGCCAAATACGCTAGTTACGGTGCAGCGGCATTCCTCGTGATCGTAGGACTCGTATGGTATCCTGGATGGCTCATGTTCGCGCTTTTCATATTTTTCCTTGTCGGCCTTAAGCACCCACCACCTCTTAACGACCTGAGCTCTTTGGACCTCAAGCGTAAAGGTGTAGGTGTCGTTGCCATCATACTGTTGTTCACCTGCTTCCATCCCATTCCCATAGATCAGGTGACATACCGTCATGATTTCTCTTTCGAACTCATAGAAGGTGACCCCGAGCGTATGCTTGCGGTGAACGAGAGTGCGGAGTTTTTAGTACAGTTAGAGAACACCGGTGAGCCTTCAGATGATGAGTACAATATCAGTTACATGTACACTAATTCAACCGCTTGGTCCGTAAGCATGAGATTTATAAACGAAACCGATGACGGTATCGTTGGAGCAAATCATACTACTAGAGAATTATCTCCCGGTGAGAACGTCACATTCATGCTCGAGGTCTGGCCCGAGGAACATGCCCAACCAAGGACCGACATCGAACTCAAAGTGGTTTCCGACAACAGTGGTGAAGAGAAAACCCTTGAATTCACAGTCGGATTGATCCATTCGTTCGAGGTAGATGTAAGAGGTGAAAGGGTCAGGGAGATCGTGGACGGCAGATCCATCTTCCAGATAGATATCACAAACCACGGCCATCCCGATATGTATAGGATAAGTACGCAACAGATCTCACTAGAAGACTGGCATGTAAGTTACACATTCGATGATATCACATCCCCCGATATACAGGTGAATGTTTCAGCCGGTACCCGGGAGACGATCGATGTTGAACTGTACAACCAAGACTGGACATCATCCGGCTTCACACCGATATACGTCGATGTGTTAGTGGAGTCTATAGGTACCGGAGAGATAGAAGAAATAGAGTTAGTCGGCGTGAAACTCTAAATTTTTTTGAATACCAGGTAGTGCCTTTTCAAAGAGGAGTGTACTCTGGTTATGTACGATTCAGTCAACTCTAGGTTTTCGACCATTTTAACATACTTCATATCTGGAAGTATAACTGCAAGACGTCCTCCCTTTTTCAACCGATGTTCGGCGGTATCGAAGAACCTTTTATAAAGGGTATCCATCTCTTCGCCGGATGTGGATGCCGCTCTGCCGTAGGGTGGATCCGTTGCGATGCTTTCCACATGCTTAGGGATAGTCTCTTCAACATCACCTACCTTCACCTGGGCATGGAACCCGTATTTTTTAAGATTGAGTCTGCACCCTCTGATCATCTCTGGATCTATATCTCCACCGGTCGCCTGCAGTCCGATCATCAGTGCTTCCAGTAGGATACCGCCGGTTCCACAGAATGGATCGTGCAGATCCTTGGTAGCTCTCGTTAGATTGACCAGTGCACGGGCGTATCTTGGCTGGAGAGATACCGGTGAAAAGTACGGTCTATACTTTACTTCCCTACTGCGAAATTCACCCTTATCAGTCCTATGGATCAGCCTGCCGACATGACATCTGTCAGATATCAACACAGCTAAGATGTTGTCAGGGTCCTCCAGGTCGATGGGATTGTCTATCCTATCTCCGAGTTCGCTCTTGATCCTTTGAGTATCACCAGGGACCCCGCCCACTCTGCGTGTTTCAACTTTAGCGGTTCCATCAGGCAGATCGATCTCGAGTTCATCTTGGAGTATATCCTTCTGATTCCCGGTATGAAAATGCTCAAATATCCGATGTGTAAGTCCTGCCTTAGCTCCGATAAGATCTACTGGACAGTCGGTTTTTAATACCGATACACCTGTGGAGCAAGCGACCTCATCCCACTGGTATCCACTACCCTCGATCACCGCCTTAACTTCTGCCTCCGCTAGACCATAATCGGGCCCGACTAATTCGAATAGAAGTTCAGCCATCTATCAGTTCTTGTATCTTCGTTCTCAGTTTAGCTTCGGTCAAGCTCTCCACGAAGGCCACCTCTTCGTTTATCACGATGGTGGGTATGTGGGTTATATCGTACTTCTCTATCAGCCCAGGGTTGTTCCTGGCTTCAAGGTACTTTACGTCAACATCTTCAAATTCTGGCACGATCCTTTCTACAAGCTCCTTGGCGGGAGGACAATCCGGGCAGGTATCCGAAAAAATGAATTCTATACATACCTTGCTTTCAGCTTCTTTTTCGCTCATGGATTGGAACAAAGGCACCTCCTCTTTTAATCTTTTGCCATGATTAACATCTGCATATTGCAAGGCAAAGTCTATATATCGAATCCCATCTGCGGAAAAATAGAATCAGGAGGTAGCAAAATGAGCGAAAAAATCGTAGAACTGAACGATGAAGATTTCCAATCCTTCGTTGAAGACAACGAGCGTGTTTTAGTCGACTTTTGGGCCACTTGGTGTGGTCCCTGCATGGCGGTAAAGCCAACTTTCGAGGATCTTGCTGAACAATACGGCGATGTAAATTTTGCTAAGGTCAACATCGAGGAAAACAACATGATAGCAAACAGGTACGGCATCCAGGCGATACCCGCCTTTCTGTTCTTCGAGGACGGACAGGTCGTAGGGCAGGCACAGGGAGCACTGAGCAAGGATCAGTTCGCAAAAAAGATAGAAGACAGCTTCAACCTGTGAGATCGTCGATATCTTGGATAGACCCTTTCATCCGTTCATACCATTTATCGAGGCACTCAAGTGCCTCTTCTTTTATCAGATCTACCGGTCTAGCTGAGTAAAGATAGTAGTAGCCGCCGTTCCTTATGTTGTGTTTCTCTTTGTATACCATCCCACATTCAACCAGCCTCTCCAGGGATCGGTATGCGGTGCTTTGATCTCTGTCTATCCGTTCTGCTACCTCAGCTGCTTTGTATTCACCACCTTCATGCAGGAATGAGAGGACTTTTTTATCCACTTTTGATAGATCATAAAGACATCCCAAGACAGAGTCGCATCCGATTTCATCTAGATCAAATTTCGGTTTCATACCGGTCATAATTATGCACTGATAGTACTTAATCGTTTAGGGTAAAAAGATATATGTATCCAATGACAGATAGGGTAATAGAAGATCCATGAACAATGCAAAAAGTATAGATGCAGATAAAAAATCAAAGCTCGATCATGATGAAAAACAAGAATATGGTATGCCCTTGAAGATAGGTCATGAACGATTATGCGACTGTAAAAAATCACATATCAATTGCATGACGGCTAAGGAATGGATAAAAGCACAGTTAGGGGTATGGGAGTTTTATTATGAAAAAAGAGATATTAGAAATAAAGAGAAACATCCGGCGACCTATCCTATAGCACTGTCCACCAAATTCATAGAATTATTCACTCACAGAGGAGAATTGGTTGTCGATCCTTTCGTAGGTAGCGGTACCACTCTTGTGTCCGCTCAAGATACAAATAGAAACGCAGTCGGCTTTGATATCAATCAGGATTATATTGAGTTGTGTGAATCACGTCTTCAGCAAACAAGATTGACCGACCACATTGGAGAGAGTACAAAGCAAGTAGCTATCCTTGACGATGCTAGGAACGCTTTTGATTACTTCTATGATGAACAGATATCTTTGATTTTGACATCGCCTCCATATGCGAACTTGTTGAACCGTAAGAGGAAGAATAAAAGCCGTAGAGGAGATGATCGAAAAAATGAACAGTATCTAAAGGTTGAACAGTACAGTCAAGATGAAAACGACCTGGGAACACTTTCGGTCGAGGATTTCAGTGCAGAGATGCAAGAGATATACAGTAAATTACTTCCCAAGCTGAAGATAAAGGGCCACAATGTGATCAATGTTGCGGATATGTGGTGGAAAAACAAAAGGATCCCGATCCATATATATATTGTTCAAGCTATGGAGGAAGCAGGGTATGAATTGAGGAATACAATAATCTGGGACCGGCGAAACATCGTCAACAACATAGGTATTTTTGGTTGGCCATCTAATTATATCACGATGGGAACTACATTCGAGTATCTACTGGACTTCTGGAGGCCACCAGATGAGTAGAGTGCATGATCTGATCGAAGACGAAGATATGGATATAGTTGAGAGGACATTAAAAAACCCATTCGATAAAACATATTGGTTCGCGAGGATGTTGATACAATCGGATCGATACGGGGGGATAGGTTCAAAAAACAAGGTGATGATACAATCTGCAAAACTCATCTCCGAATTGCGTTCACATAAAAACGTCGATGTTGATATGGCAAAACAAGCAGTATTCAATTATCTCATTGACTCTAGGATGAAAGGATCTAAGGCTAGAGAGGAGGCAAAACGATTATGCATCGACCTTGACCCCATGATAACTGATTGGAATGATCTCTTAATTCTTGGTTTGACTATGAAACACATAGTCGTGCCGATATCTTTGATGTTGAATGAGATCCCTAGCAATGATTTTGAGATCGCAAAACCCATAGCCAAAGCATACCTCGAGAAATTTGGAGAATTAGGGTTAAAAGACGTAATCGAGATATGGGATGATCTGGGGATGAGAGGATGTATAAGTGTCGAACGTGCACAAATTGTAGAAGGTTTGGGCATACTTCGTGAAGTCCTTAGAAAAAAAGATATCATCGGAAATCAGGAAGATATGGATTATGTGATCACAACGTTTGTACAGGAATTTGAGAGACGTGTTGGGCAAAAGCGCAAGGGTCGTGGAGGGAGATCATTGGAAGATGTTACCGGGTTGATACTTCAACATTTTGGTATAACAGACATAGAACTAGTTCCAGAACATATCAGAGCGAGTCTCGAAGTGGACAAAATGGTCGAATGTTCCGATGGTTGGCACATAGCGATATCCTGTAAAAGGACTTTCAGAGAAAGATGGAAACAGTCCTTCACTGAAAATATGGATACATTAGATGACAACAAGATCAAAGGTATTTGGCATCTGATAACTTATGAAAGGGATCTGTCTGAAAATAAGATCATCGAGATGGGAGAACACCGATGTACCATATATTTACCCGATTCATCCTTGAAGTTGAAAAAACCTAGTGTTCAATCCTATGTAAGACCTATGAGTTCTTTTGTGTCCGATATCAGAAAAGAGGTTTCGTAATGTCCCAAAAAATTTATGGTCTTTCACTAGATATGATATATAATGGCGGAAGAGGATGAGCTTCGTGAAGAGATCCGATCTCTAAGGGAACAGGTGAACAATCTCGAACATATGTTAGAGAATCTTATGAACGTGCATCGGAACGTTCTTGATAAAGTATCTACCAATTCTGAAGTGGAGAAAAAGTACATCCAGATACTATCCCTCTATCAGCGTTATGGTAAGGTTTCTCCTTCACTACTGCCCGAGATCGATGATCCGATCATGGAATCCATAGTGGAAGTACTCCTGAGCTCTAAAAGACCATTGAACATCACACAGATCACAGAACGATTGCGCGAAAGGAGGGGCTCTGGTTCCAGACATACTGTAAGAAACAGATTGAACGAGTTGGAGAAAAGGAAAGTCGTCCGTCAGATGGAGGACAATCACGGTAAAGCCTATGCGTTAACGGATCATGCTTTAGACAAGTGGGCAAAATTGCTCGGCATTAAGATATAGTTTGAACACCCTATAGTATAACAGGTGTATAGAATGGATATGAACATGGACGATATGGACGACGTAAAGGAACTGAAAGAAGTGATGAAGACCTTGAACGAAACCGTTCCATCCCTGATATCGGGGATCGTTGAAGCGGTCTATAGTGCCGAGAGCAGCGAGAAGCTTGCCCAGAGTACAGCTAAGTTCTACAAAGAACTCGTTGAAGCTGGAATGGACAAAGATCAGGCTTTCAAACTGACACAGGACTTCATGAAGAGCCGGGACGTGACCAGTCTGGTAAGAGAAGCCTTGAGTGGAACAACGTCTTTTGGCCATGAGAGCTACGGTGAAGATCTCGGTGATAAGATAGGCGAAAAGGTCAAAAAGAAGATGGAAGAAAAGATGGAAGGAGATTGGGAGTAAATGTCTCAGGAAGAAGGTGACCGTGCACCGCTGATATTCGTAGCGGCTCTGGCCACCGCCCTTCCACTCATCTTAAAACTGGTTTTCGTCTATCTACGCTTTAAAAGACGACAGAAGAAGAGGCGAAAGATATTCAGAAAAACGTTCAAAAAAGCAGGCATGGAACCCTATATGATAGATCAACTCTGTGAGGACATGCAGGATATATCCTTAAGAGACCTGATCTCAAAAAAAACCGATATCCCCGAGATAGGAGACTTCATCAACTTCTAAACCCTTTCTTTTTTTTGGGTAACTGATTTATTGTTTCAACTTATTATGTCTGTTCGATGAAATCAGACGCATTAACATATCCATACGAGTCGATGAGAAAGGTCGTTTATGGAAACAATGGTTTAGTCTGTACCTCACAACCCCTGGCTTCACAGGCCGGCCTGGACATTCTGAAGATGGGAGGGAACGCAGTGGATGCTGCGGTTTCTGCAGCCGCCTGTTTGACCGTGGTTGAACCGCCCTCTTGCGGTATCGGTGGGGATGGATTTGCACTGTTCTGGAAGGATGGTAAACTGCATGGTTTGAACTCCAGCGGATATGCTCCTTCCAGACTATCCTTGGCGGAGTTAGAAGGTCGTGATAAAATGCCGAAGTACGGATGGCTACCGGTTACCGTACCGGGAGTTGTGGCGGGATGGTCCGAATTGATAAAAGCACACGGAGAACTATCCTTGGAAGAGGTACTACAGCCAGCCGTCAAATACGCAAAAGAGGGATATCCCGTATCTCCCACAGTGGGTGAATCATGGAGAAGAGCTTTTCGCAACTTCAAAGGGCTGGAAGGTGACGAGTTCAAACCATGGTTCGACACCTTCGCACCTAATGGTTCGCCCCCAGGTATCGGTAACGTTTGGAGATCAAAAGACCATGCGGACACATTAAAACTGATCGGAGAGACCAACGGAGATGCGTTCTACAGAGGTGAATTGGCTGAACAGATCGATCGATTCTCGAGAGAGCACGGAGGATATCTACGAGCCGATGATCTGGAGAGCTATCGACCCGAGTGGGTGGATCCTGTTGCAGTGGATTACCGAGGATATGATATATGGGAACTCCCTCCGAATTGCCAGGGCATGGTGGCTTCCATAGCCCTTAAGATACTAAACGGCTTAGAGTTGGGAGTATCACGGTCTGAGGAAGCCTGTCATAAACAGATCGAGGCAGTTAAGCTTGCATTCGAGGTGGGTAAAAGATACTTCACCGATCCCAATCATATGGAGATAGATCACCACGAGCTGCTTCAGGATAGTTATACCGATGACCTAAGGGATAGGATATGCCAGAAAGCTATGGGTGGTCCCGATGGCGAAGAAACAGGCGGTACGGTTTATCTTGCAGCGGCGGATGCCAAAGGGAACATGGTCTCCTACATACAGAGCAATTACATGGGCTTCGGCTCGGGTCTTGTGGTCCCCGGTACCGGGATAGCCCTGCACAACAGGGGTAATTCATTTTCCTTGGATCCAGAACATGCAAATTCTTTGGAGCCGGGTAAAAGACCTTTTCACACGATAATACCGGGTTTTATCACTAAAAAAGGATCTCCCATAGGTCCCTTCGGTGTGATGGGTGGCCATATGCAGCCCCAAGGCCATGTTCAGGTCATAAGTAACATGGTGGACTTCGGTCTAAATCCTCAATCAGCTCTGGATGCACCGAGATGGAGGTGGGAGAAGGGGAAAGAAGTGTTCGTCGAATCGGGTTTTCCCAAACACACGGCATTGAATCTAGAAAGGAAAGGACATGATATAAAATACGCACTACATTCAGGGCACTTTGGAAGGGGCCAGATAATATTGAAAGATGGAGGACCCTACTGTGCCGGTACCGAACCCAGGGCAGACGGTCATATCGCGGTCTATTGATCCTGCATGACCTTTGCGTATTCCACGTAGACATCAACCACTTCAAAAAGTTGGTCCAGATCTATGTACTCGTCGGGTTTATGAGCGGGGTGTACCTCTCCTGGACCGAATATGAACGTATTCTCGTTAGTCCTGCTGAACATGACCATCTCAGTACCGTATGGTACCGACCATGTATCGGTTCCTGCCAACTCTATCATCTTTTGCACACATCTTTTATTCTCATCGATCTCCACAGGATCTAGGTACTGTATGGTCTTTAGTTCATATTCACCCTCTAGATCACCGAATAGATGGTCCATGAGAGATTCTTTATCGTATTTAGGTGGAAACCTTACGTCGACTTCTGCTTTACACGCTTTAGGTATAACGTTGGTGGCCGATCCTCCCTTGATCACATTGACACAGCAGGATATCTTCTCTCCTGCGAGTATGTTATTTTTACCATCTAACTCCATGAGTATCGGTAAAAGCTTCATCAAGGCGTTCTCACCCTGTTCGGGCATGCTGGCGTGTGCGTTCTTACCTGCAGTGGAGATCTCAAATTGATAAACACCTTTCTCCCTAGTAACCACAAGCATGTTGGTGGGTTCGCAGATCACCACCGCCGGCGCATCGGTCACCTCATCGACTTCGTTCACCGCTTCTGCTCCTGCCATGGATACTTCTTCGTCCGTGCTGAAGATCAGGGAGAACGGTATATCCTCTTCAACCATCTTCCTGGCGGCCGCGATGGCTGAAACACAGGGTCCCTTCATATCCAACGCCCCTCTACCATAGATCTTACCGTCTTTGATCTCCCCCTGTTCGAAAGACCATCCATCATCTAGAGGAACGGTATCGAGGTGCCCGGAAAAGCAAACTCCGCCTTCACCGTATCGCCCTATAAGGACCGGATCGTGATCATCACCATCTATCACCCTAGTTTCGATACCGATCTCGTCTAGCAGCCCTTTGGTGAACGAGATGATCTCATCCATATCACCGTTACTGACACTATCGATTCCGATCATCTTTTTCAGGGTATCAACTATGAAATCTTTCATGAAGTTCGACATGAGTTGGTGATATAAAAAGATGCTTCGCCGCTATTAGCTATGATCTTAGAGGACGGTTCTTTCACCGATGAAATCGGGTTCATCAACCATTATCTGTATGAAGATAACCCCCATCATACCTACAGCGAGTGCTATAAAAAATGGGATCCTCAAACCAGCCATATCTGCGATGACTCCACTCAAGAAAGAACCGCTGGCAAATGCGAGGTTCTGGGCAAAGTTGTAAACGCCCATTCCTTTACCTCTATGTTTTGTTGGAGTGAGTGAAGAAACGAAGGCGGGAAATGAAGGTCTAGCTAAAGCCCTACCCAGGGTGTAAAATGCAACCATGCTTATTATGAACGCGTAACTCATCGATAACCCGATGACTCCAGCAAACAAAGATGAAATTATCCCTCCAGCGACTATGAGTTTTTTTCGGCCTATCCTATCTGATAGACTTCCGGCAGGGAACATAACGATCATCTGGACTAATCCTATGATCGTGAATATGATAGCTATCCTGAACTCCGAAAGAAGCAGCACCTCGTCTCCGAAAAGGGACAGCATGGGCCACACCATGGCGAGTCCGAAAAATACCGTAAAAGAACCAATGGTCAGACCCAAAAATGTTTTTGGGAATGGGGTGATCTCCTTTAATTTAAATTTTAAGAATGCGAAAGTCTGTTTTCTTTGGACTTTATTTACTCTCCGACTGCCGGCATAAGATTCTTCGATCCCTATGAACAAGAGTATAGCACTGACGGCGGCCAATGCAGAAGTGAAGAAAAAGGGCATGGCGAGGGTATAGTAACTGGCGATTATCCCTCCGAGGATCGGCCCTGTGGCGTTACCACTGGCGAAGGATACCGAATATATTCCCATGGCTTTACCCCTATCCTCTTCCTTTACTATATCTCCGATGAACGCCATGGCCACCGGCCATACCAGTCCTGATGCCGCTCCCTGACCTGCACGGTAGATGATCACTTCGGCCACGGAACCAGCGGTGCCGAATAAAAACATGACGATAACATAAATAACCATACCGAAGACCATGATCGGTTTTCTACCGTACATGTCGGCGATCTTACCTCCGATTGGTGCTGTGAATATCTTCACTACGGAAAAAAGCCCCACCATGATCCCGATCTGTGTTTTGGTGGCACCAAAATCCCTGGCATATATGGGGAGAAAGGGCATGATCAATCCAAAACCGATCATACTGACGAATACTGCGAAGCACAGTATAGATAGCTGTTTGTACTTCATCACGACTTTAAAATCCGTGATTATGCTGTTGATGCCGAAGGGCTCCTGTTCGGAATCTGCCATCTAAAATCTAGAAAAGGTCGATTTACTTAAAGATTTGCATATCGGTGCAAGTATAGTTTACCACCAAAAGATGAGGAAAAGCAGGAGCAAACACATGGATATGGCCAAGCCTATGTAGAGCATGATCTTCGTTATCTTCTGATCGCTTCCGAAGATGATAGGTATCGGGCCGATGAAGACTACACCACCGTATCTGCTTTGGCTCTTTGTTCTTTTAACATCGGTAGAGATGAAGAAAAAGGACATGAAAGATGAGATGATCAAGAGTATGCCCAAGCCCAAGATCCATCCTCCTCCGTATATGATAGGGATGAATACTAAAAGGGCGATAGACGCTTCTCCTCTGAGCACTGATGCCGCCACTAGAAGTAAACCGAGTGCGAACAGTATCAGAGGGAACATCTTTCTTTTCATCCGTACAATCAGCACTAAAAAATTACTTATAATTTCCCCTACCTGCTGAGTAGCGATGAAGGGAGTATATGTTTTGCTGTTCGACCTTCCGAGCACCATGGAACTAAAGATCGGCTCACTCGGTAAGATCGAGTTCGAAGAGGGGCGGTACGCCTACACCGGTTCCGCCCAGAACGGCATCGAATCCCGGACACGCAGACACGCGACGGTGGACAAGAAAAAACACTGGCACATAGATCATCTCACAGTTCATGGTAGAAGATTTTCCGCAATTATCGTCGAGGGTCACAAAAGGATGGAATGTGAACTCGCCTCACGCCTATCACGGTCCAACCGGGAAGTGCCTGATTTTGGCTGCTCTGACTGCAGATGTAATTCTCATCTCTTCTATCTGAACGAAGGCCGAAAGAAGATAAAAAGGCTCCTTGCAGATATGGATGGGACGTATTTTGAAGTAGACGAGAATCGAATGAAAGAGTCGTGAATCTTAACTCAAACATCTCTTACGCACATCAGGAATTTTTTTATACTTTACGATTATATCGAGGTTCATGAGGGAATCGACTATCAACGTGGGAATATGCGCCTTCCTAGCAGTGATGATCATAGTAAGCATGGTAGGGTATGGAACTGCTCTAGATGATGAACTAACGCCTAAAGAAGAGGCCCCCATGGTCGATGAACCATTGTGGACCAAAGACTTTGGTGAATACACGATCTTGTCGCCTTTCAACGATGGAATCATCGTACTCATTCCTCAGGAAAAATCGATGCACATGGTCGATGATGATGGTAACATAGGATGGTCCAATAATTTCACCGGTGAGTTGAGATCATATAACCCCCAGATCGAAAGTGATAATTATTACCTGCTTACTAGAGAAGATAACTCTAACGACAACAAGAATATGATACATTGTTACGATATCTATGATGGAAATCTAAAGTGGGAAAAAGAGATCATATCTGATAGTTTTGTAAATATAATGGGTTCTCAAGGGCATGGGATATATGTCATCACCGAGGGTGATATCATGCTGATATCCTCTGAAGGTGATGTCCTTTGGGGAGACGATGTAAACGGCGATCAGTTTTCTGTAATGAGCTATATCACCAATTATAGAGGAGACCTGCTCGGGGTCACGGACGATGGAGAGATCATCTGTATCTCCCCGGATGGTGAGATAAGGTGGACCTCTAAACCAGATGGAGAGAATTTATTCCTCCTGGGCAGTCCGCTGTCGGTAGCAGAAGATGTTCATCATGCATTAATCGATGAAAAGATATACTGGATCGACGATCATGGTGAATTCATGGGCAGTCCGCTGGACCTTGACTTATATGATTTTAGATCGTTTTTTTTAACCAGCGACGGGATCCTTTCACTCAGAGTTTATGATGATGAATACATCCTCGAATCGATCCGTAAGGATGGTGAGATGATGTGGAACCACACACTAGCCCAGGATGACGATAATTTATTTATGTTTATTATGATGGGTGAGAACCAGCGGTTATACTGCCAATACTTATCGGTGGAAGAAATTCCATTTTCGATGGAGAAGATACAGGCATTCGATCTAGATGGGTCCCTGGCCTGGGAGCATGAGATCGAGGAGAGTTACGGTGAAGTGTATGTTACCGAATCAGGCATCATCTACTTGTATGGTTTAGACGGTAATATATCCGCATATCAGGGAAAACCTCTAGAGACCGATTCCAGCGGTATCCCGTTCATGTTCATCGTGATAGCCGTGATAGCAGTCTTCGCAACGGTCACTGCAGTGATGGTCATATCTAGTAGAAAAAAATATCCGTGATAGATACTAGGTCCACTCACGATAATAGATAACTTTTTTATGCGACCCCCTCTCTTGTGCCTTCGTTCCAACATAGGGCCCGTGGGGTAGCTTGGTCCATCCTTCGGCGTTCGGGACGCCGGTACCCGAATTCAAATTTCGGCGGGCCCACCATCACTTTTTCAACTGTTCTATGATCTTTTCAACCTTGGCCATGTTCACATGGCAGTAACCACCGGGGTTCATCAGAAGATAATCTTGATGGTATCCCTCGGCCTCCCAGAACTCTTTCGCCGGTTCAATCTTTGTGACTATCTTATCCCTGTGAGATTTTTGCACCCTTATCATCGACCTTTCAGCCTTCTTTTTCTGTTCCTCGTTGTGGTAAAATATGACCGACCGGTATTGGGTGCCGACATCGTTGCCCTGTCGGTCCTTCTGTGTAGGGTCGTGTATGTTCCAAAATAACGTTAGAAGATCGTCGTACGATACCTGTTCCGGATCGAATGTTATCTCACATGCCTCGGCATGACCCGTTTTTCCGGAACATACTTTTTGGTAATCTGGGTCTTCAGTATATCCTCCAGCATAACCGACTCTAGTCTCCAAAACACCCGGCATCTTTTTGAATGCGGCCTCTACTCCCCAGAAGCAGCCCGCACCGAAAGTCGCCTTCTCCATCACCTCTCTGTTCATAACGATCACCATACGTTAGCTGAAGATATAAAATAACATGGATCTCTAGACACCTTTTATTCCATACCCATCCTAGAGGACCATACTCCATCGGGGATATCATCGTAAACGCTTTTATGCATCGATTGGTCTTCCTCGTTATCGGGTTCACGGTCGACCAGTTTCAATATCTTGTCCTTCTGGAATAGCCAGTAATGTATACGCCATTCCCTCCCATCGTAAAGGGTGGTTTGTTCCCTCTCCGTTGTTAAAAGTCCGGCGTCCTCCAGCATATAGAATACATCTCTGTCCTCTTGTTCCAGTATGTTGTCTATTATCCTCTCACTGTATCCGAAGAAGTTGAGGACGTGCTCCGCCATGGATCTCGCTGCTGCTTCCTGCATACCCTGTCCATCCACACAATTTTTGATGGCCATAGTTAGGTCGGTGACGGTCAAGGTTCCACAAGGATTTTCATCATTTCCGTTAGACATATCCATCATTTACTCAGTTGTCATATATACTTCGTTAACAAACTATAAAAGATTTTTGCTCATACCATGGCCTCACGGAGCTCTTTCCAGGCTTCTTTTATCCTGTCAACGGAAACGTCTTCGTAAGAGTTGACCTCTCTAAAGAAGTAGTTGTCGTATCCGTTGCATAGTAACTGCCAGTTCTCCCAATGGCCCATGTTCTTCCACTGCCAGCCGGAATCCAACTCTAGATAATGGATCCTGCCGTGCTCTTTCCACGATATCTCGATGACTCCGAACTCCACCGCCATCTCATATATGATCCGAGCCAGGAGTACGGTGTTCCCTTTTAACTGATAGAGGTCGTATCCCGTCTTCAGCATCTTAGGGTGATTGACTCGGATGGAGTTCAAGCCTTCAGCTCGCCCAAGAGAAGCGTTGGTCTTATCCATGGTAAGGAAGTAAACACCCTTTCTGAAGTCCAGTTCTCTGGTGAAGTTTCTGAACTGATCTCTGATCAGCGAATCGGCGTTCTCTATCTTAGAACTCTCTTCATCGGAGTATCTCAGCTGCTGAGGATTGGTTTTTCCAACAACCAGTACGGTAGATCCCGAACTTCCACGGTTCTCCTGTAAAACCATCATCTCCTGCAGTGCTCGGAATCCCTGTCGTCCTATGTGGGTGAGTCTACCTTTAGTCTTATGGTTAGCCGCGTTCTCTATCTCCTTCATCACCACCCCGGGTACGGCTATCAATAGCCAGTTAGGCATCTTGGAGTAAGAGTACGGATTGACATCATCCAGCGCAGACAGCAGATGCTCGGATATGATACAGTTGTAAAGCATGTTGGTGTCCAAACCGAGCACGAGATCTTCACTGTCCACCAAAGATGTGGCTACATCTTCTAAAGCATAGGGCTTAACCAGCCCGCTGCGGCACATGGAGGCGGTTAGCTTGTTCAGTATATCGTTCTTATCCGCTAACACCTTGAGGTGGTAACTGCCGGGTGTACCGCCGATGGAAATCAGCTTCTCTATCGGTCCTTCAGCACCATCGTCGGGCTTAGCCTTCACCAGCAGATGACCTTCGTTGTTCTTTATGGATGTGATGAGCAGTTGCAGGACTGGAAAGTCCACGATCCTACCCCGACTGACATATTTCTTCCAGTTCATATCGATTCACTCCTCAAACAACCTCTCTGTCATCCAATCCGAGTCGAACTCTTCAAGGGCTTCATATTCCTCTCCGGTTCCCACGAACAGTATGGGTTTACCCACAGCATGACCTATGGACAGCGCGCTGCCGCCTTTTGCATCGGCGTCTATCTTTGTTAGTATCACGCCGTCGATACCGACTGATCCGTCGAACTTCTGGGCTTGATCCACCGCATCGTTACCCGCTAGTGCGTCGCCGACGAATATTATCAGATCCGGTTCAACGACCCTCTTGATCTTCTCCATCTCATCCATGAGGTTCTTGTTGGTCTGCATCCGTCCTGCAGTATCGATGAGGACGACATCTTTATGTCTAGCCCTTGCGTGTTCCACAGCATCGTAACCCACCGCTGCGGGATCCGACCCCTTCGAATGCTTGATGACCTTCACACCTAATCTATTACCGTGCTCCTGGATCTGTTCAAGGGCGCCGGCTCTGAAAGTATCCGAAGCCGCCAGTACACACGAGTATTTTTTCTTTATCAGCCGGTGTGCTATCTTTGCGATGGTGGTGGTTTTCCCGGTTCCGTTGACACCTACGAACATTATTGAAACCGGCTTTTCCGACTCTTCCACGTACTTGTCGAAATCTATGGTCTCGATCTCTAAAGCTTTCTGTACGGCGTTCTTCAAAGCGGTCTCTATAACATCGTCTATGCTGTATTTCCTCGCGATCTTTTTATCCAAAAGATTGTTCTTCACCTCTTCCTGTATCTCATCGACTACGGATAGAGCTACATCGGCTTCAAGCAAGGCCACCTTCAGGTCCCAGAGTATGGGATCGAGTTTGCCTTCTTTTATTTTTGAACCCCAACCATCGACAAAGGCCTCGTCAACGTCTTCCTCGATTTCTTTTTTCGAGGTCAAGGTTATGTTTGCTATCTTCTTCTTCAGCTTCTCGAACATTCCGACCCTACCCCTGTTCCTTCATCACTCCTGCATCTGAGACTGGAATTCCTGATACTCTCTCTGGACTTCGTTCTCGAGCTTTTGATACTCTCCAGTGAGCTGATTTATGGTGTTCTCAAGGGTTGTCTTGGTTTGAGTGAGTTCCTTCTTTCGCTTTTCCATTATATCCGCTGCCTTCTCAGCATCCGTCAATGCGGAGATGTCTGAACCCAAACCGATGAGTACCTTGTCACCACCACTGACTTTGGAGCGTATGTGTGCGTTGCCACCTACAGGAACGAACATCTCTTGTTCCTCGTCCTGTTCAGCATATTTTCCGACAGTCTCTATGGCTTCTTTGTGGTTCTCGACGAGTTCATCTACAAACTCTTGTTGATTCTGTGCAGTCTGAAGCTGCGTCTTGATCTGTTCTAGCCGTCCTATCTTTTCTCTCAGTTCCTGTTCATCTACCATGTTCATTCCTCCATAAGGAGGTCTCTTACCACCAGATCCTCCACTTCATCCTCTCCGATCTCTACTATATCACGGATACGGATGTTGGTACGTTTAGTACCGTGTTTACTTCCGATTATGGACAGTACCTTCTCCTTCGCTCTATCCTCGTTCTCACTGATTATCTCCTTGGAGAACTTCTGCCATACTCTTCCCATCTTGAATGATCCAGTGGCTTTGAATACCTTCATCGTTAACACCTTTAAATCTATTGAACCTACTTCGTCCATGATGCGGGGGTATTAAAAATTAACCCCTTGTACGAGTCGATCCGTGGGAGTAACAAAAATTAATATATACTGAACAAATTACTGTTATTACAGAGGAATGAACATGAGACAATTCAAGGAAATGAAAGGAAAGGATATCTTGAGCAATGATGGAAGATTGATGGGTAAAGTGGAGGATCTGACTTACGATGCAGACTACGCTCCGAGAAATTTGATCGCCAAGATGAACAAAGAGGTGATCGAAGAACTGGGTGAAGATAAACCGTTACTGTCATCTCTAAAACTAGGTATAGAGGTAGAGCACGTAAAAGCCTTCAGTGACAAGGTGGTACTGCACGAGCCTTTGGATGAACTGCACGCACATTTTCTCGAAGTCACCGATGAAGATATGATCACGGGGATCATAGGTAAGAATATATCGGGTAGTCATGGGAGAGATGTTGGTAAGATCAAAGACGTATTGATAGATACAGATCATTGGGGTATGCCCTCTCTTTTAGTGAAGATTAACAAAGATATACTGGAAGTGCTGGATGTGGACAAACCCCTACTGTCCAAAACGAAACTAGCCATCTCCATGAGTCATGTTGACAGCGTTGGAGATATCGTGATCTTAGACACATCGGCTGAAGAGATGGGGCAGATAATACAGGAAGAACCGATAAAAAAATTGTGAGCAAAACACATATATACTGCTTACGTTAACTTGCTTCCAAGAGGCGGGTATATGACCCGCAGGAGATGTGCCCGTAAATGGGTGAATCCACAAACAAGGAAGTGTAAACATGGCAGAAAAACTCATACAAGAAGATTTTGACGATGAAGAAGAGACCCTCGAGAACAAAGGGAACATGTACAACTACATACGAGATACATGGAAGCGTCCCAAGGAAGACTATCTGGAGAAGTTGAGGATAGAGCGTTTACAGGAATGGAGACGCGAGGAGAACTTCAAGAGGATAGAGCGACCCACCAGATTGGATCGTGCTAGGACCCTTGGTTACAAGGCAAAGCAGGGGTACGTCATGGTCAGAGGCCGGGTACGCAGAGGTGGACGTCGAAGATCCCGGCCTAGAGGCGGACGTGGACCCACAAGGATGGGTTTCAAAAAGTTGACTCCCCGTAAGAACCTTCAGCGCATAGTTGAAGAACGGGCTGCTAAAAGATATCCAAATCTAGAGGTATTAAACTCATATTGGGTTGCCCAAGACGGTCGTTACAAATACTACGAAATGATCATGGTAGATCCGCATCATCCCGTTATCAAGAACGATCCAAAGATCAACTGGATCTGCGAACCACAAAACAAGGGTAGAGTATATCGTGGACTGACTTCATCGGGTAAGAAATCCAGAGGACTCCGTAAGAAAGGAAAGGGTGCAGAACGTTCTCGCCCATCCAAGAGTAAAACGGAGCGTTGATAAAGAGAGGTATCCATGTTGAACGCACTGGGTATGCAGGAGTTTCAAGTATATGCTCTTTTGTTTTTACTCGGTGCTTCAACAGTCAAATCCCTGATCGATACAAAGAATTGGGGTAACCGCAGGTATCTTCCGGAACTATGGTACGTTTTTCCACCTATCTTTCTGATACACGATCTGATCGTACGGCCAGATACGCCTCTTCTTCTCGGTGTAAAATGGGGGTTGGTGGTGCTTCTCGTTGTTTTCTACTATTTTAAAGAGATAAGACCGGTTCCCACGGAGGACTACTTCTCACTGATCGCATTGCTTTCCGTACTCAACCCCATATTAGCATCTATATCGTTAGCGATATATCTAGCATGTTTATTTTTACTAAGGAAAAAGCTGCGATATCGTTTTCCACACCATACTAAAGAGATACCAACGATGCAGTTCATAGTGATGGCAGGGGGAATTTCGTTGTTGTTGCTCTTATTCTAATTGCTTCTGACAGTGGGCAACAAGAAATGCCTTAGAGCCCATAGGAATTCTTTACGCGTTCCTCTGACTATGACATCCATACCGGGTATCTTGAACTCCAGTCCCGGATGTTCTCCTTCTATCCTGTTGATATCGTAGATCATATCCAGAGGGAGTTGGTACCATGAACCTTCTTCGGAAACCAAAATACCTTCCTCAGATAGGTAGAGTCTGCCTTCTCCGTGTTTTACTCTATACCCCTTATGATCCTCCAACGCTTTGAAGAGGAATTTGACCTCATCGATCAGTTTCACGAACATCTGTGTTCCACCTTTCTCGGAAGGCATATTTTATCTTTTCGGTGATATCCCTGTTTAATCCCTCGATATTCTCTTCGCTCAAGGCCGATATCTGAAATACGCCTTCCATCTCTCCTACTAGATCTTTTTTATTGTAAACCTCCATGATCTCGGTGTCATCGAACAGACCGCTGATCTGGTCGTAGAGTGCACGTTGGTCGGACATGGGGTATCCACAGGTTCCAGATGGATCGTACAGGAATATGATAAGGTCGGCAAGATCCTCTATTGCCTTTATGGCCTTCATCTCGATCTCGTTCTTCTCCTCCATGGGTCTCTCTAGCAGCCCTGGAGTATCGATTATCTGGCACATCAACCCCTCGGCCCGGAAGTGTCCCACACCAACTTCCTTAGTGGTGAATGGATAGCTGGCCACCTTTGGTTTACCCGAAGAAAGCTTGTTGACTAGAAGGGACTTACCCACATTGGGGGAACCTGCTACAACCACGGTAGGTATGTCCATCCTGATGTCCGGAAGTTGGTTCAGTGCCTTTCTTACGCTTTCTAGGAATTCAAGATCGCTGGAAACCTGTCTTAGGAAAGAAGATGTTCTACCATAGGCACTTCTCCTCACTTTGTCCATCTCACCGACCGTTTCACAGTCCCTCAATTTACGGAGATCCTCTATTATGGCACGTTTTATCTTCCTGCGGGCCCAGTTGATGGCTCCGATGCTCTTCTTCACCCTATCTAGATCCTGGGATATGTGTATGGTATCCCGGTAGAACGGTGGTAGTTGGTCGAAGGAAGGAAAGCTTTTTTCGTATCTTTTCAGAGTCTGTTCAAGCACCTTCGAAACGGTTTTCAGCTTGCCGGCGACGGTTTTTCGGTAACCGTCCTCCCGGTTTTTACCCCTCTTCTGCACTTTACTAGCCCTACGGAAGGCCTTATCCATCAAACGATCGGCGTCCAGTACCGGCGGAATCTTGAAATCCATGAAGTTCGGATATAGGGGGTATAGGATAAGTTTAACGGCTCTCTTTAC
>Ga0207421_10001813_pt1 | contig 27114 bp, 32 predicted proteins | sample SodLakKL_010_SED_4_FD_187542 | JGI IMG/M metagenome (GOLD analysis project Ga0207421, IMG submission 187542) | Alkaline sediment microbial communities from Lake Tanatar, Kulunda Steppe, Russia - 8KL_010_SED (SPAdes) (version 2) | ecosystem: Environmental > Aquatic > Non-marine Saline and...
GAAAGTTTAATTAACGGCCCGGGCCGCGGTCCAAATTCGGATCAGCTCGGCCGTTTTCTTTTCCAGCAGTTCGGGTCCCCGTGTCATTGATTCCTGCAGGGTAAGCGGGCCGTCGGCAAGGGCAAAACAGGCGGTTATCCCTTCGCGGTGAAAAATCTCCAGATCGCCTTCCAGGTGTCCGGCCAAAGCAATCACCGGAACACTAAAACCTTTCGCTTTCCTGGCGATGCCGACCGGGGCTTTCCCGTAGGTGGACTGGGCGTCAAGTTTGCCTTCACCGGTGATCACCAGGCTGCAGCCCGGCAGGTATTGTTCAATTTCCAGGGCTTCGAGGACCAGTTCAATTCCCGAACGCAGGCGGGATCGTAAGAAAGCAATTAGCCCTGCGCCCAGGCCGCCCGCTGCTCCAGCCCCGGGAATGTTTTTTACATCAATCGCAAGGTCCTTTTTTATAACCCGGGCATAGTTACCGAGGGCCCGGTCAAGCAGTTCGACCATGCTCCTGGTGGCTCCTTTTTGCGGACCGTAAACGTAGGAAGCCCCCGTCGGCCCGGTAAGCGGATTATCCACATCGCAGGCTACCAGCGCTTCGACCGCTTTAAGGCGGGCATCGAGGCCGGACGTATCTATTTTAACCAGCCGGTCCAGCTCAGCGCCCCCATAATCCAGTTCCCGGCCTTCCCGGTCCAGGAACTTTGCGCCCAGGGCCTGGGCCATCCCCGCACCACCATCATTAGTGGCGCTGCCGCCGATACCGATAATCAGTTTTTTGCATTCTCGGTCCAGGGCGGCCAGGATCAGTTCTCCGGTCCCGTAGGTGGTGGTAATAGAAGGATCACGACTCTCCTCCGGGACCAGGTGCAGTCCTGAAGCGGAAGCCATTTCTATGATGGCGGTTTTGCCTTGATCAGTGATACCGAGATCGGCATTGACCTTTTTACCCAGGGGCCCGGTCACATATACTTTTTCAACCGAACTGCCCGGTTTACCGGTCAGAGACTCAACCAGGCCTTCTCCGCCGTCTGAAAGGGGGACTTTAATGATCTCGGCCTCGGGAAGAGCCCTGATGATGCCTTTTTCGATCCAGATGGCGGCTTCGGATGCAGTCATGCTGCCTTTGAATTTATCGGGAGCGGCAATAATTTTCATTTTATCCTCCGCTTTTAACGCTTTAAATAATTCTCCGGGCAAGGCTGCCATTCCTTCAACGAGTTTTCGGTTATACCCATAGGGGTATATTTATGTTATAATAATAATGGTTCCAGGAAAGACTGATTCAGGGTCCTTTTGCGGACCGCTAAAAATTTTGATAGTAATATTGTAAAGCAGGTTAAGATTACAAACCAGATGATGGGAGTGAACAAGATGGCAAAACTGAAAATAACAGAAGCCGCCAAAGAAAAGATGAATAATAATTCCGGCCCGTATACCCTTTACCTGGCCTGTCGCGGCGGGTGAGGGGGTTCATTTGTAACCCCTGCCGTGCAAGCAGGTAAACCTGAACTTGAGGAAAACTTTCATAGAATAGAAGTGGAAGGCATAACTTTTTATATCCGCAACGAAATGATGAACAAGGCTTATTTTATCGACCGGGTTGGGTTCTGGATTTTTAGTGGACTGACCGTAAAAGAACTGCAGTAATCAGCTTAGGAAGCGGCTTGAGTTTTGCAATTTTAAAGAGATCTAAAAAAGCCGGCCGGGGCAGGATTAACCTGGCCCGGCCGGCTTAGACTTCATATTCACCGGTCGTTCTCACGATGCCGGCAGCCTGGATACGGCCGCTACGGGAAGGATATACTAAAACCCTTTCGAGCCTGAAAAGCCGGTTAAAATAGGCTTAACAGTTTAAGCAGTATCCGGCACAGCCTGAAATTCGTCCTTGTCAGCGCCGCATACCGGGCACTTCCAGGTGTCGGGGAGATCTTCAAAGGCGGTTCCGGGCGCTATACCGTTCTCAGGATCGCCGTTTTTCGGTTCATAAGTATAATCGCAGAGTTCACACATGTAGCTTTGCATTAATATCCCTCCTTGGTTAAATTAAGATTAGCCTGCCGGTAAAAGGCTTTATAAAATAATAGCTTATCCGTTAAAATCAGTCAAACCATCTAAACTGATTGTAATTGCCGGCAGTTGTCCGGAACAGCCTTGATCCGGTAAAAACAGAAATTAGATATCAAAACTGATGCCGGTTTGTAATGATCAAAAGCAGGGCCAGTGTAAAGCGGTTCAGCTTTTGCCGGCGGAAAGAGGTCCCATGGTGCGGGTTTGGGATATCCACCCGGGTTATTTATCCCGTCAAAATCTGCTTGGCCAGCATGCGGAAATTCACGCCCTTTACAGTGTCATTACCGGAAGGAAAAAGGGCTACGCCGCCCACCCTGAGACTGTGCGCTGGAGCGAAAACCCCGGTCTGCTGAAACGGGCCCATGCCTTGAGCGTTTTGGAAATGCAGCTGCGGGGGTTCAATCATGGCAGTCCCTGCGGTGAGGATTCTTTATTCTTCCCACAGAACATATCCGGCAAAGGGCCTGATTATATAGATGACCCGGTAGAGCAGATAAAAATTTTGGACCGGAAAAACCGGGACAATGCTCGGGCAGGAAGGATCCCCCTGCCGAAAAACGGCTTTGAATTTTGGGCCCATCATAAATACTCGGTAATGGCCCGCGGTTATAACCATTACAGGGAGGTCCAGGCCTATTTGCGGCCCCTGGAAAGGTGCCCCCTGGAAGAAGCGGGTGAACTAATTGACAGGGTCCATGCTGTCATGGCCAAACCGGTCACCTGTCCTGCGCTCTCCAATGTTGTCGATCATCTCTGGGGATATTTTAAGCGGGAAGCTTCAGGTAAGGAGAAAGAAAGCTGTTTGAACCGGAATCCTGAAGAACTTCCCGCCCTGGTCCGATATTTATACAGTTTAGCTCTTAAATATAACCGGATCTATCTTCTTCATTCTACAATTTTTGCCGATTTCCTCGAGCCCCACTAACCCGCCTCTAAAGCTTTTAATAATGGAGGCCCGGTTGCTGGGGGCTAAAACAATCACTAAAACTGCTTGAATGCTTTTTTGGCGGTATTGCAGATCGGGCATCTATCCGGGACCGGATCCATGCCGACCCATCCGCAGACCGGACATAAATAGACATCTTTGTCTTCAGCATCGGAGCCTGCCGCCACCTTTTCTTTTAAATCATTAAAAATTCCACCGTGTACCTTTTCGGCTGCATTGGCGTATTCAAAGGACTGCAGGGCCTGCTTATGGCCTTCCTGCCTGGCTGTTTCGACAAATTCGGGATACATTTCGGTAAATTCATGATGTTCACCGGCGGCTGCCGCCTTCAGGTTATCAAGGGTGCCGTTTACCTTTTCTGCGATTTCAAAATGTTTAAGGGCATGAACAGTTTCCGCCTCGGCGATAGCCTGGAAGATCCTTCCTACATTTTTGAAGCCATCCTTTTCCGCTTTCCGGGCAAAAGCCAGGTATTTGCGGTTGGCCTGCGATTCACCGGCAAACGCTTCCATCAAGTTTTCTTTTGTTTTCATAATCTACCTCTCCTTTTAATATTTTTAATATATCCATTAACCTTAAACTTGCTATTCTATTCCACATTAGTTTTGGGATTTCCTTGTTTTGGCATCTCCCCCGGGCTTCTTATTAGTTTTGATATATATACTATCAAATCGTGTTGACAAGCTGTTTTTAATATACTATAATTCTAATAGGAATTATATATAAGTGTTGGTTTCAAGTCAAGGCTGTTTAAGAAAGGAAGATTTATATGAAAGCAATTAACCTCGATTATAGTGCCGCTACACCGGTAGATGAGGCAGTGCTTCAGGAGATGTTGCCGTATTTTACGGAGCATTACGGCAACCCGTCGAGCGGTCACACCCTGGGAGAAAAACCGAGGGAGGCCCTGGAAGAAGCCCGCTCAAAAGTGGGGCGGCTCATTGGCGCTGAAGAACCTGGTAAAAATCAGATTATCTTTACCGCTTCGTCTTCAGAAGCAAACAATCTGGCCGTCAAAGGTATTATAGCGGCGGGTAAAAAGAAAGGAAACCAGATTATTACTTCCGCTATTGAGCACTTTTCGATCCTGAACCAGTTAAAAGGTCTTGAAAAAGAAGGGTATGAAATTATCCGGCTGCCTGTTGACAAATACGGCCTAATCGCTCCGGGACTGCTGGAAGAAGCGATCAGCGATCAAACCATCCTCATATCCATCCAGGCCGCCAATCCTGAAATCGGGACCATCCAACCGATTGATGAACTGGCTGCTTTAGCGCGTAAGAATGAAATTCCTTTCCATACTGATGCGGCGGCGGCAGCAGGGTGGATTGCCCTTGATGTTGACCGGATGGGAGTTGATATGCTGAGCCTGGCCGGGGATCAGTTTTACGGGCCCAAGGGTTCAGGAGCCCTTTTTGTGCGCCGGGGAGTGCGTCTGCGCCCCCTGATCGAGGGCGGTATCCAGGAAAAGGGCCTGCGGGCCGGAACTGAAAATGTGCCGGCCATAGTCGGGTTGGGAGAAGCGGCGAGGCTGGCCTATGAAACCCTTGAAGAACGGGCCGAAAAGGTGGCTTACTTCAGGGATCAGCTTAAAGAAAGCCTGTTCAATGAAATCCCTCACCTGCACCTGAATGGCCATCCGGAAAAGCGCCTGCCCCGGAATTTAAACATCTCCGTGGAATTCGTGGAAGGAGAAGCGCTGCTGATGCGCCTCAATATGGCCGGCATCTATGTATCCAGCGGTTCTTCCTGCACCTCCCAGGCCTTAAAATCTTCACATGTTTTAGAGGCCATCGGTTTGCCGCCCGAACTGGCCCAGGGTTCGCTGCTTCTGGCCCCGGACCGGGAGAACAGGATTGAAGATATTCCTTACATTACTGAACAGATGGCCCAGGTAGCGGGTCTGCTGAGGAACATGTCACCGCTTTACCACCAGTATCTGAAGGAGGAGAAAAAGAATGCCAACCTACAGTGATAAGGTCATGGAACATTTTACAAACCCTCGAAATATCGGCGAAGTAGAGGATGCGGACGGGATTGGTGAAGTTGGCAACCCGGTTTGCGGCGATATGATGAAATTTACGATCAAGGTTAAAGATGATCGCATTGAAGATGTTAAGTATTTTACTTTCGGTTGTGGAGCAGCTATTGCCGTATCCAGCATGGTTTCCGAAATGGCCAGGGGTAAAACCCTGGAAGAGGCTTTAAAAATAACCAACAAGCAGGTAGCCGAAGAGCTGGGCGGTCTGCCTGGCAACAAAATGCACTGCTCCAACCTGGGGGCCGATGCGCTCCATAAAGCGATCCGGGATTACATGGAAAAGCAGGGGAGGGAAAGCAATGAATGAAAATAGCCTGAATAGCAAACCGGAACGGGACTACTGCAGCTGTCCTTTCTGTGATCAGCCCATTTGCCCCGAACCGGCCGAAGGACAATACACCTGCAAACAGGACGGCAGGCTCAAAATACACCGGGTTGACTGTGTAGGGCTCTACTGCCCTGTTCCCGTAATGCGGGCCAGGGAAGAAATAGATCAGCTTGAAAAAAACAACTTGCTGGAACTGGTTGCCGATGATCCGGCTTCAGCGGAAGATATTCCCCGCTGGGCCAAACGGGCCGGCCACACCGTGGTTAAGGTGGAGCGTGTCGGCGATGAGTACCATTACTTTATCTTAAAAGGAAGAGAGGAGGTAGAATAAAATGGCGGAAAAGAAAAAAATACTTTATGTTCAGACCAGCGGGCCCGGTACCCCGGAAAGGCTTTATTCTCCGTTAATCCTGGCCCAGACAGCCAAAACGATGGACGTGGAAGCGACGGTCTATTTCCTGGGTCTCGGTTTGAAAAACCTGGTCAAAGGAGAAGCGGAAAAAATCAAGATTGGAGAGTTTCCCAGCCTTCTTGATGTATTGAAGCAGACTGCGGGCCAGGGCATAACAATTATGGCCTGCCAGCAGAGCATGCAGCTTTTTGGAGGCGAAATTAAGCAGGAAGATCTGATTGAGGAAGCGACAATAGCCGGGGCCGCCACCCTGAATGACCTGGCCCTGGATGCCGATGCCATCCTGACCTTCTAAATAAAAAAAGTTAAAACGGACCCTGCCGTCCGGAAGGATTTTTTACAGCCATAGCGAATTTGTAAATGTTAAATGCAGTATGGTAGAACGGCAGGGTTGGTAGAGTATTTATGCCGGTCTATGACCGGTATATTTTTGCCTGATGATACTCCAACCGGAGTATTTATTTTTGCCCTGGCCGCCGCTTGAAAATCAAGTAGAGGAGGAAGAAAAACATGAAAAAGCTGTTGCTGTTTCTTGGCCTGGCCCTACTTTTAGCGCTGGGAGCGACCGGTTGTGGCGCCGGTGAAAGTGAAGATGTTGAAGCACCTGATGAAGGAGCTCTTGAAGATGACGGCCAAATTTATGAATTTACCCTGGCCCACTTTTTTCCGGCCGGCCACCCTGCCGAGGTTGATTTAGTGCAGGGTTGGGCTGAAGCGCTCCGTGAGGCCAGCGAAGGGCGGATTGAAATAACCAGTTACCCCGGGGGGACCCTGCTTGATCCGGCCGACACTTATGAAGGCATTGTGTCCGGAACTGCCGATATCGGGCTCTCCGCCTTTTTTTATAACCGCGGCCGGTTTCCCGTTTTGGAAGTATTTGAATTGCCCGGTTTAGTTTATAAAGATTCCCGCATGGCCAGTATGGTGGCCTGGGAAGGTATTAAAGCGCTGGACCCGGAAGAGGTCCAGGACACCGAGTTAATGTTCGTGCTGGCTACCGGTCCCGGAGATTTATTCACTAAAAACCCGGTTCGGAGTCTTGAGGACCTGGAGGGGATGAAAATCAGGGTGGCCGGTTTGAGCGCCGAAACTCTCTCCCTGCTGGGCGCTGCTCCCGAAGCTATGCCCCAGGATGAAGCCGAAGAAGCCTTGATGCGGGGCAGGGTTGATGGAAACCTGGCTCCGGTGGAAGTTTTGAAGGGATGGAACCATGCCGAGCATACCGATTACCTGACCCGGACCCCTTTTCTTTATAATGCCCTTTTCTATGTGACCATGAACCAGGGCAAATGGGATCAACTACCCGCTGATCTCCAGGAAATTTTTATGGCCGTCAATAAAGATTTTCATGAAGAGGTGGCTGCCGGACTATGGGATGTTCAGAATGAAGAGGCCCTGGTCTGGGCCGTAGAGGAAACTGGCCAGGAGGTAATTGAACTGGATCTTGCAGAACAGGAACGCTGGATCGAAAGGGTGCTGCCGATCCAGGAGGATTTTATTTCCAGGATGGATGAACAGGGTTTTGACGGCAACAATATCCTGGAGACAGTGCGCCGCCTGGTAGAGCAATATCAGTAATTGATCCGCAAACCTGCCGGATCATAATTCCGGTATTTTGGTATCCGGGCAGTTGAGCAGAGCGCAACTGCCCGGATGCGAACCGGGTCTGCATAATACGCGCACCTTATATGTGCAGCAGTTGGCCCTACTATACATGGTGAAGGTAGATCATAAATGCATATATTTGAAACTGTGATCGTAAAAGTGAGCCGGGGACTTGATTTTATAGCGGGCATCATCCTTTCTGTTACCGTATTTCTGGTGGTGGCCAACATAGTGGGCCGGGTTCTGTTCCAGAGGTCTTTTTTTGTGGCCCATGAAGTGGTCGGTTTTCTTGCCGCTGCTGTAATCGGCCTGGCTTTGGCCCGCTGTGCCCTGGAAGACGGCCATATTGCAGTTGGTTTTATCCTGGAACGTTTTAGTCGGACTGTCCAGCGTATTGTTGAAGTAGCGGTGGGCATCCCGGTATTTGCTTTTCTCCTCTTTGCCGCCTACAATCTTTTTGATTACGGGACCAGGATTGCCGAGAGCGGTGAAGTGTCGCCGACGGCCCAGCTGATCTTTTATCCCTTTATCTACCTGGTGGCGCTGGGGTTTTTTTTGCTCGCCCTCACTGTTTTGCTGAAGCTGCTCCGCCTTGTAAGGGAGGATCAGGACAGATGAGCCCTTCCACCGCCGGTTTGATCGGGATATTGGCCTTTTTTTTCTTAATCACCTTAAAGATGCCCATTGCTTATGCCATGGCCATGGTCGGGATGGCCGGGTTTGCATACCTGACCACGACCTCGGCTGCTTTTGCCATGGTTTCCACCGAATTGTTTTCTACTTTTTCCCGCTATTCTTTAAGTGTCATTCCCATGTTTATCCTGATGGGTTTTTTGGCTTTCCATGCCGGCATTGGAGCCCGGCTTTACGACCTGGCCTATAAGATGGTCGGGCATCTTCCCGGGGGGCTGGCTATTGCCACCCAGGCTACCTGTGCCCTCTTCGGGGCCGTGTGTGGATCTAATACTGCCACTGCAGCTACAATCGGGGCCATAGCGCTTCCTGAAATGCGGAAATATAACTACAACCCTTCTCTTTCTACAGCCAGTGTTGCTGCGGGCGGGGCCCTGGGAGTGCTGATCCCGCCCAGCGTTATCTTCATTGTCTACGGCATAGCTGCCGAGCAGTCTGTTGGTAAACTTTTCATGGCCGGGATAATACCGGGCTTTCTGCTGATGTTTTTATACATGCTGACCATCTATATTACGGCCAGGCGCGATCATACCCTCGGACCGGCCGGCCAGAAATCAAGCTGGCGGGCCAGGTATATGGCCCTGGGCGGAGGGCTGCTCGAAGTTATAGTTATATTCGCCATTTCCCTGGGGGGCCTTTTTGCCGGATGGTTTATGCCCACCGAGGCCGGCGCAGTCGGTGTAGCCGGGGTAGTCCTGGTCTCAACTGCAAAAGGTAATATGAGTTTGGCCATTATCCGTAATTCACTTGCCGACACCACCCGGACCACGGCGATGATCATGCTTTTAGTTGCTGCGGCGGTGATCTTTGGCCGCTTCATGGCTATCAGCCGGATTCCTTTCGTCATGGCTGAATGGGCGGCGGGGCTTGCTTTACCTTCCTTTGTCATTATGGCCCTTATCTTGCTTATCTATTTGCTGCTGGGATGCTTTATTGATGCCCTGGCCCTGATCCTGCTTACCATACCGATATTTTTGCCGGTGGCTGTGGATGTCCTCGGTTATGATCCGATCTGGTTTGGTGTGATCATCGTGATGGTTGTAGCCATGGGTGTGATTACCCCGCCGGTGGGGATGAACGTTTATATCGTTAAAGGCGTTTCCCAGGGCGTGCCCCTCGAGGTAATTTTCAGGGGAGTATGGCCGTTTTTATTCGCCATCATCGTGTGCCTGGCCCTCCTGATCATGGTCCCCGGACTGGCCACCTACCTGCCTTCATTGATTCAATAATCTTTCCAATCCGGACAATTTGTTGTATAATTAAGAATAAGTTATACAAATTCTGGATAAGGGTATGCGAGCATCCGCTTCTATAGCCAAAAATGCTTTTAGAGGTGAGGGTATATTATGTTAAAAAATAAGCCTCTAATCCTTTTTTTTGTTTTATCCACTGCGGCAATCCTTTCTACGGCCCTGGTGGGGATGGTCTTGATTCCGGAAACGGTTAAGCTGGGGCAGATGTATCTCCGGGATGTTAACATCAACTCCATCCCTGACGGGACTTACCATGGATCGGCAGAAACTGTTATGGCGGCTGCCGAGGTTGTGGTAACGGTGAATGATCAAAGGATCACGGCCATTGATCTGACCCGGCATGTGCACAGCAACGGGCAGGAAGCGGAAGCAGTCCTGGACCGGGTTATAGAAGAACAGTGCCTTAAAATTGATTTAATTTCAGGAGCAACAACCAGCAGTATGGTCCTCCTCAAAGCGGTGGAGGATGCCCTGATCGAGTAGGGAATAAATGGTTAAGCAGGCATTTAGGTTTGAGGTTCGGCGAGAAGCAGTTCCCGCAGGGAACAGGGTTCAAGGCCGCGTTCACGCAGCCCGTTAATAATCCGGGGCAGGGCTTTAATATCGGCTTCGGTAAAGTGCAGCAGGACGATGCTGCCCCCCTGGGCCTGGTTCAGGACGTGCTCGACAATCCGGTCCGAGCTGTAAGCCTGGTTACGCAGGGCGTAAACCAGCTCCACATCCCACATGATAGGAAACATCCCTTTTTCTGCCACAATTGGCTGCAGCCGTTCCCGGTGGTAACTCTGGCCGGAATAAAAGCCGTCTCCATAGGGGGGGCGGAAAAAAGGGGTATGGTAACTGCGGCCGACGGCCTCTTCCACGGCTTCTTGCCACCTGCTTAGCTCCGCCCTAACCTGTTCTTCGGAAAGGTTGGTCAGGTAAGGATGGCTGTAAGAGTGGTTGCCCAGTTCATGGCCTTCTTCCACTGCCCTTCTCCAGGTTTCCGGGTAGCTTTCAACATTGATTCCTGTCGGAAACAGGGTGGCCCTGACTCCATACTCTTTCAGGTAATCTAAAGTCAGATTATTTATCGCTTCTGTGCCGCCGTCATCGATAGTAATGGCGACTTTGTTAGTTTCCCGGTCGCCATGTTCGATCAGCGTTTCAGAACGCATCATCTTGTTTTCTTCGCGCAGCTTTTCATTTTCCTCATAAAGCTGGTCGTACTGCTCTTCAAGCCTGCTTTTTTCTTCTTCAACCCGGTTTAGTTGTTCTTCCAGAGACTGGAGATTGTTTTCCAGCGACTGAAGGGCGGCATGCTGGTTCATGCTGAAAAAACCGAGGGCTCCGATTACAGCCATCAAAAACAGGAAGATAACCAGGCGGGCCCACGACCTTTTTTTGGGTTGTCTGCTTCTGGTGTTATAACGATTTTCCACGGCCACCACTTCCCTTTGCCTTAAAACTTTAGGTTCCTATTTCAATGCTTATATGGTAACCTACTAAAAAAGATATGGCAATAGATTTAAGTTATTTACATTTGCAGAAAGGATGATATTAGCAATGAAAACATTGTTGGCCCTCGCATCAAGCCCCCGCCGGAACGGCAACAGCGAAACGCTGCTTAAAGAATTTTGCCGGGGGGCGGAAGATATGGGTTGGAAGGTGGAAATGGTCCGTATCAATGATCTCGACTTCCGCCCCTGCCAGGCCTGTGACGCCTGCGCCAGGGATGGGCGCTGCATTGTGAAAGATGACATGCAGGATATTTACCCCAAGGTCTCCAGTTCCGATGCCCTGGTCATCGCCAGCCCGGTTACCTTTGGCTCATTAAATGCCCAGCTAAAGATGCTCATCGACCGGTTTCAGTGCTGGTGGCATGCCAAGTATAACCTAAAAAAACCTTTCGTCCCTGACGAACCGAAGCGCCAGGGTTTTTTTATCTGTGTCGGCGCCCTGAAACGCAAAAGATACTGTGAAAATGCCCTTGAGATTATCAAAGTTTTCTTTCACAACATCAACCATCAGTTTGCGGGCAGTCTTTCATTCCGCGGCTACGATGAAAAAGGGGCGATCCTGGAAGCCCCGGAAGCTTTGAAAGAAACCTACGAAGCGGGCAAAAAATTTGTAACCAGGGTAGAGGAAATTTCAGGCGACCAGGGGCAGTGAATTTTTCCGTCTGACGCGCCGGGTTAAAAGAATTTAGCTTTCGACTTCCTCGGTTTCTTTTTGATCGCTTTCGGACTTTGCTGCCTGTCTGAATTCGAGCCCCTCTGCGCCTTTATCGATTTTAATCGGGCCCTCGGTGCTGACCTCGCCGCCAATAATCCGCCGGGAAAGCGGGGTCTCTACTTCATTTTGGATTACCCGCTTCAACGGGCGGGCTCCAAAGGCGGGATCGTAGCCCTTGTCGGCCAGGTAAGAAATGACCTCTTCTTTCCACGCCAGGTCCAGGTCGGCCGTGTCGGAAAGCCTTTTAGCCAATCTTTTGAGCAGCAGTTCAGCAATTTTGTGGACCTGATCTTTTTCCAGGGCCCGGAAGACGATGGTTTCATCGACCCGGTTCAGGAATTCCGGTCGGAAGTGCCGGCGGAGCAGGCCTAAAACGGTACTCCGCATCTGCTCGTAATCTCCGCCCTGCTCATGGAAAGATAAGATTTCCTGGCTGCCTATATTGGAGGTCATGATCAGAATCGTGTTCCTGAAATCGATGGTTCGTCCTTTTCCATCGGTCAGGCGCCCGTCATCAAGAATCTGCAGCATGGCATTAAAAACATCATTATGGGCCTTTTCCACCTCATCAAAAAGGACTACGCTGTACGGTTTGCGCCTGACTGCTTCGGTCAGCTGGCCGCCTTCTTCGTAGCCCACGTAACCCGGAGGGGCCCCGATCAGGCGGGCCACGGTATGTTTCTCCATGTACTCGGACATGTCGAGGCGGATCATGTTGCGTTCGTCGTCGAACAGCGCTTGGGCCAGGGTCCGGGCCAGTTCGGTTTTACCGACTCCGGTTGGTCCAAGAAAAATGAAGCTGCCTACCGGACGATTGGGATCCTTGATCCCGCTGCGGGCCCTTAACACGGCGTCGGCCACGGCCCGGACCGCTTCATCCTGGCCGATTACCCGCTCATGGAGGATCTCTTCCAGGCGGATTAGTTTTTCCCGTTCTCCCTCTAAGAGGCGGCTGACCGGTATGCCGGTCCAGCGGTTGACCACCTGGGCGATTTCCGTTTCGCTTACCTCCTCGTTCAACAGCATATTTTCTTTCTGCTTTTGGGCCAGATGCTCTTCTTCCGACTGCAGGCGCCGTTCCAGCTCGTTCAGGCGCCCGTATTTCAGCTCGGCGGCCCGGTTCAGGTCGTATTCCCGTTCCGCTTTTTCAATTTCGGTGCGGACTTCGTCAATTTCGCGTTTAAGGGAGCGGACCCTGGAAATGGACTGTTTTTCGGTCTGCCACTGGGCTTTCATGGCGTCGGCCTGGCTGCGCAGTTCGGCCAGCTCTCCGCGCAGTTTCTCCAGGCGCTCTTGAGAAGCAGGGTCCTTTTCCTTGCTCAGGGCCGCTTCCTCGATTTCAAGCTGCATCACCCTGCGGGTTATTTCGTCCAGGGCGGCCGGCATGCTGTCGATCTGGGTCCGCAGGTGGGCCGCCGCTTCATCCATCAGGTCGATCGCTTTGTCGGGCAGGAAGCGGTCGCTGATATAGCGGTCCGATAAAACCGCGGCCGCAACCAGGGCGCTGTCCTGGATGCGCACCCCGTGGTGCACCTCGTAGCGTTCTTTCAAACCGCGCAGGATTGAAACGGTGTCTTCAACCGAGGGCTGGTTGATCTGGACCTGCTGGAAACGCCGCTCCAGGGCGGCGTCTTTTTCAATGTACTTGCGGTATTCACTGACCGTCGTCGCTCCAATGCACTGCAGTTCACCGCGGGCCAGCATGGGCTTTAAAAGGTTGCTGGCATCCATGCCGCCTTCAGCGGCGCCGGCGCCGACCACGGTGTGCAGTTCGTCGACAAATAGGATAATTTTCCCTTCCGCTTCCTGGACTTCTTTGAGGACGGCTTTCAGCCTTTCTTCAAATTCGCCGCGGTACTTGGCTCCCGATACGATCGAACCCATGTCCAGCGAGATCACTTTTTTCTCCTTCAGCCCCTCCGGGACGTCACCGGCGATGATCCTGCGGGCCAGACCTTCGGCAATGGCGGTTTTTCCAACGCCGGGATCGCCAATCAAAACCGGGTTATTCTTGGTTCTGCGGGACAGGATTTCCATTACTCGGCGGATTTCATCGTCCCTGCCGATGACCGGATCGAGCTTTCCTTTCGAAGCCAGGTCGGTCAGGTCCCGGCCATAACGCAGCAGGGCTTCATAAGTTTCTTCCGGATTGTCGCTGGTCACCCGCTGGGAACCGCGCACTGACTTAAGGGAATTTAAAATTCTGTCGCGGTTCAGGTTGAACTGGCTCAGCAATTTCTTTAAATCTTCATCGCCTTCTTCAGTCAGGGCCAGGATCAAATGTTCTACGCTGACATAATCATCTTTTAACTGTTTAGCTTCCTGCTCGGCTCTCGATAATACGCGGGCCAGGGATGAACTCATCTGCAGGGTCCCCTCATAGCCGGAAACTTTAGGGATTTTATCCAGCAGGCTTTCCAGGTTCTGTTTCAGGGCAGCCGGATCGATCCCGGCATGTTCCAGGAACCTGCCGGTCAGGCCCTCTTCCTGGTCCAGCAGGGCTAAAAGCAGATGCTTGGGCCCCACTACCTGGTGCCCGCGGTTAACGGCCACTTCCTGGGCGCTGGCCAGAGCTTCTCTTGATTTATTGGTTAAACGCTCTAAATCCATCTTTAATCACCTACTTTTTTCTCAGACGTTCAATTTCGTCCTGCAATTTTTCTATTTTATCCAGTAAATCAACAATAACAACCGCGCCGATTGTGTTCACCCCGATGTTTTTCTTCAGCCGGAGCATTTTCTTTAACCGGCGCAGATCTTCATAATCAATTGTATCTTCTTCCAGATTGATAATTCCCAGCTCTTCATAAAGGGCCAGGATGTCGGGATGATATTCCATCCTAAACTCCGTTACTTTTTCACCGACATCGGTGTGGCAGTGAATGCGAACCAGTTTCATGCTGATCACTCCCCACCTTTCCGCTGCTCATAGAGCTGCCTGTAAAGGTTCTTTTCTTCTTCGCTCAGATCGGAAGGCGTATCGATGGTCAGCCGGACGTACTGGTCTCCGCGGCCTTTGCTTTTTTTGGGGAAGCCCTTGCCGCGCAGGCGCAGTTTACTGCCGCTGCGGCTGTTCGGGGGTACCGTTAGGGTAACTTTTCCGTCCAGGGTCTGGACCGGTATTTTGTCCCCGAAAACAGCCTGTTCGGGACGGATCACGGCATCAACCTCGATATTGTCGCCCTTCAGCCTGAATACGGGATGCGGACGCAGACGGACCTTCAGGTAAAGATCTCCTTTCGGGCCTCCGCCCAGGCCGGCCCCGCCCTGTCCTTTCAGGCGGATACGGCTTCCTTCTTTCACTCCGGCCGGGACACGCACTTCCAGGGTTTTTTCTTCGGGAGTGGCGCCGGTTCCACCACACTGCGCGCAAAAACCCCGGCCCTCAGCTCCGGTCCCGCCGCAGTTGGCACATACAGCGCTGCCGCTGACCCGGATTGATCTGGTTACTCCCCGGTAGGCTTCTTCAAGTGACAGTTCGATCTCGCTTTCTACATCTTCGCCACGCACCGGGCCGCGGCGCCCGGCGCTCCGCCCGGCAAATCCGGACCGGCCGGTTCTTCCGGCAGGGCCGGCGGCTGCTCCTTCACCAAAAAAAGTCCTGAAGAAGTCGCTGAATCCGCCTCCAAAGGCATCTTCAAAGCCGCTGCCGCTGAAATCGCCGGAGGTATAAAACCGGACCCCTCCCATATCGGGGTGGCCTTGCTGGAACCCGGAAAAATCCTGCCCCTGTTTCCAATTGCTGCCCAGCTGGTCATAGCGCTTTCTCTTTTCCGGGTCTTTTAAGACTTCGTAGGCTTCATTGATCTTTTTAAATTTTTCCTCGGCCTTCTCTTTTTCACCGGCCGGGTGCAGATCCGGGTGCCATTTGCGGGCAAGCTTCCGGTAGGCGCTTTTTATCTCTTTTTCCGAGGCGTTGCGATCAACGCCCAGGATTTCATAGTAATCTTGAAATTTTACGGTCATACCCATTCCTCCAACTGCAGCAAATTGCCGCCCGGGGCCTTTTTATTTATGATCTGAATCTTGTTCCGGGTTCCGGGCTACCATGACCCGGGCCGGTTTAAGCAAAATATCACCGAACTTGTAACCAGGGCTGATTTCTTCGCATACGCAACCTTCCCCGTATTCCCCGGTTTCCAGGTAACCAAGCCCTTCCTGCTCTTCGGGGTCAAATGGTTGACCCAGGCATTCGACCGGTCTGACTCCGTGCCTGCACAGCAGGTCGTAAAACTGACGGGCCATAATTTCTATACCTTCGGCCGCGGCGGAGTCTTTAACCTGTTTTTTGGCCTGGTCGAAATAGTCGAGAAAAGTAAGCAGGTCCTGCAGGATTTCTTTTTTGGCATGGATCCGCTTCGATTCTGCCTCGCGTTCCATTCGTTTGCGGAAATTCTCGAAATCGGCCCGGGTGCGCAGGTGGCGCTGCTTTTCTTCTTCCAGCTCCCTGCGCAGGGCTTCAATTTCCTCTTCTCGTTCCTCTTCCCGGGAATCTATATCCTCAAACCCCTCTTCTTCATGGGCTTGCCGGTCTTTTTTGTTGTAGTAGAAATTCCGGTTATTATTCATTTGCTCCGTTTTCTCTTGCTGTTTATTTTTTTTATAGCTGTCTTCTTGCATCTTCATACCTCCAAACATCGGCCGGCGGGAGAAGGGCCCTCCTTAAAGGGGAGGGCCGCTTCGCGCCACCCGGGCCGGTTACCGTTAGAGGTTAACGGCTTATTGCTCTTCGTAATCGGCGTCGACAACATCATCATCGCTGCCGTCGCCCTGGGCCTGCTGCTGTCCGGCCTGCTCCCCGCCGCCGGAGGCGGTTTTCTGATACGCTTTCTCGGACAGGGTATGGGCCGCCTGCTGCAGCTCGTTCTTCAGGTTGCGAACCTTGTCAATGGGCTCGTTGTTCTTGATTGCTTCTTTCAGGTCGTTGACCAGCTGTTCGATCTTGCCTTTTTCCTCGACCGGCAGGCTTTCGCCCAGTTCATTTAACTGGCGTTCAACCTGGTAGGCCAGGCTGTCGGCTTCATTTCTTTCTTCGACTTCCTGGCGGCGTTTTTTGTCTTCTTCGCTGTATTGTTCGGCCTCATTGACCATTCTATCGATTTCGCCCTGATCAAGGTTGGTCGAACCGCTGATCGTGATGGACTGTTCCTTGCTGGTTCCCTTGTCTTTCGCGCTGACATTAAGGATACCGTTGGCGTCGATGTCAAAGGTAACCTCGATCTGCGGCATGCCGCGCGGGGCAGGCGGGATACCTTCCAGTTTAAACTGGCCCAGAGAACGGTTGTCCCTGGCCAGCTCCCGTTCACCCTGCAGGACATGGATATCAACAGCCGGCTGGTTGTCTTCAGCGGTCGAGAAAACCTCGCTGTGCCGGGTCGGAATGGTTGTATTGCGCTCGATTATTTTTGTCATTACCCCTCCCAGAGTCTCGACACCGAGAGACAGCGGGGTAACGTCGAGCAGGACCACGTCTTCCATTTCTCCACCCAGCACTCCGGCCTGGATCGCTGCGCCTATGGCGACGACCTCGTCGGGGTTAACGCTCTGGTTCGGATCTTTGCCGATCAACTCCTTGACCAGCTTTTGCACTGCCGGGATCCGGGTCGAGCCGCCGACCAGGATCACCTCGTCGATGTCTTTTTCACTTAACTTGGCATCAGTTAAAGCGTCTTTGATCGGCTGCCGGCAGCGTTCCACCAGGTGGTGGGTCAGGTCTTCGAACTTGGCCCTGGTCAGCTTGGTGTCGAGGTGCTTCGGCCCGCTGGCATCAGCGGTAATGAAAGGCACGCTGATCGAAGTTTCCATGGTGGAAGACAGTTCGATCTTGGCCTTTTCAGAGGCCTCGATCAGGCGCTGCAGGGCCTGCCTGTCCTCACGCAGGTCGATGCCCTGGTCTCTCTTGAACTCGTCTGCCAGGTGGTCGACGATTACCTTGTCAAAGTTGTCGCCGCCCAGGTGCGTATCACCGTGGGTGGATTTAACTTCAAATACTCCTTCGCCGACTTCTAAAACCGACACGTCAAAGGTGCCGCCACCCAGGTCAAAAACCAGGATGGTCTCGTTTGACTTCTTATCAAGCCCGTAGGCCATCGAAGCTGCAGTCGGTTCGTTAATGATCCGCTGCACATTCAAGCCGGCAATCTTACCGGCATCCTTGGTAGCCTGACGCTGGGCGTCGTTAAAATATGCCGGGACCGTGATTACGGCATCGGTTATTTTTTCGCCCAGGTGCGCTGAAGCGTCATCGACCAGTTTTCTTAATACCATGGCCGAAATTTCTTCCGGCGAATACTGTTTGTCGCCAATCTTGAACCGTACAGCGTTATTGGGGCCCGAGACTACCTGGTACGGAACATTTTTGCGTTCCGCCTCCACTTCATCATATTTGCGCCCTATAAAGCGCTTTACCGAAAAGAGGGTCCTTTCCGGGTTCAGGGCCGCCTGTCTGCGGGCTACCTGTCCGATCAGCCTCTCTCCGGAATCCTTTTTAAAAGCGACAACCGAGGGAGTGGTTCTCGAACCCTCCGCATTGGTGATAATTTCAGATTTGCCGCCTTCAATTGCCGCTACGGCGGAAAATGTTGTTCCAAGGTCAATACCTATCGCTTTAGCCATAACTTTTCACCTCATTTCCTTTCCATTAATATTTAATTGGTCCAGCGATGCGGGGCAAACCCCGCTTAAATTTGTTCGGATTTTCGGTCTGCCCCAAGCTTTAAAATTTAAAATATGCATTCCACTAAGCCTGGTTTTGCCCGCCTGCTTTTATTCAAGCAGGCCGTCACTTGCCACCTTGACCCAGATGCACTCACTGGCATGACCGGCCAGTTCTTCTTTGATCTTGTTGTGAATTTCCTCGATATCTTTCTTGGTCTGGCTAAAAATTGCGTTGCAGCCCTCATCGAGGTTTAGATCAATGCCTTCCTGGGCCAGCTTGCTCACTTCATCCAGGTGGTCGTAAATCTGGGCGTACTTCTCCCTGGTGGCCAGGGAATCGCGCATCATTTCGGCTTCTTCTTCATCCAGCAGCTCGAATTTTTCTTTCGGTGCGCCGCATTTGGGACAAAAATCGGGGGGTTCTTCTCCTTCATGCAGATAACCGCAAACCTCACAACGCCACATTTTCATATTCCACAATCCCCTTTCGGTTTTATTTTGCGATTTTATATCGCTGTCCAGCTTGCTTCTTCAAACAGTGACACAGAGCTTGAGCTTTTCGCCCTTTGAAGCGCGGGCCAATTCCCGGTCAAAGGTTAAAATCATCAATTCGGGGAATTCCCGCTGCAGGGTTTTAGCCGTGGCCAGGTGCCATAAACCGGCCCCCCTGAGGGGCCACCTAACGGCCAGCTCCCGCAAAGAGATAATGTCAGGAACGATGTTCAACCGGCTCCAGGGCCCGTATTCGAGCACATCAAAAATTGATGCGATCCTTAATTCCGGCAGCAGCCGTTCTCTCTGAATACGGCTTATTACAGTGTAAACTTCAGCTATGGCCAGTGTCGTCAGGAGATGAACCCCTTTTTGCCGGGCTTTTTCAAGCGCTATATCGCTGTACCTGTCTTTAAAGAGGTACGACAGCAAGGCTGATGAATCCCAGTAAATCACGGCCAGCTGTTTACCCATCATTTCTTTCCTCCCGGATATAGCGCTGGGCGTCTTCCCGGGGAAGCTCGATGGGAGCGGTATCCAGTGTTTTGCCTTCCGGGCAGGATTCAATCAACCCGCAGCTCTCGTAATTTTTAATCCTTTCCTCCAAAGACAAAGTCTGCCCCTGGGCCGGGACCAGCCTGGCTACCGGAGTTCCCCTGTCAGTGATGATAATTTCCATCCCGTTGCGGACATCCCTGATCAGCTTGCTTAAATTAATTCTTGCTTCCCTGATGCCAATATAATTTTTTTTCATGACAATCACGCCCTAATGTAGTCACTGTTACTACATTAGATTATAAGGGGAGCAGATTGGTTTGTCAATAGTTTTTATGTACACAAGCACTACATTTTAAAATAATATTTTAGGTCCCGATCAGGCAGAAGATAGGGCAGGAATCAAGTCGGTGCCGTCGAATATTTAAGGAGACATGATTCAAACTTGAAGCGATTGGTATTCAGTTTTTATTAATAATTGATCCTGGAAAGGAGAAATACGAACCTTGCTTTCACTGGAGAACATCTACCTGGAACTGGAAGTGGAAGATCAGAAAGTGCCTATTTTACAGGATGTTAACTTGAATTTCGAAGCGGGCAAAATGTATGCCCTGACTGGTCCGAACGGAAGCGGGAAATCTTCGGTGGCCCGGGTGGCCATGGGTATTTACAGGCAGTCTTCGGGAAAAGTGCTTTATAACGGTGAAGATATTAGCAATCTTGGGATATCGGAACGGGCCCGGCGGGGAATCGGCTATGCTTTTCAGCATCCGCCCCGTTTTAAAGGGATGCCGGTCAAAGATATGATCGAAATGGCCTTTAAATACTCCGATGGATATGACTGTCAGGTCCTGCGGGACATCGGCCTCTGCCCTGATCAATACCTGGAGCGGACCCTGGACAACAGCCTGTCGGGCGGTGAGATCAAAAGGATCGAGATTGCTACCCTGCTGGCCCAGAACCCCAGGGTGCGCATTTTTGATGAACCGGAAGCCGGGATCGATCTCTGGAGCTTCGAACAGTTGATTGACGTCATCGGCAACAGCCACCGCCAGGATACGACCACGGTGGTAATTTCGCATCAGGAAAAGATCCTCAATATGGTCGACGAAATTGTCCTGATCAGGGAAGGGACTGTAAGTATGCGGGGCAGCCGGGAAGAGATCTGGCCTCAGATCAAAGAAAGCGCCGAGTGTCCCTGCCGGAAAAGCTGCCGACTGGAGGAAGAAATCTATGCTGACTGCCCTCGATAAAAAGTTGCTGCAGGAAATAGCGGATTTGCATGGCGAACCGCCGGGAGCCTTTAATATCAGGAAAGACGGGGAGGGCATCGAGCGACGATCCCTGGAAGGGATTGAAATTAAGCCCAAGAAAGACCAGCCCGGTATTGAAGTGATCGTTGCCCCGGGCAAAGAAGGGACGGTCCACATCCCGGTTATCCTGACCGAAACCGATCTCTCCGATCTGGTTTACAATAAGATCGATATCGGAGAGCAGGCAAATATTACCCTGGTGGCGGGGTGCGGAATTCACAATCCCGGCACCGGCAACGCCCAGCACGACGGGATCCATGAAATATATGTCCGCAAAGGCGCCCGCCTGGTCTATACGGAAAAACACTTTGGCGAGGGCGAAAAAGGGGGCAAGAAAGTCCTTAACCCCAAGACTGTCCTCTATGTTGAAGAAGGCGCTTACGCCGAACTGGAACTGGTCCAGATCCGGGGGGTTGATCACACTACCCGGGTCACTGAAGCCGAAGTCCAGGCGGGAGGGCGGCTGGTTATGTACGAGCGCCTTTTGACCGACGGAGAGCAGTCGGCCAATTCAGATGTGCTGGTCAAGTTGATGGCCGAAGAGAGCACCGCCCGGATCGTTTCCCGTTCAGTGGCCCAGGGCCATTCCAGGCAGAGTTTTAACCCGCGCCTTCTGGCATACGGGCCCGGTCGCGGCCATGTTGAATGCGATTCAATTATCATGGACCAGGCCACAGTCCGGTCGGTGCCTGAAATCTGGGCCGAAAACTCGGAAGCGGAACTGGTTCACGAGGCGGCAATCGGCAAGATTGCCGGTGAACAATTGATTAAACTGATGGCCCTGGGTTTAACCGAGGAAGAAGCCGAAGAGGCGATCATCAATGGATTTCTTAAATAAGAGAGGCCGGGGGGTCTGTTATTGGGCATTATCACCATCTCGCGCGAGTTCGGAAGCGGGGGCGAAACTATCGCCCATTTTGTGGCCGATAAAACGGGTTTTGTTCTAGTCAACAAGGATACTATTCTCAAAGGCTTGGCCGAGCATGGGATCGAAGTTCCTAATCCGGATCAAGAAGATCTAGGCGCCACCGAGGGGAAAAAGGGCCAGGAAGAGCAGTACATCGAAGCAATGCATGATTTTATCTATGACCTGGCCATCCGCAACGATCTGGTCATCCTGGGCCGTGGCGGTTCGATCCTGTTTCGGGATTATCCGCCGGCCCTGCATGTCAGGGTTATTGCCCAGTTCACCGAGCGGGTCCGGCGGGTGATGCGGGCTTATGGCCTGGCTTCTGAAACGGCAGTCAGGTTGGTCAAAGAGAAGGACCGCGGGAAAATCCTTTATTTACGGCAGGTTTTTAACGCAAACTGGAACAATCTGCGCCTCTATGATCTGGTCCTCAATACGGAAAAGATGGTCCTGGAAGATGCTGCCGACCTGATTATTACCGCTTATCGCATTCATGCCGAGCCGCGCGAGGTCAAAGACGGGCCGCCCCTGGGCGAAATGGAAGATAGGGTCTTCATTCCGCCGGCCGAGGCGGAAGCCGATCAGTTCATGCATCCCAGTGAAGAAGAATTTGCCCATATGCTTGATTTCTACCGGATTCGCTGGCAGTACGAGCCGAGGACGTTTTTCCTGGAGTGGGACAGCGAGGGCAATGTAGTTGAAGCTTTTTCGCCCGATTTTTACCTGCCCGACCAGGATTTATTTATCGAACTGACCACCCAGAAGCCCCGCCAGGCCTGGAAAAAGAACCGCAAGATCCGGCGTATGAAAGAGCTTTATCCGGATATTAGCATCCGCTTGATTGATAAAAGGGGCTTTGAAAGCCTCCTCAAAAAACACAGCATCGACCAGGATCAGGGAGAAGAGGATGACAATTGAAAGATCAGAAGCCGTATGAGGATAATCAGTTAAAGATCCTGTTTACCCAGGAGCAGATAGAAGAAAAAATCGGCGAGCTGGGCAAGAAGATTTCCGCCGATTTTGCCGGCCTTGAATTGATCCTGGTTGGGGTCCTCCGGGGCAGTATCTATTTCCTGGTCGACCTGACCCGGAAAATGCGCATACCTTTCGCCATTGACTTTATCAGCATCTCTCACTACAGCGAACAGGCCGATTCCACCGGAGTGGTGCGCATTATCAAGGACCTTGATTTAAGCATTGCTGACAAGCATGTCCTGGTGGTTGAAGATATTGTTGATACCGGTCTGAGCCTCGGTTACCTGCTGCGCAACCTTAAATCAAGGAAACCGGCCAGCCTAAAAGTTTGCACCCTGGTCAACGTGGAAGCGCGACGGATCGTAGAAGTGCCCGTCGATTACAAAGGCTTCGATGTCCCTAATGTTTTCGTGGTCGGTTACGGCCTTGATTATAACGAAAAGTACCGCAACCTGCAGTTTATTGCCCAGTTCGACCGCCCTTAAAGAATCTCTAGAGCACAATCCATAAAAGAGATACTACAGTGAGAGCTATTGTTAAGCCGGGCCTTAAGCGGGGCCTGTGGTGATTGTTTGAGCTAAAAGATGCAGCAGTAGACTAAAAAGGGGACATTCCTCCGACAGAGCCATGTCCCCATCCTGCTTATGAAAACGATGGAAGCGTTCTTCGCATATAAAAACCAGGTTCCAACAGACCTGTGGATTTACCTGCAGACTCTCTTTTCCCGACCTTCTACAGCCGTTTCCGTTACCCCTACAGATAACTTCTTGCGGCCTCCGGCCAGTTCTTGTAGATTCTGCGCTGCAGTTTTCCGATGCTTCCCGGTAAAGTCCGGTATGAGCCTTTCTTTACCTTTCAGCTATCGTTCCTTTCAGCTGCCCGGTCTTCTTGGATGTTTCCGGTTTCCAATCCAGGCTTGCGCCTTTTTTTTCAACCGGCTTGTCCCTTCCAACCGGACCCGGTTCACCTTTCAGTCTCTCGGAACCTGGTGAAATTATAATAGCATGGACCTGTGATCTTGTCAATAGTTTTTTTAATATTTTTTTTAAAAAAATTATTGGATTTTTTTGCCTGCTGTGAAGCGCGTTTATTCCTTCCGGGCAGGTTTTTTTCCGCATCAGCCGGGAAGTGCTGCTTGTTTATCATTAAAAGAAGTTTTTTTAAAACTGGAGATTAAGAAATAAGAAATTTATCCCTACTCCGTTAACAGGAATCCGCCAGTTTTTAGCTAATATATTTAAAGGCAGGCAGCTATTATTACCAATCATTGATTTCAGGTTTGTTCTACAGATGATTTTTGAATTAGAAACCGGCCTCTTCCGGCCGTCATTAAAGGTTTAAATGGTAATTCTGACGACCGCCACAATCCGGACCTTCTGTGGTCTTAACAGTAAGAGATTAAAAACCGGACAGGAGCAGTCATAAATGGGAGAAAAACCAGCCCTTCATACCGGCCCTCAAAAGAAGAAGCAGGACGAAAACAGGGGTACTGTTTCGGCCGTGCGCGGCAGCGTGGTCGACTTCTACTTCCCCACCAGGCTGCCCCCGCTTTACAACCGGGTCCTGGCCGGCCCGGAGGAAGCAGTGGTCGTTGAAGTAGTCTCTCATCACCGTGGTGGCATCGCCCGGGGTATTGCGCTGTCTCCGACCGGTGGGCTGCGGCGCGGTGACCCGGCAGTGGATACCGGCGCCATGATCGAAGTTCCGGTGGGCAGGCAGGTCCTGGGGCGTATGTTCAATGTGTTCGGTGAAACGATCGATGAAAAAGAACCGCTCCCGGAAGCTGAGTGGAGGGGCATCCACCGGCCGCCGGCCTCGATTTCGAGGCGCGTGACCAGGGCGGAAATTTTTGAAACCGGGATCAAAGCCATCGATCTTTTAACCCCGCTGGAGCGGGGCGGCAAGGCCGGGCTATTTGGCGGGGCCGGAGTGGGGAAGACGGTCCTGATCACAGAGCTGATCAATAACACCGTGGGTAAGTATGAAGGAGTGAGTATTTTTTGCGGCATCGGGGAGCGCTCCCGCGAAGCAGAGGAACTCTACCGCGATATCCAGGAAGCGGGGGTGCTCGACAACACTGTTATGATTTTCGGCCAGATGAACGAACCCCCCGGCGCCCGCTACCTGGTCGGCCATTCCGCCCTGACCATGGCCGAGTACTTCCGGGATGATGCCCGGCAGGATGTCCTGCTTTTAATTGATAACATTTTTCGTTTTGTCCAGGCCGGCTCGGAAGTATCGGGCCTGCTCGGCAAGATGCCTTCCCGGGTCGGCTACCAGCCCACCCTGTCTACGGAAATTGCCGGACTGCAGGAACGGATCTCCAATACTGCTACCGGGGCCATTACCTCGATCCAGGCTGTTTATGTGCCGGCCGACGATTTTACCGACCCCTCGGCCACCCATACCTTTGCCCACCTCTCGGCATCGATTATTCTTTCCCGCAAGAGGGCCAGCGAAGGTTTGTATCCGGCCGTTGATCCCCTGCAGTCCTGGTCCAAAATGCTTACCCCCCTGGTGGTCGGGGAAAGACATTACCTGGTGGCCCAGGAAGTGCGGCGCAACCTGGCTGAATATGAAGAGCTTAAAGATATCATCGCCATGCTCGGCCTGGAGGAGCTGTCCCAGGAAGACCGGATGGTGGTTAACCGGGCCCGGCGCCTGGAGCGGTTCCTGACCCAGCCCTTTGTTACTACCGAACAGTTCACCGGCTACAGCGGAAAGGTCGTTAATCTTGAAGATGCCCTTGATGGCTGTGAGCGGATTTTAAACGACGAGTTTTACGATTACTCCGAATCGGATTTATATATGCTCGGTAAAATCAGCGACCTCAAAGCCAGGGCCGGATCATGATAAACGGGAGCGTTGAGCCTTGAACCTGAAAATACTTTTACCGGCCGGAGTGCTGGTCGATGCAGAAGTCGAGAAAGTTACCGCGGAAGCGGAAAATGGCTATTTTACAATGCTGCCGCGCCATATTGATTTTGTGGCCGCCCTGGTTCCCGGCATCTTTTTGTACCTGACTCCGGCCGGGGAAGAGCGCTACCTGGCCATTGACGAGGGGATTATTGTCAAACAGGGGGACCAGGTTTATGTTTCTGCGGCCCGGGCTGTGACCGGCGAAGATCTGGATTACCTCCAGGAGACGGTCGAAAGTGAGCTGAAAGTGCTTGATGAAAGTGAAAAGAAAGCGCGGATTGTAATGTCCAGGCTTGAGGCTGATACCCTGCGGCGGTTTACCCGCCTGGGAGGAGAGCGTTGAGAACTCTATGAACAAGGAAAAGGACAGGGACAGCAAGAACCTGCCCGGCACCGTGGGCAAAAAAGCCAGGCGCAAGATCAAAGCCCGGAAGACCAGAGACCGCAGTGTCTGGTTCGGGCTGGGCATGTTTGGCATGGTCGGGTGGACCATTGCCGTCACCACTGTGATCGGGGTGGTCCTGGGGATGTGGATCGATCGCACCTGGCCGGGTCCTTATTCCTGGACCCTGACCCTCCTTTTGATCGGCCTGATTGTCGGCTGCCTTAACGCCTGGTACTGGGTCAGCCGGGAAAGCCGGCCCGAAGAAGATGAGGAAGATGAAGAAATTTAAAAAGGCGAAAGCGACTAAGATAAATATTAGTTTTAAGAAGGAGGCTTTTTAAGGTTGGCCTGGGGTTTAATTTTTCTGGCGGTGCCGGCCGGATTTTTACTCGGAGTCCTATTTTTCGGCGGGCTGTGGTGGACGGTGCAGAGATTGAGCAGCAGCGCCAGGCCCACCCCACTTTTGATCGCCAGCTTCCTGGTTCGCTCTGCCGCAATCCTGGGCGGGTTTTACCTTTTGCTGACCGCCGGCTGGCAGTACCTGCTGGCCGCTATGGCCGGCTTCCTTATAGCCCGGACGGTTATAACCTACCGGTACAGACCGGAAAGCAGGGAGCGCCGGGCTTGATCCTGAATCGCCTCTTCCAAACCAAAAGGAGGTTTGTTGACAGTTGACCATAAATCCCGATGAAATCGTCCTCTTCGAGTGGGGCTGGTTTAAGGTTAACTCCACCATCGCTTTTACCTGGCTGGTCATTTTCTTGCTGACCTTCGGATCCTGGCTGGTGACCAGGCGACTGTCCAGCGCAGGAGAGCTGTCCCGCTGGCAAAATCTTCTCGAGGTTTTAATCAGCGTGATCAATGATCAGATTCGGGAAGTTAGCCGCCAGGAACCGGGCCCTTACCTGCCCTTTGTCGGGACCCTTTTCATATTCATCGCCGTTTCCAATGTCCTGGCCATCGTTCCCGGCTACGTGCCGCCGACCAGCTCGCTGTCCACTACCGCCGCCCTGGCCATCTGCGTTTTTATTGCCGTGCCTGTTTTCGGGATAGCCACCCAGGGTGTGCTCAATTACCTGAGGCAGTACCTGCAGCCGACCTTTTTCATGCTGCCCTTTAACCTGATCGGAGAGCTGAGCCGGACCCTGGCCCTGGCCGTCCGCCTTTACGGTAATATGATGAGCGGCACCATCATCGTCGCCATCCTGCTGACCATTACCCCGCTCATATTCCCAATCATCATGCAGGCCCTGGGCCTGCTTACCGGCCTGATCCAGGCCTATATATTTGCCATCCTGGCCATGGTTTATATTGCCTCGGCCAGTAAAGCCCACGAGGAAATAGCGAAAAAAGGAGAGGAGTAGGATGGATTCTTTAGCTTTAGTAGGTGTAATTTCCATTGCCACAGCCGG
>Ga0207421_10001814_pt1 | contig 27107 bp, 27 predicted proteins | sample SodLakKL_010_SED_4_FD_187542 | JGI IMG/M metagenome (GOLD analysis project Ga0207421, IMG submission 187542) | Alkaline sediment microbial communities from Lake Tanatar, Kulunda Steppe, Russia - 8KL_010_SED (SPAdes) (version 2) | ecosystem: Environmental > Aquatic > Non-marine Saline and...
GATTCCGGCACTGCAGGAAAGTTTAAACTTCCGGAAAATATCTTCCTTGATCTTCTGCACCATCCTGACCGCTCCCCCGTAACGCTTTTTGGTTTTGTCCAGATCCAACCAGCTTTCATCTACAGAATAAATAAACATATCCTGCCGGGGAACATAACCGGTAAGAAGTTCAATCACCTGGAGAGATCTCTTCATATAAAGAGACATCCGGGGCTCAACCAGCATTATATCAGGGATTTTAGGTACTTCATAGAGCCGGTTCCCGGTTCTAATATTGAATTTTTCCTTAAGGGGAGGGGTGGCGGCCAGAATTACCGAGCCCTTCTGGTCCTGATTGCCGACCACAGCCAGGGCCACCTGAAAAGGATCCAGACCCCGCTCTACCGCCTCCACACTGGCATAAAAAGATTTCATATCAATACAGAGAACATCACCCTGAGGCAGTTCAGCATAATCCACCGGAGCTTTCATTTGTAATACCTCCTTAACAAACAGGTGTTGTATTTTATTCTAACATATGTTTGCTTGAAGGGCAAAAATGCCTGAAATTCACTTGTATTTTGAGTTATAACTGATATAATTAACAGGTGTAACCGATTAACAGGTGTAATCGGGTTAACAGCTATTATCTTGCTCAAAATTTTTTTGCTTAAATTTGATCCATTTTACTCAGGGCAGGAGTGATTATGATGATTGAAGGAACCTTGTTTTCTATTCTGGCCGGTTTGATGATTTCGCTGCAGTCAATTTTTAATGCTCGTCTTGGTGAGGCGGCCAATCTCTGGCCTGCCAATGCCTTTGTGCACGGCAGCGGCTTTGTTTTTACCCTGCTGGTGCTGCTTTTTTTTCGCCAGCAGCCGGTCCTGGCTGCCTTCAAAGAGATTAATGTTATTTACCTGCTGGGAGGGGTGCTGGGAGCCGGTATAATCTATACAGTTATGCAGGGTGTTTCCACTCTGGGCATCAGTTATGCCCTGACGATAATCATTGTTACCCAGATTATTGCTTCCCTTCTTATTAATTATTTTGGTCTGTTCGGAGAAGCTGTTATTGATATTTCAGTGATAAAAATACTGGGGCTGATTTTGATGATTATCGGTCTGATAATTTTCCAACTTTATTGATTTTTTTCTCTGAAAATCTTTACAATACGGCATACTAATTTATTAAAACATTTGATTAAGAAATCGACTCCTAGACAGCAGGAGTCGATTTTTCTTTTATTACTCGAAAATCTCTCTACTGGATTTTTATCCAATTCATTTATTTAGATTATGCCTTACAGCCAGGGAAAAGCCCTCAAACTATCGGGCAGCTGGTGGAAGACCAGCCTATCAGCCCCCCTAAAACAACACTTATATTATCATAACCCCTGTTCTTCAGCAGGGTTGCTGCTGTCATGGACCTCAACCCGCTGCCGCAGAAAATATAAATTTCTTTATCCTCGGGAAGTTCAGAATAGCCATCCGTCAGCTGCGTCAGGTGAATATTTACGGCATCCTGGATCTCTCCCTCTTCTTCCAGCTCATCCCGGGAGCGGATATCGAGAATAAAATAATCACCGGAGCCGTCGATAATCTGACATAGTTTATCCACAGTAATGGTATTGATAGAGGTGCTTTTTTTACCGGCCATATGCCAGTTGATCAGGCCACCTGAGAGATAACCTCTGATATTATCAAATCCAGTCCGGTAGAGATGGGTAATTTCTTCCGAGGGATATTCTCCTTCGGTAACCAGCAGAATCGGTTTATCCAGGGGAACAAACCAGCCGGCAAAACTGGGCAGATTATCCTTCCAGATGGAGAGAGCGCCGGGAATATGGGCGCTGGCAAAGCTGACTTCCATTCTGGCATCCAGCACTACAGCCTCATTTTCCTCTCTAATGCGGTCAAATTCTACTGCTGTCAGGGGTGCGGGTTTTTCATACTGAGACAGTGAGGGAGGACCTTCCAGATTATATTTTTCCATTTTTTTAAAGTAGGGAGGATATTCCAGCATTTTGCCGACCTTTTCAATAAACTCCTCTTTGCTCTCAACCTGAAGTTTAGGATTGAGCTTCTTTTCAATGCCAATTGTTGTCCACTCCCGGTCAGAAATGGCACTGGCACAGACCGATCCTGCTCCGTGAGCCGGACAGAGAATCACCCCGTCTCCCAGAGGAAAAATTTTCTTGAAGATGGAATCATAAAGGGCACCGGCTGTTTCCGGCAGCTTCTCCTCTCCCAGAAAATCAACCCGGCCTACATCCCCGGCAAAAATCACATCACCGGTAAAAACCATCCAGGGCTCCCCTTCATAGCCATAAAGGACATAGCTGCGGGATCCGGGCGTATGTCCGGGAGTATGAAGGGCTTCAACTGCCAACCGACCAGCCTGAAACTTCTGGCCTGCTTCGACCGGATTTCCATACTGATAATCCAGATGAGGATCAGCATGCCAGATATCTGCCCCGGTTTTCTGCTTGATCTCCAGGGAACCGATTAAGTAATCCTCATTACGATGAGTTTCCAGTACATGTTTGATGGCATAACCTGCTTCCACGGCCTTTTCCAGATAAACTTTAATGTCACGGCGGGGGTCAATGACTACTGCCTCACCACTGTCTCCCAGCAGATAGGAATTATGAGCCAGACCCGGTGATTTGATCTTTTCAAATAACATTGATTATCTCTCCTTTGTAATTTTAAAAATCTCCAGATTTTATAGATAAAAAAGATAGATCATAATTACCGTTACCATAATGTAAAGCAGAGATAACAGTCCTCCCGCTTTAAGATAGTCTTTACTGCTGTAACCTCCAGGATTCATTAAAAAAGCATTTACCTGATGGGTGGGAAGAATAAAGGAATTGGAAGCACAAACTGCCACCAACATGGCCAGGGCCCGGGGATTGATACCGAGCTGCCGTCCCAGAATCATAACTAGAGGAACCAGAACTGCCGTCGAGGCCACATTTGACATAAAGAGGGTGAAAATTGAGGCCAGCAAAGCCAGAACCAGCAGAATTAGAAATACCGGACTGCCCTCCAGCACGGTCATCATTCTGACAGACAAAAATTCAGCTGTCCCGGTTTTCTCCATGGCCAGTCCCAGGGGAATTAATCCTGTCAGTAAAAAAACAGTCTGCCAGTCAACAGCCCGATAGATCTCTTTAACCGGGATAAGACCCAGCAGCACCATCAGCAGTGCTCCACTGAAGAGAGACAGTGCCAGTTCAAAACCAAGTAAAATAAGACTTATCGCTAGAAGAAAAACTGCCCCGGCCAGCCGGGGGTTTCCGGTGCCGGTTTTCCTGCTGCGCAGCGGGGTTAAAGAGATGAAATCTTCCGAACCAACAGCAGCCCTAATATTATCCACCAGGCCGAAGAAGACAATAATATCTCCGGACTGCAGGGTTAGATCAGAAAAATCTCCGGAAATCTCCTCATCACCTCTGATCAGCATCAAAGGGTTAATATTATAGTTCTTTCTTACTGCAATCTGCCTGATTGTTTTGCCCTGGTGGTCAGAACGGGGGGGAACCACAAGCTCGGCAAAGGAGCTGTCCTGGAGATCCTCCTGTGATATTAACTCTCCGGACTCTCTGCGCTGCCCCTCCCGGGAATACTGTAAATTATAATCCTGAGAGAATTTCTCGATGCTGGATTCTTTACCCAGAATTATTAATTCCTGCCGGGAGGAAAAACGGGTAAAGCGCCAGGGAGCATAGGAAATATCCTCCTTCTCTTTGAGTGCCAGGAGATAGAGACCGTATTCTCCCCAGAGACCGGCAGACTCCTGGGTCAGACCCTGGAGGGAACTTCCTTCGGGAATTTTACAGCGAAATATTGTGGTGGCCAGCCCCCAGCATTCCACCATTTTCTTCTGCTCAACCATCTCCTCGCTGGTCTCAGGGCCGGTATCAGGTAGAAGTTGACCGCCCAGGATAAAAAAGTAAGCCACACCTGTCAGCAGCAAAACAAGTCCGATTGGAGTTACACTGAAGAGGTTAAAGGGCTCCTGTCCACCCTGCATCAGAAGATCGTTTAAAATAATTAGGTTGCCGGAACCCACCATGGTCAGGCTGCCTCCCATCAAGGCGGCAAACCCCACCGGCATCAGGATCCGGGAAAGCGAAGATTCAGTTTTCCGGGAAATCTTTCTCACCATTGGCAGAAAGAGGGCTATTACCCCAATGTTCTGGACAAAGGCAGAGAAAATCCCGGCCGAAGCTGAAACCACTGCTGTCAATCTTTTTTCTTCCCTGCCGGCCACCTGAATGAGCGGTCCGGTAATTAGCTGGATGGCGCCGGACTGCTCCAGGCCATATCCCATTATCATGACTGCAATAACAGCAATTACCGCATTACTGGCCAGTCCAGAAAAAGCCTCAAGAGGTTCGATTAAGCCCAGCCAGGGCAGAACAACCAAGACCAGCAGGGCTGTTATATCCACCCGGAAAAGTTCGGTAATAAATAAGATTATGGTGACCAGGAGAACCAGCAGAGTCAGGCCTATTTCCAGTGTCATGGAACACCTCCATTTGAGACTAAAGTTAAATTTTCCTGACCTGATGCAGTTGTTTTATAATCTTTCTATAAAAAACATTTTTTTCCTGCTTATTTTCATAAATAAAATCAGCAGAGAGAGAAATTGATGATTTTGATAAATACTTGATTAATTAACACTTCCAGCAAGGGAAAAGAAAAGGGAGCTCGAGATCTACTCAAGCTCACTTACAGCATAAATATAATTAACATCTATGATTTATTAGAGCACCTCAACCTCAAAATCGGTATCCCCCCGGCCCAAAAAAACTTAACTGTGGCCGTAAAAACAGATGTGAGACAGATCCAGCAGATAGGCCGGACCGGAAATTGTATTGCCATAAAAGGCAAAGAGTTTATCATACTTCTGAAAAAGATATATAAGATTATCTGCGGTGCTATTGACAATAGTTGAACCTGTGGCCAGGATAAAATCCGCGTTTTGAACCAGATTTTCAGTATCCCTGCTGCCGTCAAGAACCTTAACTCCATATTCTTCTCTGCCAATTCTGTCAGAATTAAGGTCGGTCAAAAAAACCTGATCTGCTCCAAAGGAATTAACGGCTGCCTCCAGCAGAGCCATAAATGTGCCTCCTTAAAAAATTAATTCTCTTTCTGACAGCAGCTGCCCCGGTGATTTTTCTGACATTCCCTGGGCACTTTAATTTCCTGCGGTAGATTCTCAAGAGCCTTTGAGATACCGGCCAGAACCTTTTCCTGCACCTGATAATGAACCCAGTAGCCCCGTTTTTCTCCCTGAACCAGGCCGGCTTCTCTGAGCACCTTTAAATGCTGAGAAATGGCAGCTTCTGATAGATCCAGCCGGTGGGCCAGCGAACGAACACAGTGATCTTCCTGGAGCAGCAGCGTTATTATTTTTAAACGAGACTCTTCGGCCAGAGCTTTTAAAGACTGTAATAACTTCATATGAGCCTCCTTTAGATATTTGTTATTCCAGAATAAATTTTAAGCATAAATTTATTTAAATGTTAGCTTAATTAAATAATATTATAGATTTTCAATAAAGTCAATGCTTAAATATTATTCTCCGAAAATCTATCAGCATCAGCTCTGCTGAAATTTTATTTCGGGATTGTCAATTTCAGTTACATAGGGTTTGATGTCAAAGACCGGGGAGCCATCAATGGCATCCAGACCGGCCACCCTTAATTTTCCTCCCTGTCTTTCCAGAAGTTTAACCACCGTTACTCCGATGGCGGCAGGCCTGTAGGGTGTCCGGGAGGCAAAAACTCCCCGAACTCCCCCATAACGCCGGGGACCCACCAGTTTAAAGCCCTCCGCTTCATGGAGATAAAATATAATCTTGAGATAATCATACTCTTCAATCTTATCAAGGCCGGCAGCATAATCATCATCAATAATAATACTGCTTTCGCTGGCCTTCATCAGATCGGGGTCAGCGGTCTCTGGGAATTCACTCCTGATTATACCTATAGTTGGTATTTCGGACAAAATGAACACCTCCAGCAAACATATTTACAGGTTTTGCGGTTTGCTTAACCTGCGATGGCTTAATTTTATCAAACAGTCATAAAATATGCCAGAAATATTCCTGCTATTTTACCTGCTATAGAGTTTTAAAATCCTAGTAAGCTTATAAAACAGTTCGGCTCTAATTAGCAGACTGGATTTGCCCCGGAAAAAATTCCATGATAAAATATGACAGAAGCTTCTTAAAAAATTTAAGTTAATATTGCAGTTCAGGAGGATAGATAACCTAATGATTGGTGAAGAAGTCAACCGGGAATTTGAAACTAAATTTTCCTTTGTTAAAGTTCTTGATGAAAAGAGAAAAAAACAACTGAGAGAGCAGCTTAACCATGTCAAATATTCTGCCGGAAAAATAATTATGAGGGCCGGTTATACCTGTGAAAACACCTTTTTCCTGCTTAAGGGTTCAATCCGGGTTTTCAAGATGTCGGAAAAGGGCCGGCAGATAACTCTGTACAGAATGCGAACCGGAGAAATGTGTTTGATGTCAATAGCCTGTATTATGAGTGATTCCAGCTTTCCAGCTCAGGCTCAGGTAGAAGAAGAAACAGAAATTCTGGCACTGCCGGGGAATACTTTCCGAAAGTTTCTCAATCAGGTGCCTGAATTTCAGGAGTTTGTCTTTGCCAAAGTTTTCAGCCGCCTGCAGGATGTGATGCTGACAGTTGAAAAAATTGCTTTTTCCAACATGGAAACCAGAATTGCTTCTTTTTTAATCTCGAATGCCGAAAGAAACCAGGAGATGCTGGAGTTAACTCATGCCGAAATAGCCCGGGAAATCGGTTCGGCCCGGGAAGTGGTCAGCAGAACCTTAAAAACCTTTGCCGAACGTAAAATTATCAGCCTCTCCCGGGGTAAAGTTCGGATAACAAACCACCAGGCTCTGGAAAAAATTGCCTCTCTGTGACTTAGTCACAGAAATTTTTTTCCTGATAGGTAATAATAATTGATGTATTGACATTAATTAATCCTAATCAGGGGGGAAAGATCTTGGCGGATATAGCTTATAATATTAAGACCAATCGTGCTTTTAATTCCATTAGACACTGGGCCTGGCTGGTAACTATCATAGTTGCCCTGGGTGGTCAGTTCTGGCCCTATCTGGGTCTGGTTGTGCCTGTCATTATAGTTGCCTTAATTGCTGTTAGTTTTTTTAAAGGTCGATACTGGTGTGGTAATTTCTGTCCTCACGGCAGTCTCTATGACCGGATTATCCTGCCCCTAAGCAGCAACAAATTTATTCCAGGATTTCTAAAATCCAGACCGGTGATTGCAGCAGCCTTCATTTTTTTCGGTTTCAATATGATACGCCGATTCCTGACTGTATTTCAGCAGTCAGAAGGACTTCTGGTCCGAACCGGAACCATCTTTTCCAGCACCTATCTGATTGTGCTGATTGTAGGCGGTCTCTTAGGATTGACCATCAGTCCCCGAAGCTGGTGTCAGTTCTGTCCCATGGGCACCCTCCAGCTTCTATCCTACCGTCTGGGTAAGTTTTTGGGGGTAACTTCCAGCAGAGATGAGCTCATCACAGCCAAAAGTCCCGAACTCTGTCATTCCTGTGCCCGCTGTTCCCGGGTCTGCCCCATGCAGCTTGAACCCCATAAAAGTTTTAAAGAGGGCAGCAATCAATTCGATGCCGAGCAGTGTATTCGCTGTAACACCTGCGTGGAAAACTGCCCCAGCGGGATTCTGCAGCTGGCCACTTCAACTGAAGCTCAGGAACTTAAAGACCGGGCTGATCTGACCGGTTTCAATAAAGCCCGCTTCTACCGGGCTAAAATTTCCCGGATTAGGGAATTTGAGAATCCAGATATTAAAGAATATACTGTTAAACTATTGGAGCCCTCAGAAATGAAATTTATCCCCGGTCAGTTCCTGCTGGTCGAGGTCGAAGAAGATAGAGAAATGTATCGAGCCTATACTATTTCAGGCAGCGATGCTGATAAAAATCAGGTTACTATCACCATAAAAAGACTGGCTGATGGTTACGGAACCAATATTATCTTTGAGAAATTTCAAGAGGGTAAAGAAGTATCAATCAAGGGTCCGATGGGAAGAGAGTTGGCAGTAGATGACAGCAAACAAAATATGCTTTTTATTGCTAACGGGATTGGTGTAACACCCTTTACCGCTATTGTTGATAATCTTTTTGCCGGTTCCAGGGAAAGATTGAAGGCTGCTGGAGGCAGCACCGCCGGTATAAAGATGGGCGGAAGTAGTTACTCCGGTAAAGCAACTCTGCTCTACGGAGCAAGACATGAAGAGGATCTCATCTATGACAACTTTTTTGCCAATCTGGCCCGGGATAATAAAAACTTTGATTATCAGCAGGTTCTTTCCCGTCCCCGAACAGATAAGTATAAGCAGGGCTATGTAACCCATCTGCTGAAGGATATGGAATTAAATCCAGACACCGAAGTTTATATCTGCGGTTCTCGACCCATGGCAGAAGATGCCAGGGAAATCCTGAAGAATAAAGGCATAGCAGCAAGCCAGATAAATTATGAAGATTTCGGAGTTTAAAAACTTCATTTATGAGGAAAGGCCGGTATTAACCGGCCTTTTTACTTTATTAAAACGACTTGGGTCATCGAAGTTAATGCTAATTTGCCTGTGACTTAAATATAATTTAGGAAAGATAACAGTTTCTTTCATATGTGAATATTATGAAATTAGAGGAGATAAAATTTATATTTAATTGGCCTTTACCAGACATTAATACCGGCAGTAACTAATTTTCCCCGGGAAACCAGGGAATAAAGATGCTGGTTTTGTCTGCATATTCCTGATATTCTTCATGATCGGCGTAACGTTTTTCCAGCAGAGGCACTCCGGAAACATACCTGACCAGCACAGTAATCAAAACCGGGCTTAAAATTATCAGAAAGCCGCCGACGGCCTCGAGAGCTATCAGAAAAATACCCCACCAGAGCAGGGCTTCTCCAAAATAGTTGGGATGCCGGCTGTACTTCCAGAGACCGGATTTCATGATTTCATTCCGGCTGCTGCGCTGTTTGAGAAAATTCTTTAACTGCCAGTCGGCAATTACTTCCCAGGCAAAACCAAGCAACCAGACCAGGACACCCAGGACCGTTAAAATCCCAATGTAAGGGGTATCAGAGCTGATAACTTTAACCGAGGGATAAACGATAATATACAATAGAAATCCCTGGAGAATAAAAATCTGAAAAAAGGACCGGAGATAGAAATTATCCCATTCTTCCCGCCATTTTTGATAGCGAAAATCTTCCGGCTTTCCAATTTTCCGGGAAAGAATATGCAGCCCCAGTCTCCCACCCCAGACCGTCACCAGCAGAACAATTATTATATCCAGTACCTGAGTCGGGCTTCGCAGCAGGGTAAACCAGACTGCCAGGACAAAGCCAAACCCCCAGGCAATATCGACCAGGGAGTTATCGCTTTTCAGGGTGCAGAGGATAAAAAAGGCTGTAAAATAAAGAAAAAGCACCAGAGCAACCTCAAGAAAAATATTCATAAATTATATCCTTTCTAATTTGTCTTCTCTTAATGCCGGCAAATTCTGTATTTTAACTATTAATTCCAGTTTGAGAAGACTCCCTGTATCTCTATAACCTGGCTGAGCTGATCAGTTCAGCAGCTTTGAAATATCAACCTCTTTATCAGCCAGAAAGAAGGCTCAAGGCCACCGAACCCGGTCCAGCATTTAAAGCGGTAATAGCCGAGATTTCCATAACATATTCCGGCTGAAAGCCCAGAATATCCTGAATATCCCTCTGCCATTCCGGGATAAGTTCTGGGGCCTGAGAATGAACCAGAGCATATTTTTCAATTCCCCGACTGTCGTTGATCTCCCGGGCCAGCTTCTGTATCTTTTTACTAACGCCCCGACGGCTCAGGACTTTATCTTTAATAATTCCGCTGCCCTCTTCATCCAGTGACACTATAGGTTTTAAGTTCAGCAGTCTGGCAAAAAGACCCTTCATGGGGCTGACCCGGCCGCCCCTGACCATATAATCCAGAGTGTTGACATTAACATATATGCCGGCCCGGGAGCGATGTTCTTCGATAATTTCTGTCACCTCTTCCAGGCTGCGTCCCCGGGCAATCTCCTCGGCAGCCTTTAATACCAGAAGACCCTGAGCTCCAGAGTTAAGCCGGGAATCAACATAGGATACAGCAATATCCTTTTCCTGCTGAATCTGCCTGGCAGCCTGTTTGAAAACCTGGCCGGTGCCGCTTAATTTTTCAGAAACAGAAACAAGCAAAATTGCAGAGTAGTAACTGCTGAGATTCCTGAGATAGTTAGTGGTCAGATCGAGAGAGGGCTGAGAGGAAGTGGGAAACTCCTTGGCTTCTTCCAGATATTTAAAGAAATAGTTCAGATCTATCGTGCTTTTATCGTAGAAATTAACTCCGTCAATCATCAGGTTCAGAGGAATGGTATGAATCTGATATCTGTCCTTTATTTCCAGAGGCAGATCGGCAATTGAGTCGGTAACCAGCGCAATATCACTCATCCTATTATGAGCCATATCGTACTGCCGTCGCATATCATCGGCCTTCTGCTCGATAATCCTTCCCTCTTCTCCGGCAAGAAAGACCACTTCTTCCGGGTGATCAGAATGAATGTGAATTCTAATTTTTTCCTCAGACTCAGCCAGCACCAGGGAATCTCCCTTTTCCTGCAGGAGTTCCTTAAGCCGGGATTTGCTAACTGAATTCTCTTTCTGCAGCAGAACTTCGGTACAGTACCGGTAGGAAAGCTTTTCCCCATCTTGTGATACCTGAAGTGAAGCTGTTCCCGGTTCTGGCAGCTCTGAAGTATCAAAATCCGAGACCAGATCATCCTGATCAAGGTCTCCAAACTGATGAAATGACTCTTGATAATGCCGATTATCCTGAAATTGACTGCGCCAGTAACTGACTATGCCTTCCAGAAAAAAGACAAAACCCAGTGCTCCGGCATCAACCGAATTGTTTTCCCGGTGGACCTTAAGCTGATTTCTGGTTCTATTTAGGGACCTGCGGGCAGTGGTTAAGGACAGCTCAAAAAGCAAAACAAAATCATCAATACCCTCTGCCAGCTCCGGCAGCTGTTCAGCCCAGTCTTTAATTACTGTAAGCATTGTACCCTCGTGGGGGTCATCAATATTTTCATATAGATAGGGAACGGTGTCTCTGACATTATCAGCAAATTCAGCGGTGGTCAGAACATTTTTCTGGACCATCTTGCGGAAAAATCCGTTGAAAAATTGTGCCAGAATCAAACCGGAGTTGCCCCGGGCTGTTTGAATGGTATAATCAGAAATATCCCTGAAGGTCTGATAGATTGAATTTTCCGGCTTAATTCTCAGAGCCGCTGAGACCAGAGTGCTGGACATGTTATTTCCGGTATCACTATCAGGTACGGGGAAAAAATTTATTTCATTTAATTTTTTGCGGTTTCTCTCGACCAGTTCTGCTCCATGCTTAAAGGCGGCATAAAAACTGTGTCCGTCCAGGCGTTTTATTTCCATGCAAAACGCCTCCTTCTGAAAAATTTTAAATCATACTGCTCCAGTCTCGCTGCTCTTACTATCTGCTTCAGAGATGCTACCCGCTACTTTTATCAAATTTTCTTTAATCTGCTTAACCCCCTGCAATTAAAAAAGTTATCAGTGAGGTAATTCCGGCAATAAAAGAACCCCAAACAATATCTATTATCGTTAATTTTACCGGCCAGTCTTTAATGGTTGCCAGATTGGTAATATCGTAGGTGGCATAGGTAATAAAACCAAAAAAGAGGCCAGCCAGCAGAGCAAAAGTCCAGCTTTCAGCCGGGGTGATAACAAAAAATACCAGTCCGGCTAAATAAAACAGATAAAAAACTCCAGCGGCTTTAAAATTAAATTTATCCCTCAGCAAAAAACCAATCTGAGAGCGATAAAGCCGCCGGGCTATCAGGCCCAGCCAGAAAGAATCAATTATTAAAAAGACAGCCAGAGCAATTAGATATAAAAGGACAAAATCCCTCACAAAATTTCCCTCCCGTACTCAAAATATTATTTAAGTTAAGCTAATAATCATTCTTATTTTATTCTATCACATGTTTTGTAAATTTTAAACAATAATATTTTATTCTTTTGCTGTTTATTCTTTTGCTGTTTTTTTGTTGAACTAATAAATTTTTCATAAACTGAGCCTGCAGTTTCTCTTCTCTGAAAATATTTTCTCAGACAGTTTAAAAAATAAACTCCCTACAGGAAGGAAGGGTCAGATCTTTAAAGCTAAGGGTCAGATCTTTAAAGCTATCATCATTGTATATTTGAAAAAATTATCTCTCCCGGACAGTCTCTATTTGAGAATCCCTTTCTTCTTCTGCCAGTACCGCCTCTCCCAGAGGAAGAGCTTCTCTGGTAAAGGTTGAATTAATAACTTCAGCTGCCTGAATCCCGGCATTATAAAAGTTTAAAACAAATGTAGTTAAAGCAAAGCAACCAATCCCAGTGGTGCAGGATTGGCAACATTGTTTTCCTGCATTGATATCGCTCCCCGATAAATTGATGATTATTATGATATTGTGAATATTATAAATTTCACATCTGCCGTTATATCCTATAATAATCATCTAAAGCAACGGGTAATCATTGATCTTCTCTGCTTAATTTTGGGGATCATACCGCAAGGTTTCGGCCCGTTCCTCAAGAAGCTCCAGCTGTTGCTGTATCAGGGGATCCTGCAGATCCAGATTATTTCTACGAAAGCTGATTAATTTCTTGATATTCTTATTATTAACCAGAGGGGTTATATCATTGACCCTGTTTTCTCGAAAATATACTTGATTTAACGAGGGCAGTTCTGCCAGGACGCTGATATCTTCAACCTGATTTTGAGCAAAGTTTAGCTCTTTTAGATTATTAAGACCACTTAAGCTTGAAATTTCAGTAATTTGATTGTCCAGCAGATACAAAATTTCCAGCTCTTTTAGGTTTTTAAGGGGAGAAATATCGCTGATCCGGTTGCGGCTGAGATGAAGTTCCCGCAAAGCAGGAGTTTCAGCCAGGCCGGCAATACTTTCAACTCTGTTGTTGGAAAGAGTTAGAATCTCCAGATCAGCCAGTCCGGCCAGGGGCTCGGTCGTCTTTACCCGGTTCCCCCAGAGCCTGATGAATTCCAGCTGATCAAGGTCAGTCAGCGGTGATAAATCCTCGATTTTATTATATCGGAAATTAAAAATCCGGAGATTTTCCAGAGAAGATAGCGGAGTGATATCCTTGACATAATTATGCTCGAAAATAATCTCCTCCAGCCTGTCAAGCTCACCCAGAGGAGCAATATCAACAATTTCGTTATTATAAAAATCTACTGCCTCAAGGTCCGTAAAGTGTTCCAGCCCTCTGAGAGTCTTAATCTCACTTTCTACCGCTGTGAATGTTTTTAGCTTTTGAGCCTGGCTTTTCAAGATCGGCCCCTCAGACTGTTCTAGATTTTTCAGGGCAGCTCTTTTTAGATTGGGATCAGCAAAATCTATAGATTCTGCAATTAAAGCTCCTCCTGAGATAAGGAAAATTGATAAAACAATCAAGCCTGCAAGTAATTTAATACCCGCTGGAAAAAATAATCCGGCTGCTACTTCTCTCATTTCAGGTACACCCCCAGTTCTCGGTTTTGCTGATTAACTGCCCGAAGAGGCATTATTTTAACCATTCATCTGCCAGACCTTAGATATGCATATATAAACATTGGCAAATTTAATATAGACAAAAAATATTAGAGAAAAGCTAAATATCCAGCAGTTCAAAACCAGTTTCAGGATCAATTTTTCGATGAGCCTCATGATTGAGAAGTTCCATGATTATTACCTCCCCAATCAACCAGGTAGAGACACCTTCTCGGGTGCAGCCTGTTATAGTTTCTTCCTGACTGCCAAAAGCTGAATGCAGATGGAGACCTGGTCTGCCCTTTTCGCTGCTGAAAATGGTTCCCAGGCCCACCGCTTCGCTGATCCGGGGTAGATTTTTAATCTGAGGAATGATCTCTTTTTCATCTTTCTTTTCCTCCGGCCCAACAACCACCCGGCTGGTTTCATCAGCCCCTCCCAGAAAGAAAACCAGAGCGGAGCTAACCTCTTCAGCTTCTGCAAATTTTTCAATGACATCAGGAATCCTGTCGCCATCCTCCAGCTTTAAAATAAAGGTTCTTCCTCTTTCTGCCTGAGTATATTTCACCAGATCAACTCCTTTACCTTAATATGGAATGCAATAATTTATTAACCTTCCCACCACTTGCCATCATCAAGATGAGACATGTCGGGGTTGTATTCTATCTCACAGTCAATTAGAACCGGCTGACCTTCAGCATTAGCTTCCAGAGCAGAAGTGAGAGCCGGCCGCAATTGATCCATTTCGGTCACCTTAAAACCCAGACAGCCAAAGCTCTCTGCAGCAGCGGTCAGATCAGGCTGGAAGGAGAAATCGGTGGAATAGGTGGAAAAACCAGCCCGCTGCTGTTTGGCTCTGATCCAGCCCAGCCCCCGGTTGTTTAAAACCAGCCAGGTACAACCAGCATTGTACTGGACGGCAGTTGCCATCTCCTGAATATACATTTGTAAGGCGCCGTCGCCGGCAATGCAGAGGACCGGGCGCTGGGGACAGGTCAGCCTGGCGGCAATTGCCCCCACCACCCCCATACCCATGCAGGTCTGTTCAGCCACCGGAATACAGCCTAATCTGCTCTCAACCCGATAATAGGGATGAAAATAGGACCAGATATCCTGACTGCCATTCTCATTTACCAGTATTGTTTCCGGACCAAAAACTTGATTGGCCGTTGGAATTATCTCCCGGGCCAGCAGGGCCCGGGTAGTTCTCTTGTCAGACAAGATTTTCTTCCGAAATTTTTCTTTCTGCTCTTCAAGCTCCTCTCTCAGCTCGTACCTTTTTTCTTTGATTTCTAACTGCTGCTCCCTGCTCTTTCCCTGCCGGTTAAGCTGATCCATCAGCTGCTGCAGCACAGTCTTAACATCTCCAATCAGAGCAAGATCCGGCTGCCAGTTTCGGCCCACAGCTTCCGGATTGATATCCAGCTGGATAAAGCTGGCTTCTTCAGGAAAATGCTGCCAGTGACTGGTTTGAAAGGCTTCATTTTTACTGCCAGCGGTCATCAGCAGATCGGCACTCTGATAATAATTACGAGCCGGTTCAGTCCGATAGCGGCCGCTCAAGCCCAGAGCCAGAGGATGATCTTCAGGAATCAGCCCCCGTCCGCCCGGGGTGGTTAAAAAGGGGATCTCAAATTCTTCAACAAACTGCCGGGATTCCTCAAAGGCCCGGGATAAAACTGCTCCATTACCAAAAATCACCACCGGGCGCTCGGCTCTGGTAAGAGCTGACAGGGCCTGCTTAACCGGGGTGGAATCAGCAGCAATTCTCTGCCGCTCCACCCTGGTGAAATTTTCTGGATATTCCAGAGATGTGTTTTCTATTTTATTATCATCAGGATTTGCCTCCAGGGGACCGGCGCCCATCACATCATGAGGCAGATCGAGATAAACCGGTCCGGGAACCCCGTTTAAAGCCCGGGTGAAGGACCGCTGGAGATACCAGGGTAACAGTTCAGCCCGGGGAAGACGGGCACTCCATTTGGTGATAGGTTCCATTAGAGCTACCTGGTCACATTCCTGAAATTCACCCCGGCCGGAGGTAGTGATAGCGGCAGAATGACAGGGAATCACCAGCGGTGTACAACCAGAACTGGCTTCCAGCACTCCCGGAACAAGATTGGCAGTTCCGGGACCGGCTGAAGCCGAGCATATTCCGATATTACCGCTTAGACGACTGTAGGCCATGGCCATAAAGGGAGCCGCGCTTTCATGTCTGACATTCACCGCCAGCAGCCCTGCCTCCTCTGCCAGCATATTTAGATAATTATCACCCAGGCCAAAAACCATTTCGGCTCCCTGTTCCTTCACCATTTTCACCAGTATCTCCCAGGAATTCATGATATTCCCCCCAAATATAATTAATTATCTTTTTATCTTTTTATGCTATAGTTGCCTATTTTTTTAAAAAAGCTTTTATCCAGGCTATAATTCCAGCTACCAGACCGGACCGCCCGGTTTGCTGTTTGTTTTGGTCTGCCACAAACTTTTCCAGAGCTTTAAGTTCCTCTGCTGTCGGACTTCGCTGAACTTCCTGATAATCCTCTGAAATATGATTTATTTCTTCCCATCTATCAATATTAAATTTTCTGATCTTATCCTCGGATCTTTTGACAATTATATAACCACCGGCCAGCTTAAACACAATATCATCATTATGCTCTGATTTGTGGGTGTATATCTGGGTAACCTTCATTATCAGAAATCAACCTCCTCAACCTGTCAAAAGCCGAATCAGCGGGAATCTTCCAGTCCGGCTAAAATTCCCTGCACCAGTTCTTCAATAATTTGAATTGGTTTATCTGCCTGAAAAACCCCGCTGGCTGTGCCAACACCGTCAGCTCCGGCTTTGATTATCCGGGCTGCATCTTCATAAGTGGAAATCCCTGCCCCCTGAATAACCTTGATTGCCGGATCCACCTGTTTAACTGATTTAAGGGTTTCAGATATATAACCGCTGCTGCTGGTTTTGCCGCTGCCGATCAGCTCAGCAGGCTCAGCCATCACCATATCAGGAGCAAGACTGGCCGCAGCAGCAGCTTCTCTGGCACTGCCGGCAGCTATTACTGTCAAAAGCCCCAGAGCCCGGGCTCGAGCAACTGTCCGGGATAGTACTGAAAGCTCCAGTGGTTTTTCTGCATGGTTCAAAACCACTCCTTCAGCACCGGCAGCCTTTACCGCCTCGGGCAGAAGAGCTCCATGGCCCCTGCCCTTTTCGATGGGATCGATATGCTGGGCAAAAATAATCAATTCCCCGGCAGCAGCAGCCAGATCTGTAATTCCGGTTGGCTGAGGGGAGAGTAGAATATTAATCCCGAATTTTTTTGCCTGTTCATCGGCCGCTCTGGCAATTTCAAAGAGCTCTTCTCCATAGAGATAGGCTTTGGAGTTTAGGTATAAGAAGGGTGAATCTCTCCTAATAGCTTCACTGTCATTCAGCAAATTAATTAACCTCCCCACAGGAAAAGATTCTAAATTACATTACTTGTGATTTTATCCCCTGCATTTTTTACTATCTGTTTTTTGCAAAGACCACTATTACTTTATCTAATTTATTATATCATATCATATTTCAGCATAAATTTAACCAGAACACATTTTTTCTGTATTTAATTCGGCAAGCAACTGCAATAAGGAGTAATATTGTGTTTTATTTCACTTATATGAGCATTAACCAGCTAACCTCCTCCAGCTTACTTTAAATCCTGAATTTCACAAGTGAAATGTTTGCAACCAGTCAGCAATCCAGGTATAATTAAATCAGAAAATGTGAAAGAATTTACAAATACTCTGTTCCTTTTGATCTTCAAGCTTTCCGCAGTAAATGAAATTCGTCTTTCAGCACCATTTTAGCATTCAAAGTCTTTATGCATTTTGTTTTTTTCGGCATACTATGTGAACAAAAATACAATAAACTGGAGGGATTAATCATGAAAAAATTATTATCCCTGGGACTAATCAGCATAATGCTTGTCACCACAGGATTCATCCTTAGTAACCATCAGGCGGCCGGCCAGGAAATTGTCCACTTTGAGGATAGAGAGCTAGAAAATGCTGTAAGAAAAGAAATTGTTAAATCTGAGGGAGAAATCTATCGCAGCGAAGTCGAAGAAATTGTCTGGTTCCGTCCAGAAGGAGAGAATATTACTTCCCTGGAAGGTCTGCAACATTTAACAGCCCTGGAAAGACTGAGTCTCAAAAATAATGCAGTTGAAGATCTTTCATCCCTGGCAGAACTTAATAATCTAAAATGGCTGGTACTTGATAATAATCAAATTAATGATATTTCAGATCTGGTTGAATTATCGAGCCTGAAGTTTTTATATCTGGCTGATAATCAGCTGGAAGATATCTCATCTCTGTCAGAGCTTGACAGCCTGATGCTGCTGGATTTTTCAGGCAATAATGTCAGTGATATTTCATCATTAAGAAAAAATACCAATCTGACAGTACTGGAATTCAGAGATAACGAAGTCAGTGATGTCTCTCCTGTTACAGAATTAAGCGAACTTGTTATTCTCGATTTTGGCAGAAATGAAGTGGCTGATATTTCCCCACTAAAAAGTCTGAGCAAAATAAAAATTCTCTCTTTCCCCTTTAATGAAGTGGAATGCATTGTCCCGCTGGCAGAACTGCCAGCGCTGGAAAGAGTCGATTTAACAGGTAATGAAATCTCCCGGATATCGCAGGGAAACTAAAACTAATAACTATGTAAAAATTTAAATTAACCAGGAGAGGGTAAAAATCGAGCCCTCTCCTGGTTTAATTGTAAAGGGTTAAAGGATCAAAAAGATAAAGTTGCTCAGGCCTGATTTTCTTTTTTCTTATTTCCTTTACCAAGCAGCATTGAACCCAGTGAACAGGCTAGGCTGCCGGGCAGACAGAATTTGATAGCCTTTAACAGGTACACCAGGTTCCCGGGCTGAGGACTTTTAGCCAGCTGAAAACGCTTACTATCATCGGGAAGGATATAGATTACATGTAGACCTTCCAGCTGTTCCTCTCCATAGATCTGCCAGTCGGGATGCTCTGCACTAATTTCCCGGGCTTCGGCTAAAAGATCCTCCCGGGGACCATACTTCAAAGCTCCAGTAGAGCAGGTCTTGACACAGGCAGGCTGCAGATCATTTTTTACCCGATCAAAACAGAGGTTGCATTTACCTGCTATTTCACCTATCTTTGGAACCTGAAAGGGACAGGCTTCTTCACACATGCCGCAGGCCACACAGTCATTCTTATCAATTATTACAAAGCCCTCTGCTGTTTTACTGATTGCTTCAACCGGGCAGATATCTATACAGGCAGCATCGGTGCAGTGCATACAGGCCCGGCGGCTAAAGGCCCAATTAACCTCATTACTATTGTTCCATTCAGTGAATTTCAGCAGATTCCAGGTGGTGGCTGTTAAATCAGGAGGATTTTGATAACTACCGGTTTGGGCAAAACTTGTTTCCTCAGCGGGCAGTTCATTCCACTGCTTACAGGCTACCTGACAGCCCCTGCAGCCCATACATCTGGTGACATCATTTAGAATTGCCATTTCTGTCATGATTTACCGCCCCCCTTTCCTGACATTGCAGAGAAAGGCTTTATACTCGGGAATGCTTGTATTGGCATCTCCAATTGAAGGAGTAAGGTCATTGGCTACCGGCCCCTTGGAAGCACCGGCGTAGCCCCAGTGCCAGATTAGACCTATCATCTCGACTTCACTGCCATTTAACTTAAAGGGTTTCAATCTGGGGGTGACACAGGCTGCCACCTCAATTTCTCCTCGTTTGGTGGTGACAATAACCTCATCTCCGCTCTCCACATCAATTTTTTCTGCCAGAGTTTCACTGATCTCAACAAAAATATCGGGCATTGCTTCGTTGAGCCAGGGCATATTTCTGGTCATTACTCCTGTCTGATAATGTTCGGTAACCCGATAGCTGGTAGCTATATAAGGATACTCTTCACTGCCAACATCAGCCCTATCATCAGGGTAAAGAATCGGGCTGGCAGGATTGAACTGAGTCCGGGACAGAATGTTTCTTGTAGGACTTTCCCAGGGCTCATAATGTTCCGGGAAGGGTCCTTCTGCAAGTCCAGGAGCAAATAATCTGGCCTGCAGTTCAGGCAGCATAATAAAGGGAGTGCGGGCAGTCTCTTCCGGCGGCACACCGGCATTAAAATCCGGAACATCGTTCATCTTCCATTGATTTCCATTCCACCAGATAACCGGCCTGTCAGGATTCCAGGGCTTACCTTTCGGATCAGCTCCTGCTCTGTTATAGATAATTCTTCTGTTCAGAGGCCAGGAGAATGACCAGCCGGGATGGGAGCCAATTCCTTCTGTTTCAGGCTCTCGGGCTTTGGTGGCCGGCTCTTCTTCATCATTGTAATAGCCAGCATAGATCCAGCTGCCGCTGGCGGTAGAACCATCATCCTCCAGCCCGGTAAAGTCTGCTATCAGCTCACCATTTCCGGTATAATAACCATTTATTTCCTGAGCCACCTTTTCAGGCTCGGGTTTTTCGCCATAATCCCAGTTCATTTCCAGAATCGGTTCCGGGAAAACTCCTCCTTCTTCCTGATAGGCTTCTTTTAGAGCTTTGAACAGCCTGTCTGCTATCCAGAGGTCAGACTTAGCATCTTCGGGAGCTTCCAGTGATTTATTTCTCCACTGAATCCAGCGCCCGCTGTTGGTGATTGAACCGGATCTTTCAATATGAAGGGCTGCCGGCAGCAGGAAAACTTCTGTTTTAATATCGGTGCGGTCAACTCCGGGCTCCTTCCAGAAGGAAGCCGTTTCATTTTCAAAAATGTCTACCGAAATCAACCAGTCCAGATTAGCCAGATCCTCTCTCTCAGAACCGGCAGAAGGACCGCTGACAGCTGGATTATCAGCCCAGGATATCAGGCCTGTAATATTGCCCTCTTTCATTTCTTTAAACATAGCCATGTGAGAACGATCTCTGTCATCAAGTTTTGGCAGATAGTCATAACAGAAATTGTTATTCTCCTCAGCATTCTCACCCCAGAAGGCTTTTAAAAGACTGACAAAGAACTTGGGCTTATTGGTCCAGTAGCCGGTCTCTGGAGTTTCAACTTCAAAATAGTCTGCCAGGGTAGGATGCAGTTCTGCCCTGGGAACCCCCATGTAGCCAGGCACCAGATGAAAAAGCATTCCCGTATCGCAGGCACCCTGAACATTGGACTGACCCCGCTGGGCATTAACCCCTCCACCGGCAATTCCCATATTGCCTAAAAGCAGCTGCAGCATGGCAATAGAGCGAACATTCTGGGAGCCATGAGAAAACTGGGTTATGCCCATGGCATACATAATATTCCCCGCTCTGTCTGGCTCCCCGGTGCTGCTGAAAAGTTGAGCCACCTCTTCAAATTTATCCCGGGGGCATCCGGTAATCTCACTGACAGTATCAAGGTCATAGCGGGAATAATGCTCCTTGAGCAGCTGATATACACAATTAGGATCTGCTAAACTTTCATCCTTGATAATTTCTCCATCTTCATCCCTCTGGTAGGACCAGCTGGATTTATCATAGCTGATTTCACTTACCTCTGAATTTGCTCCGGAAAACATTCCATCTGCAAAGGAAAATTCAGGATCAATTAGATAGGAAGCATTGGTATAATTCTGAATGTAATCAAAATTATACAGTTCATTTTCCAGAACATAATTGATAATTCCGCCCAGAAAGGCAATGTTTGTCCCGGGACGAATTGGAGCATAGAGATCAGCCACCGCTGCTGTTCTGGTAAAGCGGGGATCAACACAGATCAGTTTAGCATTATTCTTCTTTTGTGCTTTTTCAATCCATTTCATGGAAACCGGGTGGTTTTCAGCTGTATTGAGTCCAATATTCATTAAAACATCAGAGTTCTGGTAGTCTACCCAGTGATTGGTCATGGCTCCCCGACCAAACGTGTTGCCGAGACCGGCAACTGTTGAGGAGTGTCACAATCGAGCACAGTGATCGATATTGACCAGTCCCAGGGAACGAACCAGCTTATGGAAAAGATAATTCTCCTCATTATTGCACATAGCACTGCCTAAATGAGCAATAGCGGTGGTTCTGTTGACTGTTACTCCATTGTCATCTGTTGTTTCAAAGGTCTCATCTCTGGTTTCTTTAATTCTGGCTGCCATTTTATCCAGAGCCCAGTCCCAGTCCTTTACCTGCCAGCGCTCGCTATAGGGTGCTCGATAAAAAACCTTGGTAACTCTACCAGGATTGGGCCGGGCCTCACCTTCATCGTCATAAATATTGACCATATTAAAATAGGAACTGCCCTTACTGCAGAGGGTTCCTTCATTAATGGGATGATCGGGGTCCCCTTCAATATTAATCAGCTCGCCATCCTGAATATGACAGATCATACCACAGCCCACAGAACAAAAGGAGCAGATTGTGGCTGCCTCAGTAGCATACTCAATTTTTAGGTCGTTATATTCCTCGGCCTTAAGTAAATTCTGGCCTCTATTGTTAAAAAACAGTCCGCCTGCCACCATTCCTGACACCTTCAAAAAATCTCTTCTGGTAAGTGGCAAAATTTTCCCCCCTTGCAAAATTGTTTTTTCAGTCAGTTCAATTGCTCAGTCTGCTTTCTCCATCAGTCTGCTACATCTAATAACTGCACTTAATAACCATACTTAATAACTATTCTCTTAGTTTTATTAGAGTTTTAATAGAAAAATTTTAATTTTCATCAGTCTCTCATATATCCCTCCTTTTGAGCCAGTCTGTCCAGATGCTGGGTTCCCAGATCATTGAGAAGCCAGTTTAAACTCTGGCGATCCTTTTCCGGGACTTTGCTTTCATCGATTACTTTAAGATAACCCTGGCAGCTCTCACAGAGATCAACCCTGTAGGGAGTATCCTTAACCACAAAATAAAGCTGACCCTCAGCTTTATCCTCTCCACAGTTAACACAGGTCAGTCGGGAAAATCTCCACTCAGTACCGCAAAGCCAGCACCACAGTATCCGCCGGCCGTCCTCCTCGGTAAGCCTGGCAAGTTCAGGGACTGCTCCACAGACCGGACAGTTTCTCCCCTGCCAGCGGTTTTTAACACTTTCCAGATTTTCATCACCGGCAGCCATCCACTGAAGAAATGGTCTGAGAGTAAAAAGCATTATCTTAAAAAAAAGCTGTTCATCAAGATTAATTTTCTGAAGTAATTCTTCTTCAAAGGGATAACTTTGAATTATTTCTTTTAGCCTGACATTTCCTTCCTGCAGGGAGGTAATGAAATTCTTAAGTTCAGTTTCCTTTTCTGCTTCCAGAACCTCACCCAGTATCTCAGAAATATCACAGAGAACCTCTTTTACCAGAGCAACAGGCAGATTAAGTTCATCCAGCAAAATAAGTGGCGGCTCAATCTCTGCTGTATTTTCTGGATATCCCATTTCTCGGGCCTGATATTTTTCTTCATTCAGCTTATTCTTTAATCTTTCATAACGAAGATTAAGCTTACAATATAGATCTTCCAGCTCAGCTGAAATATCCGGAGGATAGTTAATGTTATCTGATTTCTCCATTAAACCTCCTCCCCTTTATCGGCAGAATGACCGCCACCACCGGCTGCCTCTTTAAATTCTCCCAGACCCTTACCCAGTGATCTTCCTATCTCAGGCAACCTGGCAGGTCCAAAAATCACAAGAATTATTACCATAATAATTAAAAGCTCCTTGGCCCCCAATCCAAACACATTTCCACCCCTTTCAAAATTATTTTAAACAATCCAGTAAATCTTTCAGATTAGAGAAAAACTTAATTAATTGCATATTTCTCTATAAACTTTCAAATTTGGTAGTTTTTCAGTAAAATGAGGCTCCAGTTTAAATAAAAAATTAAAATCATCTGACTTTTCAGGAGAACAGAATTTTTGTGTTTTTTTTATCAATTATAGGTATAAAACTAACTAAAAATTAAGTCAAAAACTCCTGCTTGTGATAAAGTTCCTGGTATCTTAAAAGAATTCGTTTATAATTTCACATGATAGCTTGACAAAATTATATCATTATAGTGGTGACTTTACAAGCACTATAATGATATTTTTTACAAAAAAATCCTATTTAAGTTGATTGATTTAATGGAATAAATTTGATATAATGATAAAGGTGATATTTATGACAAAAAGCATTTCTGATAAATTGAATTTAATAGAAAAAAAAGAAAAAAACCAAAAATTTTATCGAAATAATGAGCTGGCCGAAGAAAGGGAAACTGAAAGCCAGAAAATTGGGAAAAAAATTAATAAACTTCGATTACAAAAGGGATTAAGTCAGCATCAGCTGGCTCAAAAATCAGGGATCAGCCAGTCCTTTCTCAGTGCTCTGGAAAATGGAAAAAAGTCTCCCACCGTGGACAGCCTGAAGAAAATCTGCCGCTCACTGGGGATCAGCCTGGCAGAGTTCTTTTCCGGAGGAAGATCACAAAGGTTTACTGACCTGCCTCCTGAAATTAATACCCTGGTAGATGATCTGCGCGAGCTGTCTCCCGGACAGATTCAACATCTGCGAGCCTTTATAAAATCCTTGAACAATCAATAAAATTATAAATAGGGCCATTTGTCCTAAGTGTAAATTATAATAAATGACTATATATTTTTCACCAATGATTTTTAATATAGCTGCTCGAGAAGTTCTGCCGGGCTCTTGAGCAGAATATCAGCATATTCCTGTAAAACCTTGCGATTGCCTACCCCGCAGAGAACACCGACATTCAGACCAACTCCCGCATTTCGACCGGTCTTTAAGTCAACAGGTGTATCACCGACAAAGGCCACCTCTTTGACTGAAATATCACAGATACAGCAGAAATCCTCAACCACAGCAGGGTCAGGTTTAGCCGGTCTATCATCATCACCACAGCCAAAAAAGTCAAAATATTTGATTAGCTTTAATTCGGTCATAATAGCCCGGGCTGATTCCCGGGAATCAGCCGTGGCCAGACCGACATATATTTCCCGTTGCTTTAGTTTATCGAATAATTTCTTGATATCAGCAGTGGTTTTCAACCGGGAGTGCTCACTGCGCCCTGTTTCCTCCATAATTTTTATTACTCTTTCCAGCAGTTTGCCATCAGGTCTGCCAGCTGCAAAATTATTAGCCAGCAGATACTTTACCACCGCCTCTCCGCATTCTTTTACTGTAGCTGAGGCCAAATTACCACCGGGATCTATTTTCCCTCTTTTGAGATCAACTCCAAACTTTAAAGCCAGTTCCTGTTTGATATTTTCCTTCTCTTTCCCGGATAATTCTTTCCCTCCATCAGAGACAATGATATCTGCCATAATTCTCTCAATCGCTGCTGCTAAAACCGGAAGCCAGATAGCATAAAAATCTATTAAAGTGCCGTCCTTGTCAAAAAGAACCCCCTTGATTTTTTTCACCTCTGATCCCCCCTTACCAGAAATCAGCGAGCTGCAGAATCAAACCCAGAATAATCAGCAGACTCACCCAGAGAATCAAGCTGTAACAGGTTAATCTGCGGGCCTTTTTCTCTTCCCACCAGTTTAAAGGACGCATGCCCTGCAGGAGAAAGGTTAAAACTCCCGCCAGATTAATGCAGATAATATTGGACAGAAAAAGCAGGATTGCTCCTCCTGCCAGAACAAGCTCACCGGCTCCGGCCAACAGTCCGATTACCACCAGGGGAGGCATCAGTGCTACAGCTATCATTACTCCAATGACGGCATTGGCTGCCCCGGTGGTAAAGGCCAGAGTCCCGGCACTTCCGGAAGCCAGAGCCAGAGCAATATCACCCCAGCCCAAAGTTGTCCTGCTTAAGACTTCTCCAGACCATTCGGCAGGCTGGAGAATAAAACCTATCAGCAGGGCGATCGATAGAGAAACCGCCGTTCCCAGCAGGCTGGCCCGGAGGGCCTTTTTACCCAATTCCACATCACCCAGGGTTGAAGCCAGAGCCAGACCGACATTGGGACCCAGCAGAGGAGCGATTACCATCGCTCCGATAATAACCGCCACATTGCCCTGTAAAACCCCGCTGGTGGCAACTATAGCTGACAGAAAACACATTATCAGATAATTTCTATTAAGTTCAACAGCCCCGGCCACATCGGTATATAATTCCTGACGGCTTATGCTTAGTCTGCTGTTCTCTTCTGCTTTCGACTCTTCTTTGGTATCTTCAGAAGACACTTCTTCATTCTTTTCTTCATCTTTTACCTCTTCCGGCACCGGAAGTGTTGCCTCCACTTCCAGCAGGTTCAGTCTGAAGCCCTCAGCTGCTGACAGCTTTTTTTCCATTTCATCCAGCAAGGGCCCGCTGTCACTAACCTTTACGGTAATCAAGTAGAGGTATCTATCTTCTAAAATAGAAACCCGGTATTTATCCAGGACCTGGTAATCTGCCAGAATATCTTGCAATTCATCATCCTGAGAGACCGGCAGCACAATCTCAATTTTTCTCAGCATCCTGTTTCCCCCCTTAAATTAAAGTTCCAGGGAAATATTTTATTTCCTGCTTCGCCAGTAAAATCGAGAAAGTCTTACAATTATGTTCATAATGGTATAGGGGTAGAAGAAGTTATATGCCTAATCAGTAAGCTTCAGTTATTATTTTCCCCGAGGCTGATCTCTATCTCTTCCTGACAGCTGAACTTTAAGCCAGAATCATTTTCAGTTGCTGCAGAAATTTTTTTGCCCTGAATTTCAGCTGCAAACCTGCGATGATAAGTAGCTGTCTTTAAGTCAATCCCCCGCCGATAGTCTTCAGCTTCCCGGTCAAAGAAGGAAAATTCTTTCCTCTCGATAAAAAATCTGACCGACAATCCATTGGGAACATTGCAGAGCTCTCTCCATTTGCCATCAGTCCTATCATAGGTATCGCTGACTATGCAGGCCTGGTACTGATCCTTTCCCCATTCGGCAAAGGTCCCCTGGTAACCTAAATAACCATTACCAACCATAAATATACTGCCCCGATTGATGAGCTGTCCGGCAGCAAACTCTTCTTCATAAATTTCCCAGCCTGTGCTGGTTTTGAGATTATTTTGTAAATCCATCTCGATATCCTCACCACCCCTGTATCTTTAATTTTAATGCTAGCTAGAGAAATCACCTGCCAGAAAAATCGCCTGCAGGCCTAGTTTATCTGCAGGAAAGAATTAAAAAATGCCAGCAGTAAAATATTTAAGAGCAGATTACTATTTTAAACTATTGTCTTATTACTTGCTTCTGTTTTTAAGAAATTTTTCCTGTTTTTTTAGCAATTTAACAGACTTTAGAACTCTATTAAAAAAATCCCGTCCGTTTAGGGACGGGATTTTAAGGGCTGTTTATTCAGTTAATATATTATAACTGTAATTTTTGCAGTCCTCTCGGTAATTATTACAGTCCTTCAGCCTCCAGCATCTGCTGGGCTTCCTGCTGGGCCTCATCCAGGGCTTCCTGAATATCCTGTTCTCCCTGCAGAG
>Ga0207421_10001815_pt1 | contig 27101 bp, 22 predicted proteins | sample SodLakKL_010_SED_4_FD_187542 | JGI IMG/M metagenome (GOLD analysis project Ga0207421, IMG submission 187542) | Alkaline sediment microbial communities from Lake Tanatar, Kulunda Steppe, Russia - 8KL_010_SED (SPAdes) (version 2) | ecosystem: Environmental > Aquatic > Non-marine Saline and...
CTGCTGAAGTCGGCATCGTAATACCAACCCAGGAAAATATGGTCGTCGGCTTCAGGGACGGGCAATGTCAATTCCTCTCCATAATCGGCCGTCAATGAAGCGGGTTCGTCAAACGCGCTTTCAAAATCAATAGTGAAACTATTGGTTTCGTATACACCTGTCACAATAAGATTCGATGTAACCTCGGAAAAATCATTGTCCCATTCGAGGAAGGTCATGCCCTCACGCTCCGGGTCCGGAGCGTTGGCGGCTTCGCCGCGTTCGACCAGATCCAGTCCGATGATGTCGGATCCGGCGAAGAACTGAACGAGATATACCTCATCCTTCATCTCAATGTCTTCGACAAGCTCGTTCAATGACACCAGGACCGTCCATTCGGTATCATCCACATAGCGCCAGACAATGGCGTCATTCTCAACAGATAATTCAATCTCGCGGCCGTCGGTGCCATCCTCACCGGATATGGACGCCTTCCAGGCTTCATATCCTTCTTCGATGGAACCGTCATTGACCCCGAGTGTGTAAATCTTATGCACAATCAGTTCGTGTTCGCTTTCAAGGAGGACCAGGTCGAAGCTCACGTCAAAGCCTTCGAAGGTGACATTGATCGTATGGCTGCCCGGTTCACTGAGTTTGTCCAGGTCATCCGGAACGATAAAGTCGTCTTCAAGACGCCGGTAGCGTACCGTATCGTCTTCCATCAGAAGTTCAAGCTTGATGGAGGATAGATCGAAATCGGCGAGCACATAGCGGTCTTCAAGCGTGGTCTTTTGAATGCCGACATCCTCGATCCTTAAGTCTCTCTCAGGAATCAAGTCCGCACAGGCGGCAAGAGAAAACACCAATAATAAGGCTGTAAACAGTAAAAATACTCTTTTCATTTTCATCACCCTTTGTATGGATAGTCTATCACACCCGACAACAAAAAACACTCTCATCGCCCGCATTCGACACGATACAAACAAGGGGTGTCTCATGTTTCATTGAGTGCACATATATCCTTAAACAACCGGAACAGGGAATTTATTGGTAAAAAAAGAAAGAGACTGTTGGGAAGTCTCTTTCAGGAGAAAAGTTATGCGTCAAATCGTGGGCATCACTGCCCGTGGAGTCTCGGTTTCATGATTGAGAGTGTAGGGCCATCATCGATTTCAATCGTATAAAGATAATAATGATGTCCTTCTTCTTGATGGAGATTCACGGCAATCAAGCCCTCTTCATCCTCATGCTCGGTCTCGATTTCGTATTCGATGATAAAAAATGAGGCATTGTTTTCAAGGGAGCGGACAAAAATCAGTTCAATTTCGACATTCATGGTTTCATGTTCAATCTCCGCTACTACTTCGTCATCGTCAAACTCAATTTCCATGCTGCTTTCAAAGATGGTTTCACCATTTTTGACAAAGATGTAATCGAACGATTGTTCATCATCCTTGATTTCCTGCTCGATTTCCAGATACGTATCCGACTCGTTTGGATGCGTGGCTTTCATCCACATCTCCATTTCATCGTCATCGAGCTCGATTTCCCCTTCAAGCTGATAGGTGATACCGTTCTTGACCATGATGCCTTCAATGACGAACTCCTCAGAGGAAATCTCGGTTTCATTATAATGAAGCACATGCGAGTAGGGTTCACCATCCGGTGCGGTACCGGAAAAGAAAATCCGGTATGTATACGCTTCAAGCGGCGACATGTCCACGGTGAACGCCATCGCTTCACGGCCCATCATGATCGGTTCGAGCATATTCATGTAGCCGTTGATGAAAGGCATGTAGGTCTCGATCAGAGGAGTGTCGTTTTGAGAAAGTGGCACGGGATATGGCATACCGGTTTGTGCGACATGGTTGTTGGCAAGGGAGGCGTCCAGCAAACTAACGGCAGAGAGGGCGGTGACAGAATAGAATTCTTCGCGTGTGGAAAGTTCGATGGTCTGGCGCGGCTGTCGGCCGTTGCCCGGATCGCCTGGTACTTCTTCTGGCGCCAAAATGACCAACAATGCGAGTAAAATAATGCTCAATGCACCAGCGAACGCATAGGGCACACGGCGACGAAAGAACGGTCTTTTTGTCGGCGCTGGAGCCATATGTTCATGAAAATCAATCGAATCGATGACCTCGGGCGTATGTTTCCGGCCTTCTTCACGAATAGTGGATTCAATGTTTTTACGGTCTTTATTCATTGTTTTTACCCTCCTCACTGCCTTCTCGCATGGTTTTGAGTGCTTTTTGATATAGATAGGTTACCGTTCCTGTTGGCATCTCAAGCAATGTGGCGATGTCTTTATGTTTCATGTTCCCTACGGTCCTGAGCAATACGATCTGTTGTTGGTCCGGTGGGATCAGCGACAGATAATATTCGCTTATAAGCTTCTTTTCAGGACCAGACTGCGAAGCGATGAACAGATCAGGATTGGCATTGGCATCGGTAGAAACGGTGTGTTTACGGGAACGCTGCATGTCAAGCGCGGTGTTTTTCGCGATGGTTAGGAGCCAGTTGATGAACTTATACCGTTTTTTGTAGGTGTGTATCTTCTTCAACATTTTGATGTAGGTCTCCTGCATGGCATCCTCAGCCAAAGAGCGATCTCTCACAATCGGAAGCACCATGGCGTAGACCGCGTGTTTCGTTTCGTGATAGATCGCTTCAAAGGCTGCTTCATTCTGTTGTTTGAGCGCATCCACATGCTTGTCTGGATTCATAGGAACACCTGCTTTGTCTTGATGAGATGATTATATCATGGATGAAACAAAAGTTTAAGCGGTGGTGTTCTCGGTTTCGTCGTCTTCTTCGTCATCTTCGTCGTCATCGTCTTCGTCGTCATCGTCTTCTTCGTCATTGTCGTCGCCTTCAATGATGACTGAATCACCGGTTGTTGTCTCAATGGTGTAAGTTACTGTGTAATCCCCGGTTTCTTCGTTATAGACAATCAGGATTTCAATCTCGCCCTCTTCTACAAGGTTCCCGTCCTCAGTGATCTTGAATTCGATATCGATGGTCGTCTCATTGCCGTCTTCCTCGATTTCGAACTCGTACTCGCTTTCACGGTTGCCTTCGATGAACTTCAGTTCCATTTCAGTTTCATCGTCTTCGCGTTCAAACTCGATCTCGACGCGTTTGGCAAGTTGATTATCAATGAAGATCTCGATTTGTAGTTCAAACTCGTATTCATCGTGTTCTTCTTCGACTTCATACTTGATGACAACGTAGTTTTCATCATCCAAACGAGCGATCAGTTCGAATTCCTCTTCTTCGGGTTCAACTTCACGTTCCCCATACACTTCATACTCGGTACCATTGATCACAAGAACTCCCTCGATGATGCTTTCGAATTCGCCATCCTCTTCGTCCTCGTCAACGATGGTTTCGTTGTAATGGAGCACGTGAGTCTCAAGCTCGCCGGACATGTCCACGAACTGGATGTTCATGACATATTCGTACTCTTCTCTTTCAGAGACGTCGACGGTCACATCGACACCATTCGAAGTGCCCATGAAGGTGCGGACCAGATCGAGATACTCTTCGAGTTCCTCAATGTCCTCAAGGACTTCCAATGTGTCATTCACATTGAGTGTCTGCACGGTGTCCGCTGCGGACGCTGTCTTGATGCGTTCAACATCCCCGAGTGCACTCACAGAAGCGAGTGCGGAAATCCCGACGACTTCCTCGGTCGAACGGGTTGGTGTAGGTGTTTCATCATTCTCAGCGCATGCGACCAAAGCGAATGCACCTGCAACAATGATAAATAATGCTAAGAATTTTTTCATAGAATTGTTCCTCCTGTTTTTTATTGGTTTCATAGTGTATACGGAGTGAACCGTGATTTTGTTGGGATTTTGCAATATTTTTTTAAAAAATGGAGATAAAAAAAGAAAGAGGCCGTTGGGATGGCCTCTTTCAGGAGAAAAGTTTATGCGTCGGGTGATTCGTTGGTGGTGTCGTCATTGGTGTCATCATTGGTGTCGTCGTTCTCGTCTTCATCGTCGTTGAAGAAGTCGGGACGACGGTTTCTTGCGCGTTCACGCATCTCTTCACGGATCTCATGCATTGCCTCGCGGCGTTCATTTCTGAATGTTTCCATGCGTTCTCTGTGGTTGTCGCGAAGGATTTCCATGATGTCACGCATTTCCATTTCCAGTGCGGTCTCATAATCGAGGTCTTCATCGATTTCCACCGCGGATTGGATCAGGCGAAGACGACCGAGTCCGATGTCATAGTCTTCCGCAAGTTCAAGCAGTTCTTCATCCAGTTCGCCGAATGCAACTTGGGCGCCGATGCCGCGACCTTCAAGATGGCTTTGGGCTTTCTCACGAAGTTTTTCAGCGAGACGTTGGCCTTCTTGGCCCTCTTCAGCGGGTTCATCGTTGGTGATGATGGTGATGTTGTTTTCCTCATCGACTTCGAGGTAGCCAAGTTCAACGGCTTCGTCTAAGAACAGTTCAAGGGCTTCGTCTACCGGAAGGCCTTCAAGTTCAAGGTCGGCCGCCACTATCTCGGCGTCCTCGTTGAGGAGAGCGTAGGATACGACGACGTCGTCCTCATCGACGATGAATTCGATTTGCGGGTTGATTTCCACTCTGGCGTAACCATAGTTTTCGAGGTTGTTGTCGAATGTATCCTCGAGATCGCTTGAACAGGCGGCCAGGGTGAATGCACCTGCAAGGACCATAAATAATGCGATTAGTTTTTTCATAAGGGTGTGCCTCCTTTGTTTGATTTCACATACTAAACACACAAGCGGATACTTTTATTGGTAAAATCGTAATTAATTTATTTTTTTCAGTTTGTGTTATCATGTTGTAAATAGGGAAAGGGGAAATATCGCAAGGAGATTTCTCTGATGGAAAATATACTCATGATGCTCACGCCGGTTTATCTGATCGGTTCGAGCGCACTGGCCATTCTTTTTGGCTATCTATATCATAAAGATGGACGCGACTATCTTTTGATGTGGACGCTTTTTTGGGCGCATTTGGCTTTGGGCTATCTTTTTCAGTCGTTCGCGCTCCTTTTCGAGTATGACATATTCGGCCTTTTAAGCGCCGTCACACTGATCATCGGTCCTTTCTGGTTTGCGAAAGGGACTTTTCGCTATGCCGGCTACTCCCCTAATAGGGCCTTCCGGGGACTCATTGCGCTATCGCTCGTGCTTTTCGCACTGGTGCTTCTTTTGAGTGACGGCGTATTCATCCCCGTGCTGGCCATGTTCAGTCTTTCCTCACTCGGGTTTTTCATGAGTGGCGGCGTCTTGTTAAAAACCTCAATTTCCAAACTATTCAAGGGCTTCGGCGTATGGTATGCGCTTTACGGCCTCTCACTCATCGGCTTCCCACTATCGTTTCTCGCAGAAAGTGATACGCTTCAGTGGATGGCATTGTTCCTGACGCTCATGTTTGGTGGCGGCATATTTTTGATCATGCTGATTCTTCACTTGCATGCCGCCCGCGAGCAAGCGCGCCGGCATACGAATAAACTGTATCGTCTGAGTTACCGCGACATGCTCACAAACCTTCATAACCGCAATTATTTCGACGAACAGTTGACGCGCATGGATACGCCGGAGCACTGGCCCCTCTCGCTGATCACCTGCGACATCGACAATCTCAAAACCATCAACGATGCGCTCGGCCATGAAAAAGGCGATGATGCGCTCAAGCGCATCGCCATAACGTTCGCGGCCGTACTCCCTGAAAACGCCGTAATGTCACGCTATGGCGGCGATGAGTTTCTCATCGCGCTGCCCGATACCGACGAAGCCGGGGCGCATGCGCTCAAGGAATCATTGCGCGAGGCGACCAGGCAACGTTATGTAAAAGGGCATGAAATCACTGTCTCGATTGGCTTCGCAACAAAATCCAAGGCCTCCATGGCGTTAAAAACCCTGAAAAAACTTTCCGATACGGCGATGTATGAAGACAAACGTCACCGTAAGGCCATGATTTTATGACCACAAACCGCCCCATCCATTGATGCGATGGGGCGGTTTTTTAGTGTGAATGACAATCAGAGCGTCTCGCCTGGAAACACCATCTTCCATTGTCGGCGCACGTCATCCATCAAAGCGAGCACCCTTAACGTTGCCGCATGCGGCATCAAAGGATGTTCGCTCATGTTGTCTTTGACGGCATCGACTGCGGCTTCAATCTGATATTCAAAGCCATTGACACGGTGCGGCTGTTCGATGGTCCTTACGCAGGTGCCGGCAGAATCGTAAACATGGGCCGTTACAGCGGACGAAAAATGCGGGATGACAATGCGGCCCTTTGTGCCTTCGAAGGTCGCTTCTTTTTTCAAAGGGTCTTTAAGTGATACCTTCAGGGTCGCATCGCAATCATCATAGTGACTGCATATGACGCTTTCCGAGTCGATGCCGTTTTCATGCATGGTGAGCCTTGAGGTAATGGCACGGGGCGCACCCAGGATCAAATCGAACAGATGCAGCGAATAGACACCGATATCAAGCAACGCCCCACCCCCGAGCGCAGGGTCGTAGAGGCGCGGGTGACCATCGGTGCTTGAAAAGGTGGCGTTAGCCTCCTTTATCTCACCGATCTCGCCCGCGTCAATGGCCGATTTTACCGCCTTTATCACGGGGAGAAACCGGGTTTTCATCGCTTCCATCACAAAAAGGTTGTGTTTTTGCGCGAGGGTGAAAACCTCTCTGGCTTGTTCAGCATTGAGGGTGAAAGGCTTCTCGCAGATCACGTGTTTGTGATGGCGTAGCGCCTTCAACATCTCGGGCGCGTGAAAACTGTGCGGTGTGGCGATATAGACACACTGGACCTTCGGATCTTCATACAGTGCATCATAGCCTTGATATGCCTTTTCGAATCCAAAAGTTTCCTGATAGCTTTTTGCCTTATCCTTATCGCGCGATGCGATGGCGTAAGGTTTGATGCCGATGCCGTTGAGCGCTTGCGCAAATCGCTGCGCGATGGCGCCGGCGCCGATGATTCCGATACGCATGGCGGACCTCCTTCACTGGTGTATTCATCTGGACACATTCATTATATCATTGCGTTTCAATGCACAAAACGCATGGCATGGAGTAATCAGTCCGGCAGTTGTGTATACGCCGCCTGCGGGAGGGTTTTTTGATCGACATGGAACCGCTGTTCAAGTGTGCGCATCACTTTTTTGGCGTAGACAAGCGTGATGGCGACCGCGCTCCAGTTGATGATCACGATGCCCCACCAGACCCCGTCAATGCCCATCGCCAGGATGGTGCCAAGAAGATAAAAGAGTCCAAACGGCAAAAGTTGCCTGAAACAGCCGATCCAAAACGCGAAGCCCGGTTTCTTGACGCCTTGCAAAAGCGAGACGCCCACATTAAGAAAGACGTAACTCAAAAAAGCGAGCGCTTCGATGCGTAGGTAGCGCGTCCCAGCCTCGACGACGCGCGAGGTATCATCGAAAACGGCGATGAAGAACGGTGCGAGCGGAACGATGACCAACAGACCGGACGCCATGATGAAAAGACCGGCGATGGTCGCCTTCTTCCATACCGCATAGATCCTCGCGATGTCCCGCGCACCGAACGACCGTCCCGCCAACGTGATGACGGCGACATTGAGACCGAGTGTGGGGACGAGCACGAGCTGTTCGATCCGTATGGCGATGCCGTAAGCCGCAAGCGTATGGGTGCCGCCATAAAGCTGCACATAGAAATTGATGACAAAGATGCCAAGCGCCACCGTGGCGTTGTTGAGGGCGGAGGGGACGCCTTGTCGCAAAAGTTCACGTAATGTCTGTTTCGAGCAGGAAACTTTCGAAAGCCGGGAAAGACGCACCCATGGTGAGGTCCGCGCCTTATGGAACAAATAGACGCTGCCGCCCATTTGTACGATTACTGTCGCGACCGCGATCCCGGCCGTATCGAGGGCGGGAATCATCCAGAAACCGAAGATGAACAACGGATTGAGCACGATATTGACAATACTCGCCACAATCAAAAAGTTGCGGAACGGTTTGGAATTGCCCTGAGCATAGAGCACGCCGTTGAAAATGAAATTGAGCATGAAAAACAAAAATCCGACCATGACCGTGACGATATAGCGCATCGCGTAGTTGTGAGCGTCGGCCTCAGCGCCTTGCAGCGTGAAGATAAAGTCAGCGAGAAAGGGTGCGATCAAAGGAACGGCGATGCCGAGCACGATGACCAGCACGAGTGCGTTTTTGAAAAGGGAAAGAAATTTCCGTTGGTCGTTTTCGCCGATGGCGATGGCCGCCAGAGCGTTGATTCCGTTTCCCATTCCCGCCGCCAGAGACAAAAGGATCATGAATACAGGGAAGGCGAGTGTCATGCCGGCAATCGCATCGGTGCCGATGCGTCCGGCATAAAAAGAGTCGACGACATTGAAAAGTGTGCTGAAAAGAAAGCCGATCATGGCGGGAACAGCGATGATTCTGAGTTCGGAGACAATCGGTTTTTTCTTCTTTTCCGTCCTTTTCATACATGCCCTCCGTTCTTTAATACTTTAATTATAATGATTTTCAGGGGAAGAACGCACGATTTCGCATGATTTTTCCTTACGAAGGCGCTTTCAGTGGTTTTTACGGTATTGTTCACCATCTTTTCGCATAGGCTTGTTATAATGAACATATCATAAGACATTGAAGGTGATTGAATGATGAAACAACACTCCGACATCGCCCTGATCGGCATTGCGGTCATGGGCGAGAACCTCGCCTTGAACATGGCGTCCAAAGGCTATCAGGTCATGGTGTCCTCAAGGAAACAACACAAGATTGACAGCTTTTTGGAAGGGCGGGCCAAAGGCAAGCCCATCCGTGGCACCACCGACATGGAAACACTCGTCAACGACCTTGAACGTCCGCGCAAGATCATGCTCATGGTCAAGGCGGGGAAACCCGTCGACATGGTCATTGAAAAACTTCTTCCGCTTCTTGATGAAGGCGATGTCATCATCGATGGCGGGAACTCCAAATACGAAGATTCGACCCGCCGCACGCGCTACTTAGAAGAAAAAGGCATCCATTTCATCGGGACCGGTGTCTCGGGCGGCGAAGAAGGCGCGCTCACCGGGCCTTCCATCATGCCCGGTGGCGCAAAGAAAGCGTGGCCCATCGTGAAAGACATCCTGCAATCCATTGCGGCGAAAGTCGATGGCGAACCGTGTTGCGAGTGGGTCGGTGCCGATGGCGCCGGGCATTTCGTCAAGATGGTCCATAACGGCATCGAGTACGGCGACATGCAGCTGATCAGCGAAGCGTATCACACCATGCGAAGACTCTTTGACCTTCCGCTTGACACCATCGGCGGCATTTTCAAAGACTGGAACGCGACCGAACTGGACAGCTACCTGATCGAAATCACCGCGAACATCATGAACGTGAAGGATGACGACGGACACCCGCTTCTCGACAAGATCCTTGATGCGGCGGGTCAAAAAGGAACCGGCAAATGGACCGTGCACGCCTCCCTCGATTCCGGTGAACCGCTTTCCCTGATCGGCGAATCGGTTTACGCCCGCTTTCTTTCCTCACTGAAAGAAGAGCGCATTCGCGCAGCGAAAGCCTATCAGCCCGCGCCCATTCGGTTCGATGGCGATAAGAAAACATTCATAGAGCATCTTAGAAAAGCGCTTTATGCGGCGAAAATCCTTTCTTACACCCAAGGTTTCTCACTCCTCAAAAAAGCCGCGAGCGAGCATGAATGGAATCTCGATTACGGCTCCATCGCACTGATGTGGCGCGGCGGATGCATCATCCGCTCACGTTTCTTGGGCGACATCAAGAGGGCTTTTGAGAAGAATCCTTCACTCTCCAACCTTCTGCTCGATGATTTCTTCAAGGACGCCATCAACGATTCCATCGAATCCCTGCGCACCGTCGTCGCGACGGCAGCACTGAACGGCATCCCCGTTCCCGGCATGGCGGCCGCGCTCAATTACTTCCACGGCTACACCAGCGAAACCCTGCCCGCCAATCTGATCCAGGCACAGCGTGACTATTTCGGTGCCCACACGTATGAGCGGACCGATAAAGCGCGCGGCGAATTCTTTCACACGGATTGGACCGGCAAGGGCGGAAAGACATCGTCGACGACCTATAACGTCTAAGCCACATCCACGCATCAAAACGGCGCATGAAATCATGCGCCTTTTTTGGTGGCTACCACTTGTTTATGAAGTGTTCGGCGAATCCGGGCAATGCCTTGATCTCGATGGTCTTCCCGTCATCCAGCTTTGCCTTACCGGAATAGTGTCCGAAGATCTGGTTCTGCGTGTTTTTGAGCACAATGAAATTGGTGGCATCGTGACGTCTTAAAGAAGGCGTGAAGGTGACATCGAGGCGGCCGTCCTCGGTTTGGTAGCGCCATGGCCCCATGTAGTTAGGACGGCGGTTTTCCCGGTAGGTGAGCTCGAAATGGCCCTTGGAGAGTTTGTGGCCATTTCCGTTAAGAAAAATCATGTCTTCGCTCGCTTGATTCGTGTTGCCGAAACCCCCACCGATGTTGAAAGCGAGGAGTGCACCACCTTGCATCCCCTGGGCCGCACCCCAGTACCATTCGCTTTTGTACGGCCATACGCCACGACCGAAATCAAGCAGGGCAAGGGTGTCTTTCTTTTCGAACCGGATGGTTTTATGAGCATAGGAAAGTGTGCCTTCACCACGCATGCCGTAGGTCTTTTGGTTATAGTAGAACTGATTGGGTTTGTCGAAAGGGATTGTCAGGACGATGCTGTCACGAGGTTTGTCGGTGAATGTCAAATCGAGTTCCAAAGGCTTTTTATCACGAAAATTTTCCCAGTATGCCTTCACATGGGTGACGTTTTTACCGTAATCAAGATTGAGCGTGACCCCTTTTTTGTTGAACGTGGTCTTTCCGGCTTCGGGGGTGCAGGGCAGATTCATCTTGCCTAGCGGAAACCATGTCATTTTTGTTTCTTGCATCATCGAATGGTTTTCAAAATCGATGATGACGAGGCTCACAAGACCCATATAGCCGTTGTCTGCGATGGTCAGGCCAACGCCGTAGGTCGAATTATGGACGTAGTAATAGTCCCACTCCTTGATGCGCGTCGGGTGGGCATCGACATTCTTCCGGTTATAGGCTTTGATGTGCCGTGTCGCATAACCGGCTTCGGTGAGGTTTCCTTCCATATCGACAAGGTTTCCTTCACTCAGTTTATGTTGCATCGTACCGCTCCTTTATAACGATTTTGATGTCTCAAGGAGTAAGAGGTCCTGATGTGTCATTGATAGCGTTTCAAACCGGATTCGATGATGTCGAAGAATGCGTCGACATCAATGTCGGTGGCGACATGCGCGTTGCGGGGTTTTTTCCGGTAATTGAACATGTCGCAGTTGGTACGGCCGTAACTCGGCCCCTTGGAAAGGTCGATCTCAAGGTTGACGTGAGCGATCGTAAGCAAGTCGGGATTGATCAAGTAGGCGATGGTCACGGGGTCGTGAAGCGGACCGCCGGGAAGGTTGAACACCTTGCGCTGGTTTTCATTGAAAGCCCGCATGAGTTTGGCGAACATGTCTGAAGCGGCATTGCCGATAGATTCCATCCGCTGGATGATGGGTTCGAGCACGAGTACCTTGCGGGTGACATCAAGACCGACCATGGTGGTTTTCACACCCGAGGTGGTGACGATGTGCGCCGCTTCCGGGTCGCAGAGTATGTTGAACTCCGCGGCGGGAGAGACGTTTCCATAACCGTAGGATCCGCCCATGAAGACAAGTTCTTCCATCGCATCCACAATGTCTGGCGCCTTGCGGATGGCGAGTGCCACATTCGTCATCGGACCGGTAGTGACAACGGTCACTTTTTCATCAGACGCCCTCAGGGTATCGATGATGAAATCGACCGCATGCCGTTTATCATAGGTTTTTTCAAGTGGCGGAAAATCGTATCCGTCCAAGCCGCTTTCGCCATGGATGTCGTCGGCGATCTGCTGGGGTCTTACGAGCGGACGGTCCGTTCCGAGGGCCACGGGAACATCGATGTCGAGAAATTGTACGAGATTCAGCGTGTTCCGACCGGTTTTTTCTAGGGTCTGGTTGCCTGCGGCCACAGTGATGCCCAGCAGTTCGAGTGAAGGATGGTTGCCGGCCAGCACAATCGCGACCGCATCATCGTGACCCGGATCACAATCGAGTATAAGTTTTCGTGTTTTCATGGTATCCCCTCGTTTATTGAAGAAAAGTTGTAGTGTATGCACCCTAATTGTATCATACTGTGCCAGGTCCTTGTCCTATGAATCAATGATGTGGTTGGATGTGACCCAAACAAGAATTCTAACCTGTTAGTGTTGGCCCCCCACTCATCGTTTGAACACCCAAATCCTATTCTGATGGTGGACGTTCTGAGGCACGCACCGTCTCCTTTCGAACCCGAACAAACGTAAAAAAAAGAGAGGGTTGAACCTCTCTTTATCAGTCGTTTTGCTGCCGATGGGCCATGAATGCGTCAATGATGACATCGAATTTCTCATGATGGACATAGTGATGGGTATCGAGCACATGAGACTCATAGGTGGCCGTCTGCGAGAAATAATCTTTGAAAGCCGTTTCGTCAAGATCGTTGGCATCAAGATTCTCTTCAGAAACGAACAGGAGCACCTTCATCGAACCGGGAACATCTTGCCCAAGTATGGTCCGGGCGTTATCCTTGAGCGCTTTGGACTCACGGACGATGTCTCGACCAAAGAAATTAGCGTGGAACAAGGTTTCAATGGCTTCACGTTCTTCGTCGTCGTAGATGTCGAACGTCAGAATCGGAAGGGCATCTTCCAGGTCGGATTCTTCCATGAAGCGCGCCAGCCCCGACCGTCCGAGCAGGTATTGCAGATTCCGTTCAATGAGTCCCGGTGTGTCCATCTCCACCGTCCAGGGGGCCATTGCGATATCAAGGCCGATCAAGGTGTCGATTTCACCTGGATGTGTCTGGGACCAATGGACCGCTTCAAGGCCTCCCATGGAATGGGCGAAAACATCATAGGGTCCTTCAATGTCGTGCATGTCAAGCGCTTCACGGTAGCTCTCAACAACCGTTTCAACCGCTTTATCGCGGCTCGACGAGTGATTGTATCCGTACCCGGGCCGTTCGAGGATGATGATGCGGAAATCCTCTTGAAGGATGTCCCAAAGCGGTTTGAAGTCATGGTAGGGGCTGGTGGTCCCCATCCCGGAAAGAAAGACCAAAGGGGAACCTTCACCGAAATCATGAACACGAATGTCCCCGTGTTCGGTTTCAGCCTGTGTGCCTTTCATCGTAAGGGCCTCCACTTCGGAGTTGGTGGTTACGTGGTTGTTTACAAATATGGCCGCGATGGCGAGCATGATAATCAGCACGGCGACCATAAGCAGTTTCTTGATCATAAGTATCACCTCTTTTGCGTTATGCCTTGATTATAAGCAATCCAAGCGACGCAAACAAGTGACATTTGTCATGAAAACGAAAGAATTATGATGTTGTGTGCTCCGCTCCTAAAACATAGCGCCTGCGGAATTTGACGATGAATAGGCCGTACGCCACCACGAACGTGAGCAATTCCGCCAGGACAAAGGACGACCATACGCCCTCGATGCCGAACCAGTACCTGAACAGTACAGCCAGAGGGATGATGAATAAAAATCCCCTCAACAAAACGATGACGAGTCCGATACGCGGACGTTCGATGGCGGCGAAAAAGGCAGAATAAAGAATGTTGAAGGCGGCGAAGAAAAGCCCGATGAAATATATCCGCATCCCGGTTACCGCAAGCGTCTGGAGGGCCGCATCGTCGTCGCGATTGAAAAGTGAGACGATGGCGTCACTGAAGAAAAAGAATATGGCGTAACCGAACGTTGAAAGCCCCACCAGAACGACCATCGCATACATAAAGTGTTTCCTTAGCGTATGGAAGTCGTATTTCGAGTAGGCGCGCGTCAAAAGAGGCTGCACACCCTGGGCGACTCCGATGAAGGCGGCGATGGAAAACAGCGAAAGGTTCGCGATGATGCCGAAAGCGGCCACGGCGACGGTGCCTTGCAGGCTGTCAAGCAGCCGGTTGAAGAGACTCATGACCGCGCTGTAGGAAAAATCGACCAGAAACGTCGGCAAACCGAGAGCGAGGATAAGCGGCCATAAGGCGAAGGCGCCGGCGGGTGAGCCAATCCTTACGGTGTTTTTCCGGCGAATGAAGAATGTCGAAAGATAAAGCAATGCGAGCACGGCCGAAAAACTGGTCGCGAGAGCCGCGCCGAACATGCCAAGCGGGATGACAAAAAGCAACAGATAGTCAAACGCGATATTCGAGACACTCGAGGTGAGCATCCCTTTCATCGCGATGGATGGTACGCCGTCATTGCGGATGAAGGCGACGAGGACGTTATTGGCCAGATAAAGCGGGCTGAACAAAAGGATCACACGAAGATAATCGGCCGTCATCGAAAACGGGACGGTACCGCGCCGCGCACCAAGCAATGCCGCGACATTCTCATGAAAAAAGATGCCTGCGGTGATGTAAAGCGCCGCGAAAAGACCGGCAAGCAAAACGGTCGCGGTAAAGACCGTATTCGCCCGCGCCTGTTCACCTCTCGATTTGAGCACGTTATAGCGGATGGCGCCACCGATGCCGATCATCAGGCCGCTCGCATGCACGATGCCATAGATCGGAATCGCGAAGTTGAGCGCCGCCAACCCTACGTTGCCAAGTGCTTGAGCCACAAAGATGGTATCGATCAGAACATACATCGAAAGGGCGAGCATGCCGGCGACGTTGAGTGAAACATAACGGATAAACGTTTTGAGATGTGCGTTGTCCATGGACTCATCCTTTCAATGGGTTTGTGTCTCTTCCATTCTACTGTTTTATGTGTTTAAATCAAGTCTCGTGATTTGAAAAACGCCACAGGCGTAAAAAAAAACACCTTCCATAAGGGAAGATGTCCGGGATGTTCAACACCAACTATCATTCATCATTCTCAAGTGTATTCATAAGCGACTGACACTTATCGATCCAAAGCCGCTTGTAGCGCTCGGGATCATCGATGAAACGCTCACCCAGATCGCCGATATGCCTTAAGCCAAGTTCAAGGGCTTCGTCGGCGAGCATGAGATAGAGCGGATGATGATTGTCGGCAAGTTCGCAGACGACATCCACGGTCTCGACGCCTTGTTCATAAAGACAGTAAAGCCGGTGATGGCCGTCCACAGAGAAGATACGGTCTTTATATTCGATCACATAAATATCGCCGTAGCCGTCCATTTCCTCTAAGGCTTTTTTCACCTTGTGATATTTTTCGGTGGAAAGGTAGTGTTGTTGGGGGACGATGGATTTGAGTTCCACCATAAAGCGCTTATGCGTCATGGTGCATTCCACCTTTCGTTATAGGGAGTGATACTGAAAGAATTGATCAGTCCCTTGGTTTCCTTTTACAATCTCGATGACCTCAAAAGCGTGGTCGAGCGTATACCCAAGGGATTCCGCCAGTCTTCTGCTTTGCATATGAGCGGCGTCCCAATAAGGGATGAGCCCTTTTTCGAGGCACGTTTTAATGAATAAAGCGCCAAGCCCGCGGGCGATGCCTTGCCGCCGGTAGGATTCGTGTGTGATGATCTCGATGTCGAAACCACCCGGAAAACGGGCGTAGCTGGACACGCCCCCGACAATCTTCTCACCATCAAGCGCGACAAAGCCCAGTCCGTTTGTCCGGTAATCGTCGAAATCCTTGAAATGGATGACAAAATCCTTTCCCCAGGATTCTTCGATGATGGTTTGATAGTGTTTTTTGTCAATAAGCTCAATACGATAACGTTCCTTGACTTTTTGAATAAAAGGGAATAACGTACAAGGCTCAATCGTTCGATGATCCATCGCATAACGCGTTTTTAAACGCGCCCGTTCGCCGAAAAAGGTTTGCATTTCATTTTTCCATGGATTGTCTGATAGCACTTCAATGCCTGAAGGAAGGCTTTCAAGGAGTTTTTTTGCATGAGGATGACTGACATCGCCCGCAACGTAGTACGTCCATCCCACATGCCCGCAAGCGACGTTCGGGGCTTTTGCATCATCGACCAATATTCGTCCGTGAAACCCCTTCAGCAACGCCCGTTTCAAAGGGTCGTCTTGAATGGCTTCAAATAACGGGTCGGCAACATCGGTGTCAACAGGGTTCAAGGCAGTCCATTGCATAAGGCGTCTCCTTACATCCTTTAATGACGTCTATCACTGTCATTCTATCATATTCTCCAATGAATTGGCACGCGGGTGTTTTTAGAAGCCTTTGAGACAAAAGGGGTAGGCTTGTACAAATAATGCTTGTATAACGCAATGTTTCGAATTATAATTAGCTTATAATATGCCCATAAGGAGGGGATGCAATGAAACAACGTTCCATCGGCATGATGATTCTTTTGCTAATTGTCACGTTAGGGATTTACGGAATTTATTGGACGGTCGCGTTTCAAAACGACATAAAACGCCAGACCGGAGAGGGATTCGGAGGCATTGTCCATCTGATTCTCATTTTTGTGACGTTCGGGATTTACTACCTCTACTGGTGCTATAAGACCGGTGAACGACTTGAGAAAATCGGCGCCTCGAACCAAGGCGTGATCTATCTCATCCTGAACTTCGTTGCGCTTGGATGGTTGAACCCGTTTTTGATGCAGGCGGAATCCAATAAGACCGCACCGAAAGAAATTCCTGAAGAACAACCGGAAGCCGTATAGACACCATCACACATTAACCATGCATGGCCCCTTCACCATTGGGTTGGTGAAGGGGTTCATTTTATAAGATAGGGGTGAGTAATCCATGACACCTTCATTCACACGGTACAATATCTTAAAAACGTTCGCGCTTATATTCACATTGATATCGATTGCCGCTTTCGTTGCATTTTTTGTGGTGCTATTCACGGCTGAGGACCCAGAAGTTGCAGGTCCCCGCGCGTTTGCGCTTTTCGGGGTTGCTTTTGCGTCGCAAATAATCGGTACCGCTCTTTTTTATTATACCAAACGTCGTTTCAAACGCGGGACACTTCATGATTACTTGGATAACTCCATCGAACACGCAGTGTATCGGCCAAGGCGCAATCCACCCGAAATTGAAAAACATCCCTTCAAACGCCTCTTCTCTTCAAAAAACCAGCAAAAAGGACTGTTTTTGAATGAAATCGGCGCTTCGCAGTTTGTGCCGCTTGGCAACGACAACCGCACCTATGATTTTATCGAAGGGAAAATCGAAAGTGTGAAATTCATCTCAAGCGACTTATGGAGCCGTGAACGGACAAGCAATGATGGCAAATCCAGTGTCCGGACCCTGTTTCGCGGACGCGTCATCATCTTCGACTTCAACAAGCCGATCAAAGGCCATGTGCTGGCGCTTGACAAATTCAAGCCCTATTCAAAGGGATTGGCAAAAGTCGACACCGAATCGATCGAATTCAACAAGACCTTCAACACCTACGCAAGCGATGCGCAACTGCTCTTCTATATCCTGACCCCGCAGATGATCGAGGCGCTCATGGAACTTGAACGGAACCACCCCGGACGCATCGGGTTCTCCTTCGTGGGACGCAAACTCTATGTGGCCCTCAACCTAGGCAGGGATACACTCTACTTACCCAAAATTCGCTTCATCAACGCCAACTACCTGGAAACCATCAAGAAAGACTTTGACATCTTCCACAGCATGGTGCAAGCAATGCGACTCGATGACGACTTGTTCATGGATGAGGATGATGCGGAAGATGAAAGCATGGAAGATGATTACACCATGGCGGAAACGTACAATCCGAAAACGGCGGCGCAGAAGATTGCCGGCGTCATGGACTTCAACCCTCCGAGTGACACATCACCGAAAACCCTCACCCATAACGACGAGTCACAGCGCCTTTATGACTTTGCGACCAAGAACATGAAAGCGTCGGACAAAAAGCAGTTTGACCAGCGGTTGGAACACCTCATCCGGCTCAGGTTGTTCAAAACCACCGACACCGGCGAAGAAAAGCCTTTGTCCAAAGGCTTGGGCTGCCTTCTTGTGGCGGCCAGCATCGCCATCATCATCCTGATCGCATTGATAGTGAGTTGCGTGGCGGGCGGATAAAATCGTCTGAGATCCGCCTGAGGTTTCCTCTTACCGTCTCCTAATGGTACAATAAACGTATTATGTTTATTGACTGGGGGATGATTTATGAATTTTCTTGCGCTTTTCCTGGCAATCCTCATCGGAACGTTGCCGGGTGATTGGATCTTAAAACCTTTTTTTACGAAACGAAGACTGGAGTATGTACGCTCCGATTATATCGGAACGGCGGGCATGTGGGAACATCTGAAAGAACCGCGTTTCTTTCTGACGTTCCTCATCGATATCATCAAGGGACTGCTGGTTGTATGGCTTGCCATGGGCCTGAGTGACTCGTCACTCGTGCTGACCTTCGCACTCGTCGTGGCGGTCATCGCGCATAATTTCAATATGGTGAAAGGGCTCAGGAACGGCATCGGAGCGTTGATCATGCTTTCAGGGTTCCTGCTGATCGAACCATGGGTGTCGGCGGCGTTTATCGCATCGATACCGCTTTTCCGGATTTTCACGAAGAACTATGACATCATCATGGTGCTCTCGACGTTTGCGCTCGTCGCCGCGATGAATGCGCTCATCTCGACCGCCTCCGCCTGGATGTTCAGCATGTTCATCCTGATCGGAACCATCGCATATAAGGCCGTATACTACAAACAAGTGAGCGCACGGTCGTTCAACGAGGATTACATCAAGCGCAATCCGTTCGTGCACAGGAACGATTCGTGAGGCAACATCACTCAAAACATGCAGAGGAGGAGCTATGGAAGGAGTCATTGCGTTATCGGCGCTCATGATTGCGTCTATCCTTTTCGCAATCGCCAGCATACTTGTCCATGATGTGTTCATAAAAGAAGAAAAATAAGATATGCGTTTAACAAAAGCGCGTCACCCATCTCGGGGACGCGCTTTTTTGAAGCACAGTTCGCTTGGAATCAATCACTCGGTGAGGCGGCGAATACCACCGGAATGTCGTCTGGGTTCCATGTTTCATCCCAGGTGTCCGGAATGGTGTCGACTTCGACATAGATGGTTTCGATTGCGGTCTCCTTAAACGCATGTTCGCCGATGAAATCGATGGATGCAGGAATGAAAATGCTGGTCAATGCAGTGTTGTTGTAAAACGCGTGCGCCTGAATGGATTCGACATGGTATCCGTCAATCTCGGATGGAAGGTCAATGTGTCCGTCTTGGTTGTCAAAGGTCTGACCCAAAACAACCAGACTGTCATCAGCCAGCTGAACATAATCAATGGTGCCAGTGCTTGCGTGGTTCTTCACGCCATGGACGACAGGTAGGTTCCATTGATTCCAACTCCACGTGTTTTCCGCGAACCCTTCGGGGGTCTCGTCATGTTCCATGTAGATGACCGCATGCGAACCTTCGAAACCGAACGCCAGGCGATCGATTTCAGTCACACTTGAAGGAATATAGATGTATCGCAAATTATGCGTGTTGCGGAAAGCGCCCAGTCCGATGGTCTTTACACCATCGGGGATGACCATGTGCTGAAGCCCGCTGTTGTTGAACGCGGACTGTCCGATACTCTCTACGCTGTCAGGGAGGACTATGTGTTCAATCCCACTGTTGGTGAATGCATCGCCTTCTATTGTGTGGAGTGCAGAGAATGGCTCGAACGTCACGGATTCCAAAAATGCCGTGTCTCTAAATGCCGCCCAACGGATGCTTTCAACGGACGATGGGATATGAATCCGCTCAATGCCTGAATGACTGAAAACATTTGTATCCATCACGGTAAGCGAACTGCCTGCTTCAAACACCACTTCCGTCAGTCCCGGTGTGTGCGAGAACGCATCGGGGTCGATGGTTGTGACGCCGGAATGGATATTGACTTTCACCAGATTTTCCTGCCCGGTAAATGCCTGTCTTCCTATGGTTGTAACATGGTCCGGAACATCCAGGACATAGGCTTCCGGCATGTCACCGATGTATGTGACCAGCAAGTCGCCAAGGATGAAGAGCCCTTCCAGATTATCGTAGTAGGGCGTATCCGCAAAGGCCTGGTAATGAACGCTTTCCAACGCGTAAGGATCATCAAAGCTCACCATGTATAAGTCTGCTGAACCTTTGAACGCCTCTGTTCTGATATTCATGACATTGGCTGGAATATTTACGGTCCGAAGGCCGCTTTCCATGAACGCTTGAATCCCTATGGATTCCAGACTGTCCGGCAAATCGATATGCGTAAGGCTTTCTGTTCCCATAAAGGCATTGCTCGAGATGACTCTGAGTTTACTATCGGGCGCAAAACGGACGGTGTGCAACGAGGTGGCATCCCGGAAGGCCGATTCGTTGATTCGTTCGACCGATGCGGGGATCTCGATATGCGTCAAAGCGCTTTGATTGAATATCCGCGCATTCAACTGATATAGGTTTATGTCCGCATCGAATGTGACTGTTTCCAGTGAGGACATGGACGTCATGGCATAGTTTTCAATGGTTTCAAGCGAAGCGGGAAAATGCACCGTTGGAAGCGCACTGTTTTGAAACGCACGCGTTCCGACGGTTTTTAACTGCGCGCCGTCTTGGAAGGTAAGGGATTGCAACGATGATGTGGAAAGGAACGCATAAGTTTCGATGGATTCCACGGACGAAGGAACCCGAATGGCCTCAATGCCGCTGTTCCGGAACGTGCCTTCTCTGATGACGGAGAGTGCGCTATCATCCGCGAACGTAACGGTATGGAGCGACTGAGTGTCCCTGAACGCTTCCATCCCGATTTCAGTGACGGTGGCCGGAATATGGATGCTCGCAAGGTTCGTCTGATTATTGAAAACCCGTGGCGAAATAGCGGTGATCCCATGCGGAAGCTGAAGGTTGGTTGATTCAGGCATGTCGCCACCGTATGCCGCCAGCACGCGCCCGATGATCAGAAGCCCTTCATGATTGTCAAGGAAAGGGGTACCCATAAAGGCATCCTCGCCGATGGTCTGAAGGGTTCCGCCATAGGAGAACGTGACCGACTCAAGATTAACGGCATTACGAAAAGCGAAATCGCCGATATGTTTTATCGGTCCGGAAAGGTGCATGCGCTCAATGGCCGAGTTCTGGAACGCAAACCGGTCGATGGTTTCAAGTTGCGAATGGCCCTGGAACGTCACACTTGTAAGATTCGGGGTGTTTTCAAATGCACGGATTCCAATGGAAGTCACGCTTGAAGGAATCGTGATGGATTCAATGGCCGAACCGTTAAAAGTATATATGGAAATGCTGCTTAACTGGCTGTCCGCTTCAAAATGTAGTGTCTCAAGGTTGGATGTGGATCGGAATGCCCTGTCTCCAATGTGCGTGACGCCTTCAGGAATGTGAAGGGTGGATAATCCGCTGCCTGAAAACGCGCTGTTTCCAATCGTGTGAAGGATAGAACCTTCCTCAAAGGTCACTTCGGAAAGGTTCGCTGTCGATGCGAAGGCGCTGCTGCCGATGACCTCTACGTCCGCATGAATGTGAACGCTCTCCAACTCTGTATTATTGCTGAATGCGTTGGCGTTGATGACTTTCACATGAACCGGGATAACCACATCGGTTTCACTGCCCACATAGTGCATTAGCACATGGCCGATAATCAGTGTGTCCGGATAGTTTGTGAAAAACGGGGTTCCAATGAATGCGCTACGCTCCACTATTGTGGCATGGGCGATGTTCTCATATTGAAAATACGATAGCTGATTGCATATAAAGAACGCCATGCCGTCAATGCGTCTGAGCTGGCTTCCTTCTTCGATGTGAACACTATGCAGCTGATTCGAGCCATAAAATGCCATCCCTTTGATGACCTCGAGACTGGCCGGCAACGTGACTTCTTCAATCGAGCTCTCTCTAAAGGCATAGAGAGCGATTCGCACCACAGGCAATCCATCCAGCGTATTCGGAATGACAAGCTCCGTTTGTTCACCGGTGTGACCGGTTACGACGGCTTCACCGTCTATGGTCTCATAAGTAATGCCGTCCTGCTCGCCACGCCATGACGCCACAAAGGTAATGTCCGCTTTATAATGATATTCAAAAGGCAGGGTGACCGTCTCGCCCTGATAACGCCATTCAAGGAACGTCATGCCTTCACGGGACGGTTCTTTCAACGATTCGACCGTCTTCGAATACGGAACGGTCATGCTCTGTGAAGGCGCATCGCCGCCAAGGTCGAGGTGAATCGTATATTCCTCCAACGCCCACAAGGCATAAAGGGTCGCGCCTTCGTATGGCATGGTCGTATCGGTAAACATTTCTATTTTGTCTTCGCAAAGCGCCCAGCCCTCAAACGTATAATCGGGGAGAACCGGCTCAGGCATGTCCGGAAGCTCGGTGCCAAACGGCAAGGTGATCGTTTCGACTGTGCTGCCTTCACCCGTTTCAAAGTGTATGGTATAAATTTCGACTTCAAAGAGTGGTCGCACCACAAGGTTGTCCGTCACCTCACGATAATCCGCGTCCCATCCGACAAACCGGTAGCCCAACCGGTCCGGATTGTTCGGTGCCACGGCGCTTGCCCCATACGCTACGTAAGATGTATGGATGAGCGTATCTTCATAATCCAAAAACGAGACATAATACGCCGTTTTCAACCACCTTGCATGCAACGTATGGTCATCGGTTACATGCGAGGATTCGAAGAACGGCTCGGCGTTCATCTCGCTGCTCAGATACCATCCCGCAAAATCGTAGCCCTCTTTTACAGGCACCGGAAGGACAATGGTCTGACCGTACTCAATATCCTGCATGCTCCCTACATCGCTTCCGCCGCGCGAATCAAACGTGATGGTATGGATATGAGGCTCATAGAGCGCGTGGATGTTCATGTCTTCAGTGACGTTATCGACCAATTCGCTCCAACCAATGAACCTATGGCCTTCACGGGTTGGGTCCGATGGAAGCGTTCCATCCATTGTATGCACAATCAGTTGCATATCAATCAATGTATCGTCGTAATCAAGAAAACGCACAGTATGCATGCGAAGGACGGGTCCAAGATTCGCATTTGAACCATCTGAATAATAGAAGATCAGTTCGCCATATTCGTTGATTTCGCTATCCACGATTCCGATGCCGTCCTGACCGCTCACGCCTTCAAGGGACGAAAGCTCGACGAGGTCAATCCAGTCCGCATCGCCCTGAACGCGCCACTGTATGTGCGTCTCGCCGAGTGTGAATTCAACCGCTTCGCCCGGCTTTCCGATCGGGCCTTCAAGCGCTTCAAGCGCAATCAGGTCCTCCCACGCGGTTTCATCATGATAACGCCACCGGATGTGGGTGTCGCTGACATCGAATACAACCTCGCGTCCGTCCGAACCGACCACTCTACCGAGGTCGAGCACCTCCTCATCGCAATAGGTGATGATGAGATGTCCGGCTTCGTTAACGACGGCCTCAACCACGCTTCTGCCGTCTTCTCCACGGATCGATTCCAACCATTCTTCGTAATCCATATCGATCAGACCATCAGTCACCCCAGTCTGATGAATGGACATAAGCTGCAGTGTGAGTTCGCTCGGTGGCTCAAGGAGTTTAAGGAAAATACTCACCGTGTGCCCTTCATATTCAATGATGATCTCATGCTCCCCGGCGGTCAGAAGCTTGTGCCGGTCCGCATCTTGAACCATGTGCTCCTCGATGGGCACATCAACCGTCGAACTGTCTGTGAACGTCACCACAAGCGTGAGCGCATCAAGAGAGAAATCATCCAGCTTCACCCCTTCGTCAAACGATGTCGTATCCACATGGAGCGATTCGATCGAAACCCTGTCTCTGAACACTCCATAAACCCCTAACGATAAACCGCACAATACCAATAACGCGATGATGCCGACCTTTTTATTCACAACGCACCTCCACAGAAATATAAATCACCCGGGAAAAAGCGGACATACAAGCCGTCTCGCTTTCTCCCGGGCGTAGATACTCTTTAAAACCGGAAAGATTTACCTTTTGTTGGGGCATTCATGGGAATGCTGTAATACATTCTTATGGTATACTGTTCGTCCGACTAAGTCAATTTCATTCGGTTTTACGTCATAAAAAAGTCTGCGCCGCATTCGGACGCAGACTGGATGGCAATGCGAATTCACACTCGAGGGATCATTGATCCACAAAGCGCATAGGCAGCTTCTTTTTGATGATCTTCAGGTAAAACGGGATGGTGACGATCCTATAGACAATGTAAAGCGGGATGACCACGATTCCAAGCAGAATGGACAAAGCATAGAAAAAGAGAATGGATTGGTGCGATCCGTTTTCGGTCATGAGTACGCCACGGCTTTTCATTCTGGCACGGTATTCAAGATCGCGGGCCGTAAGAATGCCGGCGCACACGATAAATAGAAGGCCGAGCCACCTTGAAGCGTCCGTGTTGTCCGCTGTAAGATAAACAAGGAACACCATGCCAATAAGATAAATCGCTGACAAAATCATTGTCATGACGATATGATGTCTGAGGGCTTGACGTTGAAGGGTGATTTCCTTTTCGACGCGGGCATTGTGACACTCCGGACAATACGTCCTATCAAGACCGTCCGGTTGATGCGCGCAATCCGAACAAAGTGCCTTATGGCATTCGTCGCATTCATGAAGCGCGGTTTTTCCATGGCTTTCACATAGCATGCAATCACGTCCGTTTCCAAGAGATATTTCTATAATTATACCAAATATCCATAGAAAGGCAAGAAAATGAATGTAACATGTTGGTTTAGCCAGTAATAAAACGTCATTCAAAGTTAAAAAAATTGAATTTAAGGACTGTTTATGGCTAATCATGGCATTCATATTTAAAGCATCTTGTTAAATGGCTCATAGAGATAATCAACGCTGCAAAAAAAGGAAGCCAAGATTCTATTGCGGCACGTCTTCGATATAATAGTATACCTCACCATCCGCCTGAATTAAAAAGATTTCCAACGTGCCTTTCTCTTTCATCTCATAAACATCAATGAATCGTTCTGTATCTATGTCTTTGTTCCAATCATCATCTCTGACTATCAAGCCGATTAAAGTCGCATCGCCAAGATTCGTACCATCTATATCGATGGTCAAACGAACTCCAAATTCTGTGGTTTCTTCCCAAAAGAACCTTTCACCCGCACCACTGTCTGGCTCATCAGGCCATAGCCAGACGGAGTTCATGCTGGAATAATCATCGTCATAGCGATAATAGTTGATAATCAATGTATCAAAATCCTCAAGATCAACAGCCGACCACCGAGCATATAATGTCACATTGTCTGCAGGCATGGTTTCATGGTTAAATATTTCGGTGTAATCACTATCCGAATACCATCCCTTAAAAGCGTACCCGGTTTTGTGAGGGATGGGCAGAAACAGTTCGGAACCGTAATAAACACTATCAGGTTCCAACGCCCTTCCGCCCATTGTGTCAAAGGTTATCATGTACTCATTGGGCTGCCATTTCGCGTGAAGCGTAAGATTCTTTGCAGGCATGGCCGTTAAATCGAAGGGGGTCTTCAAAGTTTCATCGACATACCATCCTTTGAAACTGTGTTCCGATTTTTCCGGTTCATCCGGCAAAACGATGGCATCGTCATATTGGAAAGTGATCGAATCTACAGTACTGCCCCCGTAACTTTTGAAATCTATGGTATATTCATTCACGCTCCATTGCGCATACACTGTAACGTCGTATGCTGGCATAGTTTCATAGTTGAATGCAATCGCATAATCCGAATCGGTATACCAACCTGTGAAGGTGTGGCCTTCCTTGACGGGATCAGGCAATCCAATGGTGACACCGAACGGCCAAGATTCAGATTCGATAACACCGCCTCCCATCACATCGAAATGAATGGCATAGTCGTTTACTTCCCACTTCGCAAACAATGTGATGTCACCGTGCACCCTGTCTACGGTAAAAGACCAGCGTTCATCAAAGGTGTCCCCGCCGTCAATGCTCGTATACCACCCTTTTAAAGTGTGACCCTCTTTTTCAATGGTGGGAATGGTAATCGCGCCACCCTCTTTCACGTGTTGTGATGGGACATCGCTACCACCTAAAGCGTTAAAATTCACTTCGTATTCTTCTGATTGCTCACAGCCTGCCACAAGCAAAAGGATAAAGGGAAAAAGAAAAAAGATTGCAATACTTTTTGTAAAAACCGACATTGTATCACTTCCAATACGATATGAATGGTTGGTTATATTTCTTGCCGAAGCTATTATCAAGCGCCATATTGCTGTTGGTTATATTTGATGCGTTCGATGTGTTCACTCAGTTTTTCCTGTCTCAGAAGTTTATGTAGCTTTCCGAAAATTACCGAACCGTCTTTGTCTTCAAACTCACGAGGGGCGGACTTCAGTTCACCGATAAAGGAATCCAGGGTATGAATCTCCTCGATGGTGCTGTTGAAGTTGGCACGTTCCGAAAATATCACAATCCCCTTATAGTCATAAGGATGATGCTTGGAAAGGTCAAGGATATGATTGTTGTTTTGTTCGATCGGACTATAGACTTGCATGGTCTTCCGTTTGTTGTCCTTGGTCTCACCGCGTGTCCAACGCGGTGAGTCCACGTTTCCATAGATGAAACCGGACCAGTCCTTGAGTTCGATGACGTAGATGTCTCCGCGCCAGAGCATCATGATATCAATTTCGAAATACTCATTCATCGCATGCATTCTCGGGATAAGGGCGTTTACGATGAATTTGGCTTCCGGAAACGCTTCTTTGAGGGCGTTATATGCCTTTGCCTCAAAGGCGACGCCCGGTTTTTTGAGCATTTTGTAAGGCAGCTTGGTTTCAAGATAGTAATGGGAACGCTTATACTGTCTAACTTTTCTTGTCCGAAGCATACTCATGAGTGTGAGTGTAAGCACTGCGAGTATGCCTATCGTGTAGAGAATCCAGGGATTGCGACTGAGGAAATCGACAACCACATAAATGATGTAGACGATCAGACCGATGCCAAGAAACGTGGCGACCGTTTTCGCGTCTTGTTGTCGCCTTCGTTTGCTTCTTCTTTGTCCTGAACGTCGGGTATATCTTCTTTTTGCCATAGTAGGCCTCCTTAAAAATATCCGCCGGGACGGCAGTGTGTTG
>Ga0207421_10001816_pt1 | contig 27074 bp, 27 predicted proteins | sample SodLakKL_010_SED_4_FD_187542 | JGI IMG/M metagenome (GOLD analysis project Ga0207421, IMG submission 187542) | Alkaline sediment microbial communities from Lake Tanatar, Kulunda Steppe, Russia - 8KL_010_SED (SPAdes) (version 2) | ecosystem: Environmental > Aquatic > Non-marine Saline and...
ATCGAGCGTTTCGCTGATTCCCGAGAGCTCGGACGGACACCACGCTGATGGGGTGTCCAATTACTCATTTCGCGCAATCGCATAGCAAGGTGTATGTCCCGGCAGGACGGTGCCGACACTGTTGATGAACCCAACTCCTTCGTGCGGCCGGTGGGCTATGTCGATCCCGATCCGGTCACCCGTCGGATCGGGTTCAGGGACTGTTTTTTGGGCAACGTCCACGCGGCCGATCCCGCGCGCTACGACGGTGAACCCGAGGTCGAATTCGAGTTCGTCCTTTCGGCGACCCAGGACCCACAGCCCGCGACGACGCACCATCATCCGCTCGAGGACGGGCCGGGGAACGAGTGGTCACAGTTCGAGGCGGCCGTCGACACCGCACGGGAGCTGTTGGGAAGCGATGGGCCGGCTCTGATTCACTGCAAGGCGGGCATCTCGCGGAGTACGACTTTGCTTGCGACGGCGATTGCAGCCGAGGAGGGTCGCTCGTTTCGGGAGGCGCTCTCGATGGTGCAGGCCGCACGGCCACTGGCCGTTCCCCACCCCGCGTTGCACGAACTGGCGGTGTGCTATCTGGCGGCGCTCGAGTGAGCGATAGGCCGTCCTCGACGCGGTGTTGGTCGTTGGAACCCATTCGTCTGGTTGCTGGTGGTCGTTCGAACGCACTCGAGTGCTGGCTGTTGGGTTGTTCGAACTCACTCAAGCGCCGTCTCGATCGCCTGCTCGAGGTCGGCGAGCTGATCGTCGACGTGTTCGATGCCCACTGAGACGCGAATCAGGCTGTCGGTGAGCCCGGCCTCGAGGCGTTCCTCGCGAGGGATTGCGGCGTGTGTCATCGGGGCTGGCTGTTCGATCAGGCTCTCGACCCCGCCGAGACTCTCGGCGAGGGTGAACACCTCGGTTTCTTCGACGACGGTCGAGGCCTGCTCGAGCGTGCCGTCGAGTTCGAAACTCAGCATCCCGCCGAAGTCGTCCATCTGCCGGGCAGCGATCTCGTGGCCCGGATGGTCCGCGAGACCGGGATAGTAGACGGCGTCGACCGCTGGATGCTCCGCGAGCCAGTCCGCGATGGTACGGGCGTTCTCACAGTGACGATCCATGCGCACGGGGAGGGTCTTGGTCCCGCGCAGAACGAGAAAACAGTCGAACGGGCCTGGGGTCGCACCGACGGCGTTCTGGTAGAAGCCGAAGCGTTCGTCGAGGTCGGGATCGTTCGTCAACAGGGCACCGCCTACGACGTCCGAGTGGCCGCCGAGGTACTTCGTCAGGGAGTGGCTGACGACGTCCGCGCCCAACTCGAGTGGTTGCTGGAGATAGGGCGTGGCGAAGGTGTTGTCGATGACCGAGATTGCGTCGTGAGCGTCGGCGATAGCGGTCGCGGATTCGATGTCGACGATCGACATGAGCGGGTTCGTCGGGGTCTCCAGCCAGAGCAGTTCGGTACTGTCCTGGAAGGCCGCCTCGATAGCCTCGAGGTCGGTCATGTCCACGAACGTGACCTCGATCCCGTACTGGTCGTAGACCTGCGTGAACAGCCGGTGGGTGCCGCCGTAAACATCGTTGCCCGTCACCACGTGGTCACCGGTCTCGAGCAGATTGAGGACCGTGTTGATCGCCCCCATTCCGCTCGAGAAACACCGCCCGTAGTCGGCCATCTCGAGGCTGGCGAGATTCGCCTCGAGGTCCGTCCGCGTGGGATTCCCGGTGCGGGAATACTCGTAGCCGCGGTGATCGCCGGGGCCGTCCTGTTCGTACGTCGAGTTGGCGTGAATGGGGGTCATCAGCGCCCCCGTTTCCTCGTCGGGCTCCTGGCCGGCGTGGATCGATCGCGTTTCGATCCGGAACTGATCGTCCTCCATGCTCCACTCTGGAGCAGCGGGCCGATTATAGCTGCCGACTCGTCGTCGCCAGCGTGCTGGACCGTGGTGGGGCGTCGCTGGTGGGCGATCCCCGTGGATACCGACGGGCAACTGCCAGCATCGGATCCACTCACACAATCACAGAACGTGCGTTTTATAACCGTCACCGGTCAAGGGCGTCGTACGACTATGCCGAACTCGAACGGACCTCGTCAGGGAACCCGGCGAAAACTCGCGAACAAGCCTCGAGAGCGTGGTGGGTCCCCACCACAGCGCGCCATCCAGGAGTACGACAACGGACAGAAAGTCCACCTCAAGATCGACCCAAGCGTTCCGAAGGGGCGATTCCACCCCCGTTTCGACGGGCGGACCGGCGAAGTCGTCGGCAAGCAGGGGAAGGCCTTCAAGGTGGCAATTACCGACGGTGGCAAAGACAAGACGTTGATCGTCACCGCCGCACACCTCCGAGCCCAGGAATGACAATCTTCAAAGAGATCGTCGACGAGGAGTACCTGACGGTCTCGGAGGCGAAGGACCTGCTCGCGGACATCGAGGCCGAACGAGCACTCGACGAGGAGCGAGAGCTTCGGTACGAACTCGCTCGCGCGATCGAACACGTCAATCGCTTCGCCGTCCTCGACACCGAGGACGCCAATGCCCTGGTCGAGGACCTTCAGGAACTCGAGAAAGTCGACGAACCGACGGCCTACAAGATCGCGAACCTCATGCCACGTGACCGCCACGAGTTGCGGACCGTGTTCGCCCAGCAGCGATACTCCGTCTCGGGCGAGGAACTGGACGACATTCTGAACATCGTCGCCCAGTACGCCTGATACGGATTCGTGTCGTCTCTTACCGGTGAATGCCGAACCGGGGCTGGCACTCAACGGGAAATAGTGACACTAAACCGTATGATTGGGTGTTCTTGTCGTCGCTGGACCACAAAAGACGACACCACTCGAGTGGTTCCGAATCACTCGTGCACGTCGTTGGGTCCAGGATCCATCGACGCTGTTCCCGTGGTTCGCGGGTGAATCGCAGGATCGACGGCGGTGAAACAACGACAGCGAGCCGACTCTTTAAGTAGGCGCTGCACGTACAATGTGGCCATGAGCGAAGTCGAGAGCGACGATGACGACGTCCGTCGAGCGGTGGTGTTGGATTATCTCGCCCACGGCCTCTCCCAGGGTCGACGCCGATATCAGGGATCGCCGGCAGGCTACGCGATGACCCTCGACGATTTTACCCTCTACCAGGTTGCCTTCGACGAGGACGCTCGGATCACCATTGGCAAACGCGTTGTCGTCGAACCGCCCTCGGCACGCGACCGCATCGAGGAGTGCCACGAAATCTCCTACGAAGACCTCTCCTCGGGTGCCCAGTCCGAACTGGAGTACGTGGTCCACGACGTGATCGAGGACGAGGAGGAACGATTCGTCGAGTTCTTCAACGAGGCCCAACCGATCTCCTTGCGACTCCACCAACTCAACCTCCTCCCGGGAATCGGGAAGAAGCTCCGAAACAACATCCTCGACGAACGCAAGCGAAAGCCCTTCGAGAGTTTCGAGGATCTCGAGGAACGCGTCTCCGGCTTGCACGACCCAGCCGAGGTGTTGGCGAAGCGAATTCTCGAGGAACTCCGCGACGAGGACCTGAAGTATCGGCGGTTCGTCGGATACGAACCCACCGACCAGTAGGTGTGGGTCCGGTTCCGGTGGGCTGTGCGCACCGGTGAGTGGCGGTGTGGGCTGGCTGACCTGGATCAGTTGCCACGACTGAAGTGGTGGGCCGTCGGTGTGTGTCCGTGAGCGTGATCCAGGAGAGTGTGCGATCCCCTAATGGGGTGCGCATCCTCCGGCCTCGACGGCCCCCAGGAGGTAGACGGGTTCACGTCCGTCGTGTGATACTGGCGGTAACTCGTGGGTACCCCGAATCTGTTCACGGGATTGAGCCACGAACCGTCGGGGACTCGAGACGGTGCGTTTAGGAACCCCTGTCCCGTACGGCCGGGAAATGAGAGATCCTGACGGGTTGATCGCGCGGGCCGGGGTTCGCGGCGACCCGAATCGCGATCAACACTTTCTGATCGACGATCGGGTCCTCGATCGACTCCCGACGCATCTCGAGTTCGACGCCGAGTTGGGGGACGCCGCTGACGCTTCCCCACCGTTTGCCGACCCGTTCGAGCATGTCCTCGAGATCGGTGGCGGCCCGGGTGTCCTCACCGACCGACTGCTCGCGGTCGCCGACTCGGTGACCGTCGTCGAGCGCGATCGACGCCTCGCGAGTTTTCTCGCCGAGGAGTTCGCCGATGCCATCGCCGCCGATCGGCTGACGGTCATCGAGGGTGACGCCCTCGAGGTGGATTTGCCCCCGTTTTCGGCGTCGGTTTCCAATCTCCCTTACGGAGTCTCGAGCGAAATCGCGTTCAGGCTCTTTCCGGCGGGGCGGCCGCTGGTGCTCATGTTTCAGCGGGAGTTCGCCGAGCGGATGGTGGCCGATCCCGGGACGCCGGAATACGGTCGACTGTCGGTCTCGAGCCAGCACTATGCCGCCGTCGAGATCGTCGAGACCGTCCCGAAGGAGGCGTTCTCGCCGCCACCGACGGTCGAAAGTGCGGTCGTCAGGGCGATTCCCCGAGAACCTGCGTACGTCGTTGCTGATGAGGACTTTTTCCTCCGGTTCGTCAAGGCTGTATTCACCCAGCGTCGGAAGACGATGCGCAACGCTATCCGGAACACGGCCCACATTTCGGGGCTCTGCGATCCTGATGCGGTGGTCGACGCTGCGCCCGAATCCCTCATGGGAAAGCGGGCGGGGGCCCTCACGCCGGCCGAGTTCGCCGAACTGGCGACCATCGCTCGAGACGTGGGATCCACGTCGGGTGAACAATCGTGTTGATCGAGTTTCTCACGACCCTCGACTGGCTCGCCGCCGAGTTCGAGACCCAGGGGCAGCGACTGGCAGTCACGGTCGCGGCGATGGGCGCGGTCTTGCTCGTCTTGCTCTCCCATCGGAACCTGCAGGCGTGGTTGACGACACGGACCAAGCCGCTCTATGCGGACATCATCACGACGGTCGTGCTTCTCGGGGTGAGTTTCCTCTCGTTGCTCGTCACGATTGGTGTCTGGGGCGTGCGCGAGGAACTCCAGGACGTCTTCGAGCAGACGGGCCTCGGGGCAGAGGTCGTCGTCCAGATTTCGATCACCTTCGTGGTCTTCGTCATCACGTACATCGTCTGGCGGTTCCTCAAGCGCCTGCTCCACGACATCATCGCGTCCTCGGCGTCGATCACGAGTCACCAGGAGGAGGTGAGCCACCGCGTCATCCAGGTCGTCCTCTGGTCGTTCGCAATCGTCTTCGTTCTCGGTATCTGGGTCGACGACCTGGGTGGGCTCCTGGTCGGGGCCGGCTTCCTCGGAATCGTCGTCGGTATGGCGGCCAGACAGACGCTGGGGACGATTCTCGCGGGTTTCGTCCTGATGTTCTCCCAGTCGTTCGAGGTCGGCCACTGGATCGAAATCGATGGACGAGAGGGGACCGTCACCGAATTCTCGATTTTCAACACGCAGCTGCAGTCGTTCGACGGCGAGTACATCAGCATTCCCAACGACGTCGTGACCTCGAGCATCGTCACGAACCGGTCGCGGAAGGGGCGAATCCGGGTGGAAGTCGACGTCGGCGTCGATTACAGTACCGACGTCGAACAGGCCGCCACACTGGCCCGCGATGCCCTCGAGGGCGTCGAACAGGCGATGGACGTTCCCGAACCGCAGGTGGTCACGAAGCAGTTTGGCGATTCCGCCGTCCTGCTTGGGGTTCGATTCTGGATCGATCGGCCGAGCTCCCGTCGAAAGTGGGCTGCGAAGACGGCCGCGATTCGGGCAATCAAGTCGCAGTTCGAGGCCGCCGACGTCAAGATCCCGTTCCCACAGCGGGAGTTGACCGGTCGGGCGGAGGCTGACGGGTTCCGAATTACTGCCGGCTCCGATGGGGAAACGCCCGAATCCGGCCAGGACGACGATTCGTCGACGTCAGTCGGTGAGCATGATGGTGACGCCCAGGGGATGCCATCCTCGGCAGGCGACGCCACCTCGACAGCGCCGAGCCAGCCGGAGGACGAGTGATGGACCTCGCCGATCGCCGCGGCCTCGAAACCGACGTGTATCAGCCCGCGGAAGACTCACACCTCCTCGCGGATGTTGCCTGTGCCCACATCGCGCCCTCATCGCTCGTGCTCGAGGTGGGGACGGGATCGGGGTACGTGGCCGATCGGCTCGCCCGGGAGGCTGGGGCGCGTGTGGTGGCCGCGGACATCAACCCCAACGCGGTCGAGGCGGCTCGAGCACGCGCCAGGTACGGTCTCGAAGGGGCGGCAGATACCGACGCGAGTGCCGATACCGACGACGGTGAGCATCGCGACGAGCGAGAGGATGGGCAACCGCGAGGGACGCTCTCGAGTCGACGGTCGGGTCCTTACGGGGTCGAACCATCGGCGTTCGAGGTGGTCCGTGCCGATCTCGTGTCACCGTTCGCAACGGATGCCTTCGATGCTGTCGTGTTCAATCCGCCCTACCTCCCCACCGATCCGGATCACGAGTGGGACGATTGGATGGAGCGGGCGCTCTCCGGGGGAGCGGACGGGCGGGCCGTCATCGACCCGTTTCTCGAGGCCGTCCCCCGTGTCCTCGCGGATGACGGTGTGGTCTACCTGCTGGTGAGCAGTTTGACCGGTGTCGATGCGGTGGCCGAGCAGGCTGGGGTCGCCGGATTCAGTGCCGTGGCGCTGGCCGACAAGTCGTTTCCGTACGAGACGTTGACGATCCTGAAGTTGCGACAGTGAGTCACAGTCGAGGGGCTTGTGCTGACACCAGTGAACGGTTGAGAACCCCTGGACTGATTGGCTCGAGCTATAGTAACAAGTGAAACGAGTTCCACACCCTCACAGCGAGCCATGGTATCGTGAGGGTGTGGAATGCTGTTCAGTGGCTACTGCAGTTTCTCTCGAGGGATGACCAGTCGATTCAGGGTGTGGGATCACCGTCCCGGTGCGATTACTGTTGTGCATTAACACGGATGGAAAATATTAAGCTTCGGTATAGCCTAGCGGCTACCAGGTATGACTGAATACGTTTCGACCACGCCGGGCCTGTTTCCGCTCCCGGACTGGGCGAAAGACGATCTCTCGGATTTGAAGGGCCATCAGAAACACGACCTCATCAGCGGCGACGAGGGCGAGGCGATCACCGACGTCTACGCGGAGGCCCGGAGCGACGTGGTCGACGTGCAGGCTGGGGCCGGCATTGATCTCGTTTCGGAGGGGCAGTTGCGGTGGGACGATATGCTCGCTCACCCCCTGACCGTGCACGAGGCCGTCGAGACGGGTGGCATCGTCCGCTACTACGACAACAACAACTTCTATCGCGACCCAGTCGTGACCGACGACCTGACGTTCTCCGGGGACGTCGCGAGCGAACTCGAGGCTACTGGGGCCCTCACCGAGGAGCCACTCCAGGCGGTATTACCCGGCCCGTACTCCCTCGCCGACCTCGCGACAGACGAGCACTACGGTGACGAGTCGACGTTCCTCGAGGCCGTCGCCGACTTTCTGGCCGGCGAAGTCGACGCATTCCCCGCACACGAGACGCTGTTCCTCCTCGAGCCATCGCTCGTCGAGAACCCACCGGGGGACGGCCTGGACGAGCAGGCGAGTGACGCAATCGACACCGTCGCGGCGGCGACAGACGCCGACGTGATCGTTCATCCCTTCTACGGCGCGCTCGAGGAGAAGATGTACGCACACCTGCTGGATGCAGACATCGACGCCGTCGGCTTCGACTTCGTGACCGAACAGGACCAGAGCCTCTACAATCTCCAGGAGTACGGCGCGACCGACGACATCGCCCTTGGGCTCGTGGACGGCCAGAATACGCTGGTGGAAGAACCCGAGGCGGTCCGCGAGCGCGCGGCCTGGGTGTTCGACCGGCTTCCGGTCGCCACGTTCGACACCGCGTACCTGACGACAAACACCGAGACGTTCTATCTGCCGTACGCCAAGTTCGAGGCCAAACTCGAGGCCCTCGTTGAAGCCGCTTCGCTGGCGGAGGTGACCACTGCATGAGCCAGGACCAGAACAAAGATCAGTTTCGACCCGAGGACCACCCGAACGACCACTTCCTGCTGTCGACCGTCGTCGGCAGCTACCCCAAGCCAAAGTGGCTGAACCGTGCGAAAGAGCTCCACCAGGATCCCGAGCACGGCTTCGATGAGGACGACTACCAGGAGGCGCTCGACGACGCCTCCAGACTCATCGCCCACGAGCACGAACGGGCAGGGCTCGACGTCGTCGTCGACGGGGAGATGCGGCGCAACGAGATGGTCGAGTACTTCGCGCATCGCATCGAGGGCTACGAGTTCAACGGCCCGGTCAAGGTTTGGGGTCACAACTACTTCGACAAGCCCTCCGTCGTGAGCGAGGTCGAGTACACCGAGACCTGGCTCGTCGACGAGTACGAGTTCACCGCCGAGGCCACGAACCGCCCGGTGAAAGTTCCGATCACGGGGCCGTACACCCTCGCCAACTGGTCGTTCAACGAGGCCTACGAGGACGAGGAGGCCCTCGCGTACGACCTGGCGGACCTGGTGAACGAGGAAATCGAGAAACTCGTCGAGGCCGGCGCACGTTACATCCAGATCGACGAGCCCGCGCTGGCGACGACCCCGGACGACCACGCCATCGTCGGCGAGTGTCTCGAGCGGATCGTTGCGGACATCCCCGAAGCGGTCCGAATCGGACTGCACGTCTGCTACGGTGACTACTCCCGGATCTACCCGGAGATCCTCGAGTTCCCCGTCGACGAGTTCGACCTCGAACTCGCCAACGGCGACTACGACCAGCTCGAGGTGTTCACCGACCCCGACTTTACGAAAGACCTGGCCCTCGGGGTCACCGACGTTCACGTCGCCGAGGTCGAATCCGTCGAGCAGATCGAGCGCAACATCGAGAAAGGGCTCGAGATCGTGCCACCGGAACAGCTCGTCGTCTCCCCCGACTGTGGTGTCAAGTTGTTGCCCCGGGAGGTCGCTTACGGCAAGATGGCGAACATGGTAGAGGCTGCACGAAACGTCGAGGCGCGCCTGGACGCGGGCGAACTCGATGTCCGAAGTGCACCGACGCCGGCTGACGATTGAGCCGGTCCCCTGGCTCCGTTGAAATCCTCGTTGGTTGGGGGTTCTCCCCCTCTCGATGAACGCAGTAATTGGGACCAGCCCGTAACCGACCGGCCCTTGATTTTACTATCGATACGTCAGTTAGTACATCGAGAGGAATCACCGACCCTGCAGAGCCGTGTCGGTGGTAGCTTTGTCAAAGAACCTTATTCCACGTGTGCCCACACTCATTCCATTCGAAGATCCGTTCAATTTCAGGGCCGAGGAGTTTCTCGACGACCTCTCGTCCAGCACCCTTCTTGCAACTCGGACACTTCAGATTATTCACCATATGTCGATCACGGCACCCTCTTTGAGCGGGGATAGGTACGTCATTGATGTGAGAATAGTACATTTTCATGGCCTTGTTGAAATCCTCAACCGGTGATAGGATCCAGCATGCGTGCTGAATACAGGGCGCGAATGCAGCACGAACCGCGGATCGGTCAGCAAGGGCCGGTCACCGGTCAGTACAATTGTTTTCCGAAAACTGCTTTACACACTCCTATTGATTTGATGGTTTCGTGATCAATCAGGTTTATCGCTCTTCTCCATCTCCGTGACTAACTGGTGGAATCGATTCCGCGATGCTTCGCTGCCAGCCACTATGAGCACATCGTCTTTTTCGATTGTGAAGTTTGCGCCGATGTCAGTCAGTACCTCGCCGTCGTGCTCGACCGCGACAACCGTACAGCCGGTTTGATTTCGCAAATCAAGTTCGCCAAGACTCTGTCCGGTAAACGTCGGTACCGGCGCCCGGATGAACTCAAAGTTGACATCTGGTGTCAGGATCTCCGACTCCTCTATTAACAGCGACGCCAGGCTCTCACCGGTCAAGTGAGAGAGTGATAGCACAAAGTCGGCACCTGCGTTGTAGAGTTTCTGTACGCTATCGTCGCCGCCAGCGCGGGCGATGATCTCGGTGTCCGGAGCGAGTTGATTGAGAATGAGCGTCGCGTAGATTGTGGTCGTATCGTCGTCAATTGAGAGCACCACGGAACGCGCGTCCTCGACGTTTGCTCGCTCGAACGTCTCCGGATCCGTAATATCGCCGACGATATCTACACCGTCTTTGCGTTCGATATCAATCGCCTCAACGTCAAGCCCCTCCGCTTGGAGCGTCTCCACGACTGATTGACCGACCGTTCCGTATCCGCAGACGACCACCCGTGGCTCGTGCTCATCGTGTGCCGGTATCTGCCGAGTCTGGATATTCTCGAAGTTATCGTGTTCGCCAGCGACGAGTAGAATCGAGTTCCCCTCGATTACCGTGTCCGGATCAGGGGTGACAATGAATCTCCCGCCGATCCAGGCACCAACGATTGTGACGCCCATCCGATCGAAGGCCTTGGTTTCTCGTATTGTCTGACCGACGAGGTCACTGCCTTTTTCGAGTAGCAGCCCCGTGATCCGGAGGTCGCTCTCGACCTCGATCGCCTGCTGAAGCTTTTCCGCATAGGTACCTGCCGCACGCAGCCCGAGGCTTTTCCCCAAAAGCTGTCGAGTTGAGACGATATCGTCGGCCCCCGCGTAGCGGTGATAGGTCTCAACTTCCAGTTCTTTAATAACACTGATTGTTCGCAGGTCGGGATTAACTTGGTTGGCCGAAAGGATCACGGTTGGATTCGTCTCGTCGTCGATATCAGCCACGAGAGCTTGTGCGTGAGTGGCGTTGGCCGCGCGATAGGTGTCGGCCGACTCCAGGTCGCCCACGATTGCGTTGACCCCTCGCTCGTTGAGCTCCATCACCAGATCGGGGTCTGGTTCGACGTACAGATACGGGATATCGACCGCCTGAAGCTCCTTGCGCAACACCTCGTCTTGGGCGGAGTAGCCACAGATGATTACGTGATCAGTCAGATCACTGGTCGTCGGCGGCCGAGTCTTCATCGCCTGCCGGAACAGCGGGACGGCGTACAGCGGAATGGCGACGAAGACCAGGAGCACCGCCGAGAGGTTCATGAACACGATCAACAGAGCGAACCGGTCGCTCTGTTCCCACACGTCCGTATCACCACCGAACCCCGCGGTGGTGACGATCTCGACGACCTTCTGGAGCGCCTGGGCGAACGAAATCTCTTGCCCGGCGAACGCGCTCGACGCCCACTGGTAGAGTAACGTGTACACGACAAGGATTGCGGCGATACCGATCACCGTTAGTGCAATGCGTTGTCGCCAGTTCGTCTCCTCCTCGATCGGTAACGTGCTGGTGCTCATATCAGGATGAGAGTCGTTGGATGATCGCGGATCGGAGCGATCGGCGGGTCTTCTCGCCGCTCCGGACGAGGACAATCGTCCCCGATACCTGTTCGCCGATGGTCTCCGGTATTGCGCCTGAGAGGAAACGTTCGATGGAATTTACCCGTGAGACGCCGAGAACGGTCGCCTCGTATTCACTGGCGATCGAAACGAGTTCCGACTCGATGTTCTCGGTGATGATGACATCTGAGTCGTATTCTTCGACGCCGGCCGTTCGGGCGGTTTCCTCTATGAGAGCCCGGCCGCGTTCGACTGCATCTGCTGGATCTTCATCCTCAACGGATGACTGAACATTCACCAGCGTAAGCGACGCACCCGCCTCAGCACGGACGAACGCCGCCGCCTTCCGGACGGCGACCGACGAGTACGGCCCTTCGCCAACGAACGCGACGACGTCCCCGACGGACTCGTCGTCGCCCTGTCTCACGAGGGTGACTTCACACGGGGCACGCTCGATGATCTTGTCGATGTTCGAGCCGAGGACGCGTTCACGGCGCTTACGCGTTCCCGACCACCCCATCACGACATCGTCAGCGTCCTCCTGCTCAATCACGTGCAAGATTGTTTCTCCGACGTCTCGGCCGACAATCGCTCGGGTACGGAGTCCGATGCCGAGTTCCTGGGCGATGTCCTCCGCCTCTGCGAGCAACTTCTGCTGTCGTTTGATCCGTTCTTCCTCGTATTCCACCTCCTGGGCGAGCGATGTCTGGTCGGGGACTGTGATGACGTTCGTGACGACTAGTTCCGCATCGTCCTCATTCGCCGCGCTTGCTGCGGCCAATCGAAGGAGTTGCCGTTGGGTTGCCGGGTTCGCTATTGGAACGACGACTCGGTACGGTGTCTCATCGTCTCCTTCCGGTGCTGGTTCGACCGCGTCGATCATCGCCTCGCCGACGAGTCCTGTCCGGTCAACACGCGGCCGACCGTAGAACCAGTACCAAAGCGCCCCCACGAGCGCGATGCCGACGCCACCGACTTGCGGGAGTGTGTCCATCTGCGTGAGGATGCCGAGTCCGGCGACGACGCCAAACCACTGAATCCACGGATACAGTGGTGACCGGAAATCGGGATCGTACCACTCCGGATCACGTCGACGAAACGCGATCAGAGAAAGACAGACGAGGATATAGACCACGATTTGGAAGGCCCCAGCCGTCTTTGCGATTTCGTCAACGGGGAGTGTGACAATAATAAGAAGCATCGCACCGCCAGTAGTGAGTATCGCGGTCGTCGGAGTTTGAAAGCGGCTGCTGATCGTTGCAAACATATCCGGGAGTAGGTTGTCACGGCTTAGCGCGAAGGGGTACCGTGAGGCAGTAAGGATGCCAGCGTTGGCCGTGCTGATCAACGCGAACATAGCGGCGATCACGATCAACACGACGCCGACGAATCCAAAGAACGGATCGACCCCGTCCACCATCGGAATCTCTGACCCCTCCAATGTGGCCGCATCGATGGTGCCTACGAGCACGAACACGATCAACGCGTACAGGCCCGTCGTGAGGCCGAGTGAGAGCAACAAGCCGAGTGGAAGGTTTCTGCCGGGATTTTCGATCTCTTCGGCGACAGCAGCGACCTTCGTGACGCCGCCGTATGATATCAGCACCATCGCGGTGGCGGCGAACAGCCCGACTGCACCTTCATCGAAGAACCCTGCGTAGCTTTCCCCCTCGACGTTTCCGCCCGTGAGTGCGACGAACCCACCGAGGATGAACAGCATAACGAGGACGAGTATCTTCTGGAGACCACCGGTCTGCTTGACACCAACCATGTTGACGGCGATCAAGAGGATACCGATCACAACTGCCAGCAGTTCGAGTTGTGTGATTTCGACAACACCGAGTTCCAGGAACACACCCGTCACTTCGAGCCCGGCTCGGTCAAAAATCGGGCCCAGATACAACATCCCGCCGACGAGCGCAAGTGCCCCTTTGAACATCAACATCAGCCACGTTCCGAGGCCGGCAATCGTCCCTGCGCCTGGCCCCATGCCACGCTCGATGAAGATGTAGTCGCCGCCCGCTTCGGGCATCGCCGTACCGAGTTCGGCGATACTGACCGCTGCCGGGAGAACGAGAACGGCAGCGATGACGAACGCGAGGATGACCGCCGGGCCAGCTTCGGCCATCGCCAATCCGGGTAGAATGAAGATTCCGCTGCCGATCATCGCCCCCATACTGATGGCCACGACTGAGGCCAGTCCGAGGTCACGTTCTAGTTCTTCTGGCATGGATTTCGTTTGTTTCGCACTCTCGATTCATCGAGAGACGCCGAGGTATATCTCTACTTGCCTGGGAAAGACATATAGAACCTACGAATTGATTACGGTATCAGTATCTGATCCGGATCAGTTTAGCGGATCAAAAATGAGGGGGTACTATTACTACCGAGGAGAAAACCAGAGTACGATTATGGTGTCCGATTCGGGGTCAGCGGATGAATATCGTCTGGACGAGATCGATCGACGAATCCTCTACGCCCTGATGGACGACGCGCGTACGACGTCCGCACCCGAGATTGCCGAGCAAGTCAACGTCTCCCCGGCGACAATCCGCAACAGAATCGGTCGACTTGAAGAACACAGTATCATCACCGGTTACCACGCGGAGGTCAACTTCGAGCGCGCTGACGGCCGACTGACGAACCTGTTTCTGTGTAACGTTCCATTCCCCGATATCAATCGGGTCACCGTGCAGGCCGGCAAGATACCAGGCATCGTCAACGTCCGCGAACTGATGGGGGGCCGGACGAACTTGCACGTTCTTGCGATAGGCGAGGACACGACCGAATTGCGTCGGATCGGACGCCAACTCTCGGATTTGGGGCTTGAAATTGAAGATGAGATGCTTGTTCAAGACGAGACGCATTACCCCTACGCCCCCTTTGGCCCCAACAACGGTCAGGACGTGCGACTCGCGGACTCAATTTCGCTATCGGGCGGCACAGAGGTCGTCGATATTTCCGTCGATGAGGAAGCACCGATAGTTGGACGAACCATTCAGGAGGCCGTCGAAGCGGGACTGCTCGAAGATGATACGCTACTGATCGCAATTGAACGTGGTAACGAGACAATCACTCCACATGGGGACACGGTGATTCAATCGAACGACATCGTCACGCTGTTTTCACCACATAAAGAGAAGAAACCAGTTCTAGACGCATTCAAGAAAACAGATGACGCGGATTCTACAGCACCGACCTAGTGCTAATGCGACTTCCAAGTTTTCTTTCTGATCTACTGTTCAACACCGAGGAGAAGACCTCGTGTGACGCAATTATGCTCCACGAATGTCGCCATTGTGGCTCGAAATTCGACGAGAACTGCGACCGCTGTACTGTATGCGGTTCCTCAGAAATGGCGACGTATATCTTCCGTGAGGACTCTGAATAGCAGTCCTGAAGACGGATGACTACACAAACTGTTGATCATCGTTATCGTTAGGCGTCATTCCTCAGATTCGACGCGGGGAAGTGCGATGACGGGCCGATCAGCTTCGGTGATGAGTTTTAATGACCGGTCGCCAGAGAGAAACTGCACGATTCGATTGCCCCCTCGGGATCGATATGCAATTCCGCTGGCGCCGACTTCATCGGCTGCCTCAAAGATGGCTCCCACAACATCCCGAGCGTACGCCGTATGGGTGTCAGCACCGGGGAAGATCGTACGAACGGCGGCGTACGATTCCGCGGCTAACTCCTCGGATTGTTCAACAGGCGTTTTGTCGGGTGCGCCCCCTGCTTTCTCGACGACGTGAAGGGCTGTCACTCGATTCGGAGTGTAGGGCGCAAGTGCTTTCGCTGTCTTCAGCGCATCCTCCTCATGTGCGACCGGAACGAGAACGTGGTCAAGTAACTCGTGCTGTGAATCCTCTTCTGACTCCTTCATAAGATAACCAGGTAGGCTCACCTGATAAATTATCGGGGCAAACTATCCTCAATTTGGCCATAATATCAATATAGAGGTTGTGAACCAATACGCACGTTCATCGAACGGTTGGTTCATTTGTTCTGCGGCGAATTAAACGAAACCACTCTGCTGAATTCAGCCTCTATATTCATCACGCACCACCTGTCATCTACTGAGGATTTCAACAGAGCTACATCTTCATAAACTGTGTAGATTTGATTAATTGTGTACCAATGCGTGTGGCGATCGGCAGTAGACTCTCACGGTGGTCCGTATGAGTCCCCGATCCCGGTGGTTGGATCGATCGAGCCAGCCCGTTCCTGTTTAATAGTCTCCCTCGAGGGACACGACCGACTCGGGCGAGCAGAACCCGCAAACCGTGACCGCATCCAAACCGTTTTGCACCGAGGGCACCCACCCTCGACAATGGCAGTACGCGTAGGCGTCCTCGGCGCAACTGGTGCCGTCGGACAGCGACTCATCCAACTCCTCGACCCGCACCCTGACTTCGAAATCGCCGCACTCACCGCGAGTGACTCGAGTGCCGGCAATCCGTACCGTGAGGCAGCCAAGTGGCGGGCGGACAGCCCGATTCCGGCAGCCGTCGCCGACCTCACCGTCGGCCGAACGGACCCCGACGCCGTCCCCGACGACGTCGATCTCCTCTTTTCGTCGCTGCCCTCGAGCGTCGGCGAAGCCGTCGAACCGGCCTTTTGCGAGGCCGGATACGTCGTCTCCTCGAACTCCTCGAACGCCCGGATGGACGCGGACGTCCCGCTCGTGATCCCCGAAGTGAACGCCGATCACCTCGACCTCCTCGAGGTTCAGCGCGACGAGCGCGGCTGGGACGGCGCACTCGTCAAGAACCCGAACTGCTCGACGATCACGTTCGTGCCGACGCTGGCCGCCCTGGCCGAGTTCGACCTCGAGCGCGTCCACGTCGCGACCCTCCAGGCGGTGTCGGGCGCTGGCTACGACGGCGTCACCTCGATGGAGATTCTCGACAACGCCGTCCCACACATCGGTGGCGAGGAGGAGAAACTCGAGACCGAATCGCGCAAACTGCTCGGGACGTTCGACGGGGCCGAACTCACCCACCACGGTGTCGAGGTCGGGGCCTCCTGTAATCGAATCCCCACGCTCGACGGTCACCTCGAGAACGTCTGGATCGAAACGGGAGCGGATCTCACGCCCGAGGCGGCAGCGACGGCCTTCGAGACCTTCCCCTCGCTGGACTTGCGCTCGTCGCCCGAGCCGTTGATTCAGGTCTTCGATGACCCGAGTCGACCACAGCCACGTCTCGATCGGAATCTCGGTGATGGGATGGCGATCTCCGTCGGCGGAATCCGGGAGTCGACGTTCGGCCTGCAGTACAACTGTCTGGCACACAATACCCTCCGTGGTGCTGCCGGGGCGAGCGTGTTGAACGGTGAACTATTGCTCGAGAACGGCTATTTATAGGCGGCCACAAGACCGGTTGGCCCGCTGTCCTCACACTCGTATTGTTCCCGCTGCTCCCGAACAGCTGACTTGGTGAGTTATCGATCGCCTCAACGTGGGTACGAACGACGGTTCGGCTGTCGGCTCTCGTGACCCTGATCTCAGTGCCCTCGAACCGTGAACCGTGTTCCGCGAGCAGGTCTCCCAACGACGGGCGGCGATCGGTCCATCCCTCAGTCAGATTCCACCGGGAGCACGAGCACCGGGGACCGTGCCTCCTTGATCAGCCGTCGACTGTGATCTCCACTCAGCATCTCGAGGAGACGATTGGCCCGTCGTGGCAGGAAGACGACCCCCTCGGCGTCGTACTCCTCGGCGGCGTCGTAGATGGTGTCGATGACGTCGGTCCCGTAGTGAATCTCGGTCTCGACCGTCGCGCCGGTCGGCTCGAGTTCGGTTCGGGCGGCCTGAAAGACCTCTTTGGCGTAGTCCTGTCGCCCCGCCAATGGCGCTTTGTCCGGGCTCCCACCGCCCTTTTCGATGACGTGGATGACGATGACCGTGGTGTCTGGATCGAGACGCGAAGCGAGGGCGCTGGCTGTGCGCTTGCCATCCTCGGGGTCGGCCGCCGGAACGAGCACTGGGCCGTCGAAGTTCAGCGGCATGGCAGCCTCCGCGCGTTCGGGGCGGCCGATTGCTGAGCTGGTGGCAGTCGGGTCGAACGTCGAGTTCGGTTGGACATGACGGTGGGTTCGACCCCCATACGAATAAATCCGGCCGACCCGACCGGCGGTGGGGCGTCGAACCCACGCTTGCGTCGTGCCATTGACTTCGCTACCCTTTCGTGGTTCCGAGCCCACTCGAGCGGGTCGCCCTGGTGCCCGTCCGATCGGTCGTGTGTTACCCACGAATGAACGCAGAGGGGTATACTCACTCCAATTGAAACCTCTCGGCGATGGCAACAAGTCACGAACGGAAACCGCAGTACGTCGAACTGTCCGCCAGGTACTGGCTCAACATCGCGGTCGCGGCACTCGTCGCTGGCGGCCTGATGGGGGTGGTGATGTACGAGGTGATGGGACTGATCCAGGCCGTTGGGGCTCTCTACGGGGCCGAGGGAACGGTCACCGGTTGGCTGTTTCACCTCTGGCACGCCGTCGTCTTCGGGGCCGTTTTCGGCGGTTTCTTCATGTGGTCGCGCCTCGAACCGTTCCACGACCGCGTGCTGGCGAGCACGACCGTCGGCATCCTCTGGGGGACTGGCCTCTGGCTCGTCGCTGCTGGTGTGATCATGCCACTGTGGCTCGGTGGTGTCGGCGCGCCTGCCCCGGCGGCTCCCGCCCTCGATCCGTGGAGTGGGCTCGGTCACGTCCTCTACGGCGGCGTCCTGGGTGGTCTTTCCGCCGGGTTACACCGATATCTCTGATCGAGGACGGTCGCGAGCCGAACGGGAGGAACCACCGGACGTCATTGCACACTCGATCGCCAGATGACTCGGCGATCAGTGTGTGACTCGTTTCAGTTGTTCCGCTCACAATTCACCGCTCAGGGCAGTCGAACCGAGTGCTCGAGGGTTCCCACGCCCTCGACCTCGATTTCGACGTGATCGCCGTCGGCAAGTGGCCCGACCCCTTCGGGCGTGCCGGTGGCGATCACGTCCCCTGGCTCGAGGGTCAGGTACGTCGTGATCTCGGCGACGAGTTCGGGCACCGTGAAGATGAGCTGTGAACGCGCCCCGTCCTGTTTCAGGTCGCCGTTGACTCGCGAGCGAACGGCGGCGTCGTCGGGTACTTCGTCAGGGGTTGCAAGGACGGGGCCGATCGGGGCTGCGCCGTCGAAGGCCTTGCCACGGACCCAGTTCTGTTCCTGGCGCTGATCGTCACGATTGGAGAGGTCGTTGACGCAGGTGAAACCGGCCACCACGTCCATCGCGTCGGCTTCCTCGACGTGGCGACACTGTTCGCCGATGACGACGCCGAGTTCGGCCTCGTGATCGATGCGCTCTTTCCCGGCAGGTAAGGTCACGACGTCGCCGTGGCTCGCGACTGTGTTCGGGGGCTTCAAGAAGAGGAGTGGGCGGTCGGGGACGTCCGACCCCATCTCTGCAGCGTGGTCAGCGTAGTTGCGACCGATGCAGACGATCTTCGATGGCTCACACGGTGGGAGGATGTCGATATCCTCACTTCGGAAATCGTAGTGTTGGTTTCCGAATCGGATTCGAGGGGGTGTGCCGTCGTCCTCGAGGACGCCTGTTCGGATGCTGCCGGCTGGATCGCGGAATCTGACTCGTTTCATGACCTAACGCGCGCCCGCCGGGGGCAAAAGAATTGAGGACGCGGCGATGGTGGCAGGCAGTGGCATCCTCGAGACGGAACGGAACCCTTTTTATTGGGCCACGGCAACCCGATAACGCAGTCGCTCCGTTGGTGTAGTCCGGCCAATCATTTCGGCCTTTCGAGCCGATGACCTGGGTTCAAATCCCAGACGGAGCATGTTGTTACGAACAGTACGTGAGTCGCAACTGCGACCGGGGTTTGAAACACGGAAACCCGAGCGAAGCGAGGATTTGCATCGGGTTCAAATCCAGACGGATTTCTCAATCCGATTGTAGAAACGCAGAATACGACGTTGCGTCTGATTGATCTTTCGAACGTTGATATACGTTGGCGAACGTGTTACATACAGCGGATGGGTGCAGCACGACGGGTTTGTTCATCACGGCCATTCGCGTCGGATCCAACTGGCACCCGCTCGCTTCGTCAGACCCAATTACCGGGGAGTTGGGTCGCATTATCATCCAGCAGTTCAATGAGTGGCTCGATCTCCTCGAATCGGGGGCCTTCGACCACTTCGTTTGTGTTCCGGTTCCACCGGACGAAGTCAGCATCTGCCAACCAAGGGAGGTGGTTATGGTACAACTCCGCCTCTTCGTGTGTTTTCTCCACAACGGTTTCTGGCGGCAGTGTCCCACCGTCTGTTTGCAGATCTCGATCGAGTAATTCGACGAGTATCCGGCGCCGCTGAACATCTGATAATGCCGTTATGTATTGATCCATGGACTAGAAGCGCCATTATCAAGCGGAAAAAAGGCAGTCCCAAAACATTTTGGTGCACTTTTGTATAGCGTAGTATTACGATTACGAGTCTCAACTGATCACCACCTTTTGTAGATCGACGTTCGGCTCGCACCACGTTCGCGCTCTGTATTCAGGATGCAATTCCCGCAGGGCACATACTATCAATAAGCTGTATAAATTCTCGATTTAATGGAATTTGAACCCCGCAAGCCGTAGCACTCGAGCGGGGGAAAGTCACTGCCTCGTCAGTCGAGCCCACACCCCGGACGACGGATCTCCTGGACGAGCACCGTGACGAGTGTGTGTACCTGACCAACCCTACGCGGAGCCGTGATGGGCAGTGCGATCAGATCGTCCGCTGGCGCCCCTTCGGCACCATCGACCGCAACTCGCCGTGGAGATAGAGCCCGACACCGATCGGCTCGAGGCCCCCCGCAATGTCGTGGGCGGCGATCAGGTATCCCCAGTCGCCGTCCCACTCGAGGGATTGATCCTCGCCAGCGGCGAAGGCCGTGGCCTGTTCGGCGTCGAGGGTGATGACGCAGGAATCGGCCGCTCGTCCGAACCGCTGGGCGAAATCCGTCGTCGGCTTCCAGTGTTCCTGGCGCGTTCGCAAGCAGGTCATCCCAAGGGCCTCGAGTTCCGCAGGGGATGGACTTTCCCCCGCGTAGATCCAGATCTTCCCGGCCCCCTTCTCCCAGAACGTGTACGACTCGAAGGTCTCCGAGGGCATGCCAAAGCGGTCCGCGAAGTACTCGAGGACGGCCTGTCGTGTGGCTCGACCCGGAACGGTGCGCTCATCAGCTGTCGACGGGAGTCGATCGAATCGCTGGCCAACGTTGTCCGCCATCAGGCCCTCACCTCGAGTTTCGCGACGAAGAACCCCCCGGTGTCGTTGTGATGGGGATAGAGGCGGATTGCCTGCTCGAGGCTCGGGTCGTATTCAGTGCCCTGCCATTCGATGACCCCCGGTGCTGACTCGAGGTCGACGTCGATGGCCTGCAATTCACAGGACTCGGCCGCGAGGACGTGGTCGACGACGCCCTCGTTTTCCTCCGGGGCGAACGTACAGGTCGAGTAGACGACCGTTCCCCCAGGTCGCGTGGCCTGGACCGCCCGCCGGAGAATCCCTTTCTGAATCCCGGCGACGCTGTGGACGTGGTCTTCGGTCCACTCTTCGAGCGTCGTCGGGTTTTTCCGGATCGTGCCCTCACACGAGCAGGGTGCGTCCACCAGCGCGTGATCGAATTCGTCGAACGCCAGGTCGTTGAACGAGAAGTTCCGGGCGTCCTGGTGAGTGACCGCGAGGGCGGTCGCCCCGAGGCGTTCGGCGTTGAACCGCAATGCCGACAGCCGCCCCAGGTTGTTGTCGTTCGCCACCACGGTCCCCCGGTCCCCGACGAGCGCGGCCAGCTGGGTGGCCTTCCCGCCGGGGGCCGCACAGGCGTCGAACACGCGGTCTCCCGGCGAGGGGTCGAGGACGAGTGCGGGCAGTGAGGAGACCTCCTCCTGGGTGTGGACGAACCCGTGAAAGGAGGCCCAGGTCGACCCGGGTGAGTCCGTCTCGAGGCGCAACACGGTCGGGTGCCAGTCAGCCTGTTCGACGCCAACGCCGTCGGCCCGGAGGGCCTCGATGGTGCGATCGGGATCGGCCTTTATCGTGTTGACCCTGGCGGCGATGCCCAGCGGACGCTTACAGGCCGCCTGGAAGGCCCCGAAGTCGTCGATGAGGGGTCGGTACCGCTCGAGTGGCTCCATTGGCCGAGCTTCGGGGGGCACCCGTTTGTGGGTTTCGGAGCACGGCGTCCCGGAAGATTCAGCTGGGTACTCGCGGTCGGTTTTAAGATCGTTGCTATCGGATTGATGATCATGTCACAGATTCGACTTCGTGGCGATCGCGTTTCTCTCGACGAGCCCGTCCTCGTCGAGGGATTTCCGGGTGTCGGACTGGTCGGCAAGATTGCGACCGACCACCTGATCGACCAGCTCGAGATGGACTACTACGCGAGCGTCCACTGCGAAGGCTTGCCGAGGGTGGGCATCTATCGGCAGGGAGCACAACACCTTCAGCCACCCGTTCGGATCTACGCAAGCCAGGCCCAGGACCTGCTGGCCATCCAGAGCGATATCCCGATCGCGGCACAGGCCATCGACGCCATCGTGGGTTGTCTGACCGGTTGGATCGACGATTACGACGCGACATCCCTGTTCCTCAGCGGCCTCCCTGCCGAACGCGAGGGGACGCCAGCCCTCTTCGGCGTGGCAACCGGCGATGGGGCAGCCCTTCTCGAGGCCCACGACATCGATGTTCCACCCGAGGACGGCGTCGTCAGCGGGCCAACTGGCGCACTGCTCAACCGGGCCACCCAGAGTGGGACCGACTCGCTCGGACTGGTCGTCGAGTGCAACCCGCAGTTCCCGGACCCGGAGGCGGCGAGTGTGCTGCTTGAGCGGGCAATCGGTCCGGTCGCCGATGTGAACGTGGACGTCTCGAAACTGATTGACCGGGCGACGGAGATCCAGGAACAGCGCAGCGCGTTTGCCGAGCGCATGCAAGAGGTCGGTGAGGTAGAGAGTACGCAGGCCCAGCCGTTGCGGATGTACCAGTAGGCACCCGCCATCGCAATGCGCCACCGTTCGATCCTCTGTGGTCGCTTCATTCACGACATCGACAGTCAGGTGCGGGAGCCCTCATAGGGAGCGATCTCGGGACGTAGGGGCCTCATGCCAGGGGAGCTCCGCGGTCCGCCGCAAACGCCCTCGGTCGTGAAGTCAGCTGCACGATCGGGATTCTCGACGCAATGGTCCACAGGGAGTCAACGCCGTCGACGTCGTGTGTACGAGGGCTACCCACAGCGGGTTGTGAGGGGGGTTGACGAGGGCATTCGACGTTGGTATCGGGTGGCAACCGCATCGATCTGCCCTGTCGGTCGTCATCTCACCACGCCCCCGTGGCAAGTCGTCGCCTGCAGGGCCCTGGCCGACCGTGATCGGCCACACGAGCGGGCCACGCTGCACTCGCCCGGTGCTTCCGCAATCCCAACGGCTTTTTCAGTGCTCTCCAGAGACGGGGTATGGACACCGCCAATATCAGCAGTGTCGACTGTCCGGTTTCGAACGGGCTCCCGATGCTCGGCCTGGGCACCTGGCAGAACACCGATCCAGACCAGTGTGCCGACAGCGTCACGACCGCCCTCGAGATGGGGTATCGACACATCGACACCGCACAGGGGTACGATAACGAAGCTTACGTCGGCGACGGCATCGAGCAGGCAGCTGTCGACCGCGAGGACGTCTTCCTCGCGACGAAGGTCGCCACCTCGAATCTGGCCTACGACGACGTCCTCGAGACGACCGAAGAGAGTCTGGACAAACTCGGCGTCGATCGCGTCGATCTCCTGTACGTCCACTGGCCAATCCGGACCTACGATGCCGAGGAGACGCTCGCAGCCTTCGACGCGCTCTACGACGACGGCAAGATCGATCGCGTCGGCGTGAGTAACTTCGAACCCCGACACATCGCCGAAGCGATTGCCATCCTCGACGCACCGGTCTTCGCGAATCAAGTGGAGTGTCACCCGCTGTTGCCCCAGACCGAACTCCGTGAGGTCTGTGGCGATCACGACATCGAACTGGTCGCGTACTCCCCACTCGCCCGTGGCGAGGTCTTCGACGTCCCGGAGGTCCAGCAGGTCGCCGCGGCCCACGGCGTCAGCGAAGCCCAGATCAGCCTCGCCTGGCTCCGCGAGAAGGGCGTGACCGCGATTCCCAAGGCGACCGGAGGCGATCACGTCGCCGACAACTGGTCTTCACTCGCCGTCGACCTGACCGACGAGGAGCTCGAACTGCTCGATGGGATCGATCGGACCCACCGCGAAGTCGATCCGGATATCGGCCCCTGGCACGATAGCTGAAAGGGATCGGTGTGGCAGGTCGCCGGTACTCGTGTTGATCGATTCGACGACGATTTCTTGGAGACGGTTGTTGGGAAGACAGCTCGAGGGGAGGCGGCCACCACCGTGTTACGCAATCGGGTGTCGTTGACATCCTCCCCGCCCTGAAGGGCGAGGTTTTGCGCCTGCTCATCCCGTAACTCGAGTACGCCACTCACAGTGATGAGCGGTCGTGGGATAGGTCGAGTCCGTCGCTGCTACTCGTTTGGCGTGTAATTCGGCGCCTCGTCGGTGATGACGACGTCGTGGGCGTGGCCCTCTGCCTGCCCGGCGGCGGACACCCTGACGAATTCTGCACGCGATTTGAATTCAGGGATCGTTTCGGCACCGACGTAGCCCATTCCCGATTGCATCCCGCCAGCCAGCTGGTGGAGTTCCGACTGGAGGGTTCCCTTGTAGGGGGTCGCCGCTTCCACGCCCTCGGGGACGTACTCCTCGTCGTCCTGTGGGTCGTCCTTGAGGTACCGGTCGCCATCGCCGGATTTCATCGCACCGACCGAGCCCATACCGCGGTACTGCTTGTATCGCTTGCCGTTCATCGTGACGACGCGCCCCGGTGCCTCGTCCGTGCCAGCGAAGTACGAGCCGAGCATGACGGCATCCGCACCGGCGGCGATGGCCTTGATCGCATCACCGGAGTACCGGATGCCACCGTCGGCGATCACCGGGATATCGTGTTGGCTGGCCACATCCGCAACCTGAGCCACGGCCGTGATCTGGGGCATCCCCGACCCCGAGACGACCCGGGTCGTACAGATCGATCCAGGCCCGATGCCGACCTTGATACCGTCGGCGAAGTCGACCAGGTCCGCGGCGGCTTCGCGGGTGCCGACGTTGCCAACAACCACGTCCGCCTCGATTGACTCCTTGATCTCTCGAGCACCGTCGATCACGTTCAGGTTGTGTGCGTGGGCACAGTCGATGAAGAGGACGTCAGCGTCGGCCTCGTCGGCAGCCAGGGCGCGGTCGATCTCGAAGGGACCGACGGCGACCCCACAGCGAAGTCGGCCGTCCTCGTCGCGGGCCGCCTCCTTGTATTCGCGGCGCTGGAGGATTCCCTGCATCGTGACCAGGCCGACGAGCAGGTTCTCGTCGTCCACGACGGGCACGCGCTCGATTTTGTGTTCGTACATCAGATCGAACGCCTCGCGGGCGTCGATATCTTCGGGGGCCGTGATGACCTCGTCGGTCATCGCCTCCGTCACGGTGTCGTTTTCGCCGACCTCGAGGTGCGGGCGAATATCCGTACTCGAGATAATACCCAGAACCTCCCCGTTGGTGTTGACGACTGGGGCACCGCCGACACCCTTCCGGGCCATCATCTCGTCGACCTCCCGGACGGTCATCTCGGGATCGGCCGTGACCACGTCCTCGAACGGGATGATGAGTTCGTCCGCGCGCTTGACGCGGCTGATGGACTCGACCATCTCGTCGATGTTCATGTTCCGGTGGAGGACCCCGAGACCGCCGTGGCGGGCCATCGCGGTCGCCATCTCACTCTCGGTGACGGTGTCCATCGCGGCCGAGAGGATGGGAACCGAGACCTCGACGGACGTCGAGACTCGCGAGGTGAGATCGGCGGCATCGGGTTCGACTCGGCTCTCCTTTGGTCGCAACAGGACGTCGTCGAAGGTCAGTGCTTCCGGAACGCGCAATTTTGCAGAATAGGGCTCGTGCTCGGGAACGTCGTTCGCCATGTAAACTGTCCGAAACCGTCGGTGAAAAGCGTTGCGAGACTCGACGCTCGTGGTGGGTGGTGTCGTGGTTCGAGATAGTGGTGCCAGGACACTCCCGAGGTGAGGGTTCCAGAGGTCACAATCGACCGAGTGAACCGGCGCGTTTCGGCCGACAACTCGGGACTTTGACGGCGGGAACCGAAAGTTACCACCCCCGGCTATCGCTGCCCACTCGAGCGAATTCGGTTCTGATACTATGTGGGACATACACACGCTCAGATCACGATTTCTTGCCATCTGGCCTCATCGAGCGACAATCCATAGGATTGTGCACTCCCTTCCCACACAACGTTTAATACCACACAACCGTTGTGTCATGATATGGACGCTGTGAACCACTGCGATTCCCGCATTGCCGGTCGGACGAGCTTCGATGCCGCCGCCAGCTGTTTTAACGGGAAACGCACGTTCACAGCACGAGGCCGCACCCGGTTTGTCATCGACTGGCTCACCCAGGATCAGTCGTTGCCGGATCGATCTCATCGTCACCCGCAGGCCTCGGGTCACGGCCATCGTTCGTGATCGATGAGTACGTCCCAACACCCAATTGCGCTTCGTCTCGAGGGACTGGTCGGTGATGACACGCGCCTGCTTGCGCTGGTCATGGGGCTCCCCCTCGTCGATGGTATCTTCGTCGCGCTCATTCTCGCAGGTGGCCTCGCCACGCCGCTGGGTGCGATTCAGGTCGGGCTGTTGATCTTCGGTGGAAGTGCAACGGTCGCGGTTATTCTCGCGGAGATGGAAGGGTCACCACGCCAGCAGGCAGTCATCGTCCTGCTGGTTGGCATTCCGTTGATCGCGTTAGCGGCCGTGCAGGCGGCCCTCGCCCCGGCGATCGGAAGCATCATCGACACGGTGATCTTCGAACGGTTTGCAGCCCTGGTCATCCTCGCGATCGCGGCCAAGACCGCGAGTGCCACGGTCGGAGAGTACCTCCCCAGCCCCGGGGTCATCATCGGGCTCGGGCTGATCGCCAGCCTGGACCCAAGCGGTGCGGAGTTCGCGTTGATGGCCGACACGCAACTGGTCGCCTACGCCACCCTGTCGGCCGTCGTCGGGGTCACGTTCGCGCTGGCTGTCGCCCTCGCTGGGCCATACCTCCGTACCCGGATGGACATCGACCGCTTCCGCTTCGGCAGTGCCGTCGCACTGGGCTTACTCCCCATCTCCCTGCTGGGGATGGAGTTCGGCTACGCTCCGCTGGCAGCACTTGTGGTCGCGGCGCTGTTCGCGCTGGATCCGGCCGTCGCTAGAGCGCCTGCCGATTCGGGAGCGGCGGGTCCCGACACCGCTGTCGACGCACGACCAGACGGTGGTGACGCCGAGGATGGCGACGACGAGGCTGCCGACGCGGCGGATCTCGAGACGGCGGGCAGCGACGACGACGATCCGTATCCGGGTGACGACTCGACGACGACGTCGGGTCGGGCCCCGTGGTTGTGACCTGCCTCGAACCGTAACTGCTTTAGGCGGGATCACCCAACGAAAAGCCGCGGGGTTGTGGCCAAGCCAGGCATGGCGACTGACTCCAGAGGCCCGCGCCCGGGACGACACTCCAGACTGATATACTGATCGGACACCTGATCAGTGTCCGTGTGATGACCCTCTGGAGTTCCGAGGCGCACCGGAGATAT
>Ga0207421_10001817_pt1 | contig 27067 bp, 32 predicted proteins | sample SodLakKL_010_SED_4_FD_187542 | JGI IMG/M metagenome (GOLD analysis project Ga0207421, IMG submission 187542) | Alkaline sediment microbial communities from Lake Tanatar, Kulunda Steppe, Russia - 8KL_010_SED (SPAdes) (version 2) | ecosystem: Environmental > Aquatic > Non-marine Saline and...
GGGACATCCCGCCATAATTCCGGGGAGCATGGGCACAGGCTCGTTTGTCACTGTGGGGACAGAGAGAACGGAGGAGACCTTCTTCTCTGTCAATCACGGCGCCGGCCGGGTTCTCTCCCGCACCGCAGCCAAGAAGCAGTTCGACGTCAAGGAGTTTGAGAGACAGATGGGGGATGTCGTCTACGGGGGCGTGTCGGTCGGCAAGATGAGAGATGAGGCGCCTCGAGCCTACAAGGATATTGACGATGTAGTGCAGACTCTGGCCGAGATAGGGATAACCAGAAAAGTGGCCCGCCTGCGGCCCATGGCGGTAATCAAGGGGTCCTAGCGGGCACATGATTGGCGATCCTTCTGACCCGCCCCCGGTGGGGTAGCTTCCACCGGGGGCATTTATCAGCTCAGGGTCAGATATCGTCGCGCAGGTTCATGAGTGATGCGATGTTTGCTTCGGGGTCGATAACCGGGTCGATTTTTCCATCCCGGGCCGTCATCAGCGTCGTGACCCCGGGACCGTGGCCGGCCACAACCGAATCCCCGTGGATCACTATCCCTATGGAGACCGCATCCTTGCGGTAGATTCGGCCGTACGAATGATCTGCATCCACTATTGCTACCAGGTCGCCGAGGCGAAGAGAGTGCAGGTCATACTCATCAGCGGTATGGGCATCGAAGAGCGTGATGTCGTAGTCACCCCGGTATGCGTTGTTCTGGCCGAGACCGGACCCCATTACGGCGGCGGGCACCCTGTGGGTCACCGGTACCCGGAGGACGTCTGCGTCTTCCTCTATGTTCCAGGCAGAAAGCAGCTGCGGTGAGAGATTGAACACTTTCACTGCTGGGTGTTCCACCAGCTTCATCCCCACGCCTTCTGCGCGAATCAACAGGGTATCGCCAATAAGCATCTTCTCCATCACGTCCCGCGGGAAATCCACCATTACCCGCTCTGCGCCGCCGTGCTTGCCGGTGACGATTCCCTTTTTGCCCTCCGCCTTCCCGGAGGCCACGTGGGCCTCGTTGCCGACACAGGCCAGAACGTTGAGGCCGGCGTTTTCTCCTGTCTGCCCGTCGCCTTTTGGATTTTTGATGCTCACTGCCGGCTCCACGTGATCTGCAGCCCATTGGGTGGCACTGTCGCCGACCCGGATGTTATAGGTTATTCCGGAGGCGCTGCTGAGCACCTGTGGTTCGCCTTCGGCGGAGACGCGGTAAGGGCTGCGCCCGTACGCCGGGTGTGCAATGTCGCCGGTGACTGATATCTGCACCAGTTCGTCTCTGTTGATCCTTACCATGTTAACATTCCTCTCCTTCCATATTCCCACCCTCTGAAGGGGGGTTATGCCATCTCTGCTGTGTAGGCGATATCTATCTCTGGCGACAGCGCCGCGTGCACCGGACAGTGTCTTTCCATGAGGTCCAGAGCAGTATCCAGGTTCCTGCGGGTAAGGTTTTCCGCGTCGATGGTGAAATGTATCCGGATTGTGCGGATGCGGTAGGGGTTCGGATCGTACTCAGCCCGCAGGTCCTGGAGAATATCCCGGACTTCCGCTCTCTGTTTCTGCAGGATGGCCAGGAGGGTGATCCCCGCACAGCCCGCCAGGCTTGCCAGCAGGTGATCGACCGGGCTGGGGTTTTCGCCAGACATGGCAATTTCCCCGTTTTCGGTGATCGCCCTCGCCCCGCGCTCATCGGCTCTGGCGCGCAGGGTCTTGCTCTTACTCATATTGTTCCTCCTCTCATCGCCGGCTTTTCCCTTTCTCACATGCAGCTGAAAGAGCTATAATGAAGAAGGCATTGTAGAGCATGATTCGTGTTCGGTGGAGATTTTCCTGCGATTTGCGAGGGAGGAGGAGTTGATTGTGCCTTCTTACGATTTCCGCTGCAATGATTGCGGTGAGAAATTCACTGCATTTGTGCCCATAAGCAAAAAAGATGAAGTGACATGTGAGGGCTGCGGCGGGGAGAATATTCGCCAGCTGGTGACCGCATTTTATCATTCCGGCTCATCTGGGTCTGACCGGGCCGGGTCCTGCACCCGCTCAAGCTGCGGCGGCTGTACTACCTGCAGGACTCCCTGATATTCGAATTTTATCGTGCAAGAGTTGAGCAGGGAGGGTGGGATGAGCCTCCCTGCTCGTCGTGGAGCGTGGAAAGCATCTCTCCAGTGGGAGAGTATGCCGTGTTTCGGGGCGGGGAGCGGGGGAGATTCCCACGAACGACGAAGGGATCGTGCCTTCGCCGCGTGCCTCGGCCGGGGAGAAGTTGTTTTGTGAGACCCGCCGCCCCCGCCTCGGGGTATAACTCCTGCCCCATTAAATACATCGGCACTTCAACCAAAAACTTTAGTGCCGATAGCCGAATTACTTGATTTGTGATCTCACGCGGGAGAGCCCGGGTTTCCCGGGCTCTCCCCTTGACACTCTACTCGTCGTCGATGTCCCAGGGCTGCGGAGGAAACAGCGGCGGGGGAGGTGCCTCGAGGAATTCCTCGCATCGCGTCGGCAGCTCCTCGCACTCCGGCGGGGGCGGGCAGAAACCGTAGCTGGGAACCAGAAGTTGTACTTCCAGAGCGGACTTAATTACGACGTATTCACCCACCTCGCAGAAGATCTTTCTGCGCCCGACGATGTCGCACCCGAGGCACTCGAGAACCGCCTCCACCTTGCAGAACATCTCGTCCGTGCCGAACAGGACAACCGATTTCTCATGTTTTTCCACGTGGGTCACGGTGTGTTCCACGCCGTGCCTGTCTTCGTATACGACGGTGACCGTGTACGAGTACTCGATGTTGGCGCGAACCAGGGGAGGATCATCCTGGATCTGCGTCAGGTTGCAGGTGCTCTGAAAATCAGAAGTCTCACAGCTGATGATCTCTTTCGGCCTTGGTTTTAGATCATCAAACTGGATTTCTGCGCAACGCTTCTGCGAGCAGGCATCGTAGATCTTCTCCACCTGTATGCAAACGGCCTCAATGGGCCTGGGGACTCTGCGCGGCGGGAAGGGCCCCGGCTGCACCTGACTGACCTGCTGCGTAACCCACTCCTCCTGTGACTGTGACTGGACGTCCTTTTCTTCTTCGTTCACCCAAATCGCCTCCTCTCTACTTCGATCATTAACATAATATGATTGCGCGTCCGGGATGTGACGGAAGAAATGTCTCCTTTGCACATATACATTGATTGAGGTGGTAATCATGTGGCCGTGGCAGAGATGGTCCGCCCTGCATCACGAGAGAGACGAGTGCTGGTTCTGGCAGCTGCGCGGCGGTCGGCTGGTGGGCGCTCACCGCCCGCGGGGTGATAGTGTGACCCGTCTACTGGACCTAGGTCCCGCCACAGCATTTGCTGTGGGCTGTGGTGCACCGGCGAGGCCGAAGATCCTGCTGCAGCATGGCCGCAGCGGTGACAGGGAACTGGATCTGGTGGAGGTATGTCGTGACAGTATAGCGCGCCGCACGCACGTAGCATCGGGCGAGACGGAGTTTCTACCTCATTTTTTGCCCCAGGCTGATCCCCGCTCCGGTTGGGCCCCATCATGGATGACAGGACGGAGGATCCGGGTGATTTCCGAAGAGAGAGAACTTCCCCAGTCACTGGATGAAGTCCACGCGTTGATCCCTACCGGCCGGGCGGTTCACTGGCCCTGGGCTTTCACCGGGCTGGGCAATGATGGTGCGGTAATAGCCGGTCCCCTCGGCTGGAGGAGTTGGGAACCGTGGAAGATGGAATCCGGTGGGGTCCTGCTTGCCCCTGCAGGAGAGGGCAGCTCGCTCAGCTTCGTTGCGGCTGTTCCGCCCCGCGATGGGGCGGGAGGACTGCTCTTCGTGCGGAGGACCTGGTGTGCGCGGGCCAGCTTCTGGCGAGGCGGTGGTTGGTCGGTTCCCGAGGTTCTTGCGCGACACCGGTCCGCGACCGGCCCAATATGGGGGGCAGCGAGCGGATGCCCAAAAGATCGCGCCGCGTATTTCTGGATTGATGGAAGGATGCAGGCCTGCATGGAAGAAGTAAATGTCGATGGTCATCAGAAGACGAGCGAGAGATTGTATCTCACTGAGTCGGGCAGGCGTCTCACTGCACTGCCGGTGCGGGTTTCCGGGCGATTCTGCCCGGTGGGCGACGCGGGAACCTGTTTTTCACATACCTGGGCGGTAATGCGGGGTAACGTTGAGATTGCGGGCGGACGGTTATGTGCACCTGAGGGGTGGACATTTGAGATGTCGATGCCGGCGAAGGCGCGCCACAGCACTTCTGATCGGACCGGTGCCCGACTGCACGCCGCGCTCGCTGCCGCCATTCGTGAAGTCGATAGGCTGCGGGCAGAGCGAGACAGCCTGAGACGATCCGCCCACCTGAATGATACCTGAGGCGGGTGGGTGTTTTTTGGCAGAAAGAGAAATTTGGGTGCGATTGTGCGCCTGGCGCACCGCCGCCAAGCACCGCAGGGGCCAACCGGCGTTCATATGATATCTGCCATAATCGCCAAGTTGTGGCTATTCGCTCATCCCCTTACAATATCCTCACTACACACACCACACAATGGAAGAGGGGATGAGGTTGCTATTATGAGAAGTCGAACATCTGCCGTATTTGCCGCCGCTGCAGTGGCTCTGGCGCTGTTCATGGTCCTGGCAGGTGCGCAGGTTGTCGAGGCATCGTGGTACTTTGAGCGTTGGCACACGCCGGACGAACCGATTGAGGACGAGCCCGACCCGGAGCCGGAACCAGAGCCGGAACCAGAGCCGGAACCAGAGCCGGAACCAGACCCCGATCTGCCAGATGATGATTCGAGCAGCGGCTACGGCGGAGGCTGGGCCCGTCGCTGGTTGACTCCGGTGGATCCGGACCCGGATCCTCCCGTCGATGATGACCCCGATGAGGACGAAGAGGAAGACGATGACCCCGCGCCTTCACCCCCACCTCCCGGTGACGATTACTACTTCTCCTCTCACTATCCAGTCTCAGAGGCGCGCACTGGTGATGAGGCAGATCTTCTGCGGATGGTTAATGAGGAGCGAACCGAGCGGGGACTGCCCGCATTGGAGATGGACCCCGAGCTGACTGATGCGGCCAGGGCCAAGGCCTGGGATATAATTGAGAACAACTACTTCGATCACACCTCGCCCACGTACGGTTCACCTTGGGACATGCTCCGGGAGGCCGGAATACCTTACGTGTATGCGGGCGAGAACCTGGCTCGTGCGGGCAATGTGTGGGTCGTGCACTACCGACTGATGAACAGCAGCGGTCACCGGCAGAACATACTACGCGATCACTACACTCACGTGGGCATCGCAGTGATGAATGCGAGACCCTCCGGGGTCGTGGCGGTGCAGCTTTTCGTGGGGCGCTGACCTTAACCTGAACACGCCGGAATTTTACGCATTCCTCGCGGCCCGTACGCGTTGTTCGCGACGGGCCGCGGCTGGTACGCCCGGCATGGCTGAGTGCAAGTGCCAGTCGGTGCAAGTCTCCTGCGGCCGACGCCGTCCTTTCTGCAGCAGCAGGGTACTTTTGTGGGGTATTCAGATGAGATCATCCACCAGCTACTGTGATTGATCGTATGATTATGGTCAGTGACCTTGCCCCGTAACATCCCCCTCATTGCCAGTACAGTCAGTCCTGATCTTCTTTTCATATTTCATCGCGCGGCGGTACGGAGCATCCCTGATCAACATAAGCTGCATTTGAACGGAGGGAGGTAGCCGGGACGAATGGAACGTCCGGATGCCGAGAAAACATGCTTCTGTTTGGTCAATGAGGCGCGGAAGGAGTGCGGGCTGAAGCCACTGCGATTCGACCCGAAGATCCGCCAGCTGGCCAGGATCCGCGCTGCGGAAAACAGGAGTGGCCCGCTCAGCCACCACTGCCCGGTTCACGGCTCGCTCTGGGACAGACTGCGTGATGCCGGTGTTCCCTTCGCCTGCGCCGGGGAAAATCTGGCCCGTGCGGGCAATGTCTGGGCGGCGCACTGCCGTCTGATGGACAGCGACGGTCATCGACGCAATATACTCAGGGCCCGTTTCACGCGAGCGGGAATAGGCGTAGTTGATGCCCCAGGAGCCGGTGTGGTGGTGGCGCAAATATTTCTCAACCGCTTGCACAACCAGTGCCCGGTTCCTCGCGGGGCACGGGCCTGGGTGAAGAATCTAGTCAGAAATCAGAAGGGATGATGACGGGATGGGCCTCCGTGTGACGATCGATGGAGAGGAGATGAGTGCGCTGGGACCTGATCTGGGCCGGGAGGCGGCGAGTGCTGTGTGGTACGTGGCGCAGTGCCTGGGGGCGGAGGTTGCTTGGTCTCCCAGCGAACAACATCTGCAGATACAGTCTCCCGATCCGACACTGGGTAGAATGGTGCGGGAGAGATTGAGCCGAAGCCTTTCCGGTTCGGTGCTGGGTTTGAGAAGCTTCAAACCCCCTCCGCCTGATCTTTTGGCCGTCGACGCGAGGCGAGACGGTGCAATGCAGTCTGGGTCAAAACTCAATGCAGCGGAGGAGGTGAGCAGCTTGACTGAAAAGAATCATCACGGGCAGTCACGGTCGTCCGAGGAGGAACGGGGGGAAGAAATGATGCCTGATAAGGAAAGTGCGGGTTCGCGCGATGAGGCATCAGGTACAAAAGAGAAACGCAATGGCAGATCAGAAAGACACGACGCAGGAGGGCATCAGAGCACGGTGTATCATCGTCCCTACCGCCCGGACCGGTTCGGCACGCCGAGGGTGCAGAAAACGAGCGGCTGCTGTTCTGCCGGGACCGGGCAGTGCGGCAGTTCCCTGCTGCGGAGGTATGAACCCAAATAAATGCGGCATTGACCGGATTGGGATTCTGCGCTGCGGGCGAGATGGAAGAGATGAGGCCTTCTTCGTTTCGCCCCGTTGCTTCTGCTTTGAAAATGTGCTGGACAGGTGGCCGTGAAGTGGAGGTATAATAGAGGCGTACAAGCTTTGTGATCCTTGAAACTAGCATTCTCCGAGTCACTGTTCCTAAGGTGCGTCCCGGAGGCGGACTATGGAACCTTGGCCGGTTATGGGTTCTCAGAGGAAACTCGGGAGCCTCCCGTGCTCGGAAAGGAGGATTGCATGTTTTCATCTGCGCCATCTCTTTTCGGGGTGGCGTTTTTCTTTGCCGCAAAGAAGTCGCTCGCGTCTCATACAGTGCAGTTTTGAAGCCGGGCGATCTCCAAGTCCCGGAGAGAAAATGGTCATCCCGTGAGGAGGTACGCATATGCGGCAGCGAAGAAAGTGCTTTGTTTTGGTCCTGGCCGTGATTATGCTGCTGTTTATCGGTTGTGCTGAGGAAGAAAGGGCAACAGATGAGGAATACGAACTGGAAGATGGGGTTGTGACGGTGACTGGTCCTGAGATAGAAGAACATGAATTCAGCGTCAGTGAATTGACGGACCTGGATGCAGTGCAGCGTGAGATTGTCCGTGAGAGAGATGATGGTACGGAGACCTTCGAGATAGGCGGGGTGTCCCTCCAGGAGGTACTGGCCGAGATTGACCTGGGAGGCGATGATGTCAAGTCCATTCGGTTGAAAGCTGCCGATGGATATTCGGTCCAAGTGCCAGCAGATGTCCTGCAGCGGAGTGAACCGATCTTCGCGTACGAGCGTGACGGTGCTCCGCTGTCCGGGGAATCGGGGCCGGTCCGGGCGTACGTTCCCGGCGAAGAGACGATGTACTGGGTCAGCAACCTCGTCGAAATTGAGATACTCGCAGTGGAGGAAGAGGAACAGTCGGCATCCGTATCTGAGATTGTCTTCCTCGAGACACTGGTCTCGGACATACCGCGTACGGAGGCGGGCAGTGGCGAGGAGGCAGCCAGCACGCGTGATGTTCTCGACGGTCTGTCCGTGGGTGACTCCGTATTCATGGCGGCGGCCGACGGCTTTGAGAAGAACGAGGAGTACGACATTTTCATCGAAGAATACATCCAGCTGACCGGCGATAATACACCGGCTTTCCGGGGTCCGGATCTGCCGCGCGGCATGCACGTCCGGGATCTGGTGTGGTTTGCCACGGGCGAGGTTGCCGTGCTGAGCGCAGAGCGGGCTCCGGAGCTGTTTACTGCGGCATCTGCTGATGCGGAGACCGGGGTATCACTGGACGTTGTGCTGGACGCTCTGGGTCTGTCCGGTGCAGATGACTACGTTTTCGAGGCGATGGATGGTTACACTGTCGAGGTCAGCGCTGAAGACCTGGAGATCGGGATCGTATATGTCCATGAAGAGGGTGTGGCTGCTTCGGTTTTCGAGGGTCTCCCGCGAAATACCGCGGTACGGGGTTTGCTCTCCATACGGGCTGCAGAGTGAGGGGATAAGCGATGTCTGAACAGGGCAGTGCATTTCTCAGGCGTTTCACAGTATTCGATCTGATCGTGATCGCCCTCATGGCCTGTCTGGGCATCGCCACCAAACCACTGGTGGTTCCGCTGGCTCACATCATCACCGGGCCCCTGTTTATTCCCGGCGGCGTGCTGGCCGGGGGATTTTACATGATGTGGATAGTACTGGGAGCAGCTCTCATAGGTAAGGCGGGAACGGCAACGCTCATTGCTGTGGTTCAGGCCATGGTGGTTATGGCCGTGGGCATGTACGGTACGCACGGGATCATGAGCATATTCACGTATATATTGCCCGGGCTGGCCGTAGATGGAGTGTTCCTCATTTCGGGCCACCGCGGCTGTTGTTCGGGTTGCTGCTTTGCCGCGGGGGTGGCCGCCAACATCAGCGGCACCTTTCTGGTGAATCTGGTGTTCTTCCGTCTGCCTCTTGTCCCCCTGGTGCTGAGTCTGTCCACTGCGGCGCTGTCCGGTGGTGTCGGCGGCTTGATTGCCCACTGGGTGGCGAGGCGCTTCCGGGGCAAGCTGGCGTGGTAGGTAGAGAGGACTGCAATGGAGAGGTGAGTACTCGTGAGTGGTAGATGGATCAGAATTTTTGTCCTCACAGCGGTTATTGGAATTCTGGTTGTAGGCGGCTGGTGGTTTTACATGATGGCCGAAGCCGAATCTACTGCTGTCATGCCACTTCATGTCACCGGCGACGTCGAGGAGGTCCTGACGATCCGCGATCCGGGGGATGACCGGTTTGACCCGGAGCAGATCGCCTTGCGCGATGCTACTGCTCATGCGGTATCGTTGGAGGCTGTAATTGCTGCAGCGTCACCCGCGGCTGCCGACTATGATGTCCTGCTGGTGGGAGCTGACGGCCGGTCCGCACTGCTGGATGGTGCTGACCTGGCCTCAGGGCGGATTGCGCTGACAGGCGACTATGGATGGGAGGCCCGGATGGAAGATCACCCGCCCGCCTCCAATATCAAGAACCTGGATAGAATTGTGGTGATCTCGCGGGGAGCTCCCCCGGGCGAGACCATTTCCATTGTCGCGCCCGGAAAAAATCTGGCTCACTTTACGCCCGGGCAGCTGTATGAAAGCGGTCTTCAGCAGCGATGGATGGAGGTGGGTCGATCCTCGGTCAGTAAAGAGGATCGCACTTTTGAGACGGTTGCTCTTAAGAGACGGAAAGCAGTCGACCTCGAGAAGCTGGTGGATGTCGGGCCGGGTGAGCAGGTGTGGGCGGTGGGAGAGCTCGGAGAAGTGAAGGCTGTGAATGGAAACGATGTTCTGTACCTGGATGGAAACACTCTGGTCCTCAGCTGTGCAGATGGCAACGTGCGGATTGACCGTCTGCGCGGTTTGATAATAGATCCTCCCGGGCGGATGATCACCGATGTTCGGGATGACGCCGAACGTCTCCTGCGCCAAGATGAGCCGGTATTGCTGGTCTTGATTGATGGTCTGGGATGGCATCAGTTTGAGTACGCGACAGAAGAAGGACTGTCGCCGGTATTGAGTTCATTGCCCCGTCCGGACTGTGCAATGGTGGCATACCCGCCGGTGACCCCGGTCAACGTCGCCGCGTCTCTGACCGGCGAGACGCCGGATGTTACGGGAATTCATGATAGACGGGTGCGCCGGGCGAATGTGCCAACGATCTTCTCGTTTGCGCGGGATGCCGGAATGAAGGCGACGGCAATCGTCGGCCCGATGCAGGGAGTGGAACTGGAAATTGACCCGGTACTGTGCACGGATGCCGCGGGCACAGGCAGTACGGATGACGACATACTGAGGGCCGCTCTCGAGCGAGTCGGTGAGGGCTACGATCTGATGCTTGTGCATTTCAAGGATGTGGACCGGGCAGGACACGAACATGGCGACACGGCTCCCGAGACCCTGCGGCAGATAGCACGCATCGATGGATATGTAGGGCAGCTGCTGCGGGAATGGGAGGGTCATGTGGTCATATTTTCCGATCACGGGATGCACGAGACGGTTGATGGTGGCGATCACGGGATGTTCCTGGCCGAGGATCTGTTTGTGCCCTACTGGAAGATTGATTGGAGGGATCGTGTTGAATAGAGGGGTGATGGTCGCGCTGCTTGCTCTGGTCGTCATTGTTGGAGTCTTCGCCTATCTCAATGCCGCAGACGGCGACGACCGGCGCGCCAGCCAGCGGGAAGCAGAGATTTACATCAACATGGATGAAGAGCGAGCTGCTACCGTCGATCTGCCTCTGATGCTGGATCTGAAGCAGCACGAGTTCACCGAGACGCTGCGCTCAAGTGAGGGTGCCCCGCGAGATCACACTTATCGCGGTGTGCGCCTGATGGACCTGTTCAGGCATTTCGACTTGGATCTCGAGGATACTGAACAGATCGTAACCCGCGCAGCTGACGGTTACACGGTGGCGCTCACGGTGGAGGAAGTCCGGGAGGAAGACAACGTTTATGTTGTCCATGAACTCGACGGGGAACCCCTGTCGCCGAAAGAAGAAGGGGGTTCCGGCCCTTTCATGGTCGTTATCCGCCAGGATGAGTTCGGTCAGCGGTGGAACAAATATCTGATGGAGATTGATCTGCGTTGAGCGCACTACTTTGTGTCCGGGATCTCAGTTACTCTTTCCCGGGGAAGGATAGCCCGCTGTTTTCGGGTGTGAACCTCACGGTAGGTGCAGGTGAGGTGGTGGGTATTGTCGGTCTCAGCGGATCGGGAAAGACCACCCTGTGTCACTGTCTCAGCGGGATTATCCCCCTCATTCGAACGGGAGATATGCAGGGAGTGGTTCGGGTGATGGACAGGTCAACCCGGGATCTCACCCCCGCGCGCATAGCGACGAGACTGGGCATTGTGTTTCAGAATCCCGACACCCAGCTGTTCTTCCCCCGGGTGGAGGATGAGGTGGCCTTTGGACCGGAGAACCTGTGCCTTGCCCCTGAAGAGATAGATAGGCGGATTACCGCTGCACTGAAGACGGTGGGGATGGAGGGTTTTCGCCACCGCAACCCGCACAGACTCTCGGGGGGGGAGAAACAGATGATTGCCCTGGCCAGCGTACTGAGCCTCGATCCACGGGTGCTGATCTTCGATGAAGCTCTCTCCCAGCTGGATGCCGCCGGACGAAAGCGGATTCTTGACCTGATTGGGGACCTGAAGCGCGACGGCAGGGCTATCGTAATGGTCGAACACAATCCGGACAACCTGGTCGTTGCTGGCCAAATGATGCTTCTGCATGAAGGAACCATGAGCAAATTTGACGGACAGTGGCAGCGATTTGCGGCTCTGTGACGGTGATGACTGTGATTGATCTGAGAAATGTTGTCTATCAATATCCCGATGAGAAACGACCCGTGCTCGGTGGGATCGATCTGTGTGTGTCGGGAACCGGGCTGACCGCACTGGTGGGCCCCAATGGCAGCGGCAAGACTACCCTCGGTAAAATGATGGCCGGCATATTGAAGCCCGATTCTGGTTCGGTGCGGATAAACGGTCGGGACGCAAGTGAAATGTCGCTGGGTGAAATTGGACAGCAAGTCGGCTACCTGTTTCAGGAGCCCGACCGACAGCTCTTTGCTCCCACGGTGCAAGAGGAACTGGCGTTTGTGTCCAGGGTCCGGGGGGCGGCCGAGGAAGACATTGCGGGGCGCGTCGGAAACATGCTCGATCGGTTTCACCTCAGCCACCTGAGGGAGCGTTTCCCGTTTTCCCTCAGCAGGGGCGAGAAGCAGCGTCTGGTCCTCGCGGCTATTCTGATCCAGTGTCCCCGGTTCCTCATCCTGGACGAACCGACCACGGCACTGGATGTGCGCAGGAAGGCAGAGCTGGCGGAGAATCTTTCTGATCTTGATTCGGAAGGCGTGGGGATGCTTGTGATCAGCCACGATCATGAGTTTGCCACGCGGAGGGCGTCGCGGGTCATCGAGCTGCGGGGAGGTGCAGTTCATGCAGACACACGTTACTGAGGTTGGATCAGACTTTGATCCGAGGGCAAAGCTGGTGGCCGTCATGTGTCTGTCCTCGCTGGCCGTTGTGTTTCAGCGACCGCTGCCGCTCGCCCTCATCCTGATCCTTGCGGTCCTCAGTGCGAGATATTTTCGCAGTGATGCGGTACAGGCCGCGCGACGACTGCGTGCCTTTTTATGGATTTTTGCCGCAATGGCCTTCGTGCAGAGCCTGTTCACCGCGGGGGGCGCCCCGCTCCTTTCGGTGTGCGGAATATCGCTTCTCAGCACACTGGGCCTGGAACGGGCGGGCAGCATTGTCCTGCGGTTTCTGGTCATCATCGTGTCGGCGAGCATCATGGCGACGTCCAGTCCTCGGGAGATTGTGCAGGGGCTTTACCAGTGGCGTGTTCCCTATGAGCTGGCCTTTATGGTCGCGGTGGCCGTACGTTTTCTTCCCCTGCTGCGGGATGAGGCACATGACGCCCTCACCGCCATTCAGCTGCGCGGCCTGAAACTGGAATCCATCCCCCTGCGCCAGCGTCTGCAGATATATTCCTACCTGCTCATGCCCATGATAGCGAGCGTACTGGGCAAGGCACGGGAGCTGGCAGTTGCGGTGGAGATGCGGGGGTTCCGGGCGTATGATCGGCGCACCAGCCACCGCACGCTCCGGATGAGAGCGCGGGACTGGGGTGTCGTCAGCGCAGCGGTGCTCGTCAGTGTCGGGGTACTGGGAGTATTTATGCATATGTGAGATGGAGGTATGGCAATGAGAGTTCTCACAGTGGTCGGGATAACCCGCTCGGGCAAGACTACCACTATCGAGCGGATCATAGAGGAGCTGAAGCGGCGGAGGTATTCGGTGGGGTCGGTCAAGGATATCCACTACGAGGGATTTGCCATCGATACAGAGGGTACCAACACCGATCGGCACTACCGGGCAGGTTCAGATCTGGTCACTGCCCTGGGACTGTATGAGACAGATCTGCTGTTCAAGAGCCGCCTGGAGATGGCGGAGATCCTGCAGTTTTATGATCATGATTGGGTAGTGCTGGAGGGTGTGCAGGATTACCCGGTACCGCGCATAGTCACGGCGCATGATGTGGAGGGGATCGAGGAGAAGCTGGACGATGCGACCTTCGCCATTTCCGGACGGGTGGCCGATCGAATGAGCAGCTACTGCGACCTGCCGGTGATAGATGCCACCCGGGAGGTAGAGCGCCTGGTGGATCTAATTGAAGAGAAAGTCTTTCCGCCTCTGCCCAACCTGGCGGAGGAATGCTGCGGAGCCTGCGGCGCCTCATGCGCGGAGATGACCGCCATGATACTGCGGGGGGAGCGTTCCCCTTCGGACTGCGCAGTACGCGTCGCCGATGACGTAAAGCTTCACGTGGATGGCCGCCGAATTGACATGGTCCCCTTTGTGCAGCGTATCCTGCGCAATGCGGTGCTGGGCGTGGCGGGTGAGCTGGAGGGGTTTCGCCCGGGCGCACGGCTGGATCTACGAATTGAGGGCGATGATGCTTCCGTCTGAATTTTTGTGCGACTGGAATGTGCAGCGCAGCCTGCCGCTCGAGCATTTTCGCAGCAAGAAGAATGACGTGCAGCGGATTCAACTGCGGATTGAGGACGGAACGGAACGTACTGTAGTGGCAAAGCGGTTCCGCAGCCTTGATGCGTGCCAACGGGAGAGGGGATTTCTGGGCGCTCTGCACCGCCGCGGTGCGCCGGTTCCGTTGATGCACTGGTGCGCGGGGCGATGGATTATCATGCAGTACGTAAGGGGCCCCCTGCTTCTTGACGTACTGACTGCTGACGGTGCAGAGTCACATCTTTGGGTGCTGGGTGAGGCGCTGGCCAGGATCTATGCCGGTCTGGCCGGAATCCAGCGGGACCTCATCCTGGGCGACATGAACCTCAGGAACTTCATTGTCTGCCGGTCTGCGGGAGAAATCTACAGGGTCGATCTGGAGTCGGTGACCCGCGGTCATAAGGAGGAGGATGTGGGACGAATCTGTGCCTTTTACCTCACCTACGATCCTCCCTTCACTGAGTGCAAGATGCGTCTGGGCCGGCTCATGTTCCGCTCGTTGGTGCAGAAGCTGCGCCTCCGGGATGGGATGACGCGCGCCGCCGCCCTGATGGAGCTGACGGCTATGGAGGACAGGAGGGGGATCGAGGTACCAGAGGAGATCCGGCGGGTCGTGCGATCCTGGTGAGGCTGGAGGCTCCCGCGGCCGGTGTCGTCGTGCAAGCCATCCTGCGGGCAGCTGGCCCAGATGCAGGCCGGGGGTCTGTTACTCCGTCGTTTTATTCTTCGGGATCTGCCGCCCGCGGTGATCCACCTCATACGGCTCCGGATGAAGCAGCTCCGCGAGCGGCGTTACCTCGTAGTCGTTGTCCCTGAGATAACGGAGAATATCCGGCAGGGCCTCGGCGGTGGGTTGGGCGTTGTTGTGAAATAGAACGATGGCCCCGGGGTGCAGCAGGGTTGTGACGCGGTTGTAGACGTAGTCTGCCGTGACTTCCCGCCAGTCCAGGCTGTCAATACTCCACTGTACGGGCGTGAGATCGAGTTCGTCCCGGGTGATCCTTATGACCTCATCGTTGTAGGAGCCGAAGGGGGGACGGAATAGATGAGGTTCGGCTTCACTGCACAGCGACTGCACCATCGCGTGGTTGTCCTCCAGCTCCTCTCGAATCACATCTGCCGACAGGGTGGTGAGGTCAGGGTGGTTGGCGGTGTGCAGGCCGATCTCATGTCCCGCGTCCCATATTTTTCTCGTGTAGTCGGGATAGTCGTCCATCCAAATGTTGGTAAGAAAGAAGGTGGCCGTTACATCTTCTTCGTCGAGGACCTGCAGCAGCTGGGCGGTGTACTCTGCTCCCCAGGTCGCATCAAATGTGAGGGCTACCCGGCGCTCCTGCATCTGCACCGAGTATATCGGGACTTGGCGTTCGTCGCCGGAAGGCGCCGCCACTTCCAGGATCCGCAGTGAATTGGAACCCAGCAGCAGGACTATCAGCCCGACTATCAGAGCCATGATAAGGGCGGCGGCCAGGATCAGGGTTCGGCGGTGCACGATCAAAAGCCGCACGGTCTCACTCCTCGTCCATATAGGTCTGTATGAGGTATATGCATGCAGGGCGCGACTCATTCTTTCGGCCAATTTGCGGCGCCGGGGAGGAACAGGCGAGCTGGAGATGGAACGTTTCATTAGGTCAGTGAGCTCACAACCGCAGAGCGCCGCAGTTGAGTGGTGAGAGGAGGAGTACAATATGAGTAGTTTCTACGATCTGGTGTTGGAGCGAAGGAGCATCAGGTCCTATTCATCCAAGCCGGTGCCCCTCGAGGATGTCGAGGATGTGATCCGCACGGCACTGGAGGCGCCATCGGCGAAGAACTTGCAGCCCTGGGAGATTATCATTGTGCAGGACGAAAAACGTCGCAAGCGCCTGGCAGAAATTGCCGGGCGCCAGGAGTTTGTGGGGGAGGCTCCGATAATTCTGGCCCCGGTGGCCACCGAGCCTGAGCGGGTGATGACCTGCGATATCCCGGCCTATGCCGTTGATCTGTCCATACTGGTCACGCATATGATGCTGCGGGCCGCAGAGAAGGGCCTGGGTACCTGCTGGATAGGTGCTTTCGATTCGCAGGAAGCTGCGGACGAGCTGGGCGTCCCTGCGGGACGAAAGGTGTTTACCCTGCTGCCACTGGGCTATCCTGCGAAAAAGCCGGAGAGGCGCCCGCGCAAGGACTTCGATGATGTCGTAAGCTGGGAACAGTACGGGCAGAACAGGCAGGAAGACGCATGAGCGATGAAAATGGGGGCGGGCCGTACATAAGGGACATGTCTCCGGGACAGGAGATCTCCGGGGTGTTCGGGGTGGCGGACAGACGGCTGCGTGCCTTTCGTGATCGATCCAAGGGGCGGTTTTTGCAGCTGCGGCTGTGCGACGTGACGGGGAGCATACCCGCGATGCTGTGGGATGAGGCCGAGAGCGCAGCCGGAGCAATATCGGTGGGCGATGTATTGTGGGTGCGGGCGAAAGTGGAGGAGTTCAGGGGAAGGCCACAGCTCGTCCTGCAGTCGCTGAAACGCCCTTCGTCTCAGGATGTCTGTCCAAAACGATTCATCCCCGCTGCCCCGCAACCGCTGCGCGACATGGAGGAGGAGTTGTGGCAACGCATAGAGATGGTCGGCGACCCGCACCTGTCACAGCTGCTTCTGATACTGTTTCAGGATGAGGATACCTACACCAGCTATACAACCGCGCCCGCGGGCAAGACCATTCACCACAATTACCTGCACGGTCTTTTGGAGCACTCGCTGGAAGTGGTTTCTCTCCTGCTGCGGGAGGGCGGCCCCGGGGATATGAACCGGGATCTTCTGATCACCGGGGGGCTGCTTCACGATCTGGGCAAGACAGATGAATTCTTCTATCGTGCCGCCATTGGGTACACAGACGAGGGACGACTGCTCGGACACATAGTTATCGGACACCGGATGGTGTGCGAGGCTCTGCGCCGGGTGCCGGACGTTCCCGGTCGTCTTGCGCTACATCTGCAACACCTCGTGCTCAGCCACCATGGCAAACTGGAGTACGGTTCGCCCGTGATGCCCCAGACCCCGGAAGCGGTGGCGCTTCACCATGCTGACATGTACAGCGGGAAGGTGGCACAGATGCACCTGGTGGCAGATGCAGCAGCCGAAGATGGGCAGGAGTGGTCGGAGTTTGATCCAATGTTGGGACGCTGTGTCTGGGTTGCTGGCAGCCGTCCGGAGGAGGGATCATGAACAACTGTGAAAAGGAGAACACCTTGATGTCCCTGCAGTCCCGCCTGGCCGAAGTAGTCACGGTGGTCTACATGGCCATCCACGTCGGGATCTACGGGCGTATCATACTGGGACAGCTGCCCGGCCTCGCGGACGGGGTGCTCCTGTATTCGGGTGCCACGGCCTTTTACATTGCTCTGCTGTACTATGCCTCGGCGCGGCTGGGGGTTCGGTCCTCTGTCTGGGGCTTCACACTGGCGGCTGCCCTGGTGGTAAACCTCGTGGCCAGCAGTATTTACCTCATGATGTCGCTGGACCTATTTGCCCGCCCCGAGGCGCACAATGCCGCCGGGGTGATATCTGGGCCAATAGCGCAGCTGTACCTGTGGTCGCTTTTCATTTACTCCTTTATGGTGGAGGCCTCGCGCAGGTGGCAGCGCAGGGATGATGGCGAGGGCGCTGCGGAGCGGATCGTGGGTTCCGGGCGTTTTCACGATAGATGGTGGAGCACACTGCTTACTGCCGTCTCGGTGGCCGTCCTGCCCATTTTAGTTCTCCTGTCGGAGGCCGGCACCATTGCCCTGGATGTCAGCGAGGTCATAACCTCATTTGTGCAGTCTTGGGACCCGTTAATCTATATATTTCTCTTCGGGGCCTATCTGCTGCTGTTCCGCATCACGCGTCTACTGGTTTTGAAATTTCTCGCGGTAATCTTTGCTGTGACGGCGGGAATGGGTATCACTGAACTGGCCAGATCCTCGCCGGAATTGATCCAGCACACGGGCGCAGCAGGTACGGCACTGTGGGTTTTCGCACTGCTGCTTCCGCTGGTGAACTACTACTGCTGGCTGCGGGCCACACAGGAATTCTAACTTCCCCGGAGCACCAGCCAGGTGCCGGCTACCAGGAGGCCGAGCCCCGCGAGGCGCGCCCAGCAGAAAGGGACTGTCTTCAGGTGCAGCAGACCGAAGTGATCCAGAAGTGCAGCTGTAGTGACCTGTGCTGCGACAATTGCTGTGGTGGCGCTGGCCGCCCCGACCCGTCCTATACTCGCCGCAACTGTCCAGATTATTGCCACTCCCAGCAGGCCGCCAAGGTAGGCGTAAGCTGGCGTGCGCAGGGCATCATCCCAACCGGCGGCAAGACGGTTGGAAGAGGCGAGATAAATTACCACAGCGGCAGCTACTGCGGTGCCGATGATATGAACTATCAGGGTGGCCCCGGCCAGCGTTACTCGCCGGGCTAAAAAGGAGTTCAGTGTGCCCTGCCAGGCCATCAAGCTGCCGGCTGCGGCGGCTATGATGATGGCCGCGAGGTTGCTCATAGACCGTCCCGCCCGGTGGAGGTCGCGCTGCGGTCGCATCTTTTTTTCGGCTGGTGGGCGTTCAGCAAGGCGATCACCCCTCTGCATCTCATATCATCAGTTTCGCTCCGCCGGATGATATGGTATAGGATAACCAGCAGTGAATGAATTAGTCGGAGGTGGTTTAGTTGACGCGAGTCGGGACCTGTTCCTGGGCAGATCGTACCATGGTGCAAGCCTGGTACCCGGAGGATTGCCGCTCCCCGGAGGGTCTGCTCCGCTACTACAGCAGTCATTTTGATGTGGTGGAGGTCAATTCCAGCTTCTATGCTCTCCCGGAACCCGGAATTACTGCACGATGGGCCGAGAGAACGCCCGATGAGTTTACCTTTCACGTCAAGGCTTTCGGTATCATGACCCGCCATTCGGTCAGACCGGATCGGCTCCCGGCCCCGGTGCGGGAGCAATACGATTACCAGCTGACCCGGTATGGTAACGTGAAGAATCCCCCGCCCCAGATGATTCGCAGATGCTTCGAGATTTTCGTTGGTGCCATGGAACCCCTCCGGCGTGCGGGCAAGCTCGGCCTCATCCTGTTTCAGTTTCCGCCCTACTTCACCGCAGATGATGCGGCCAACCTTCGCGGGAACCTGCAGTGGATTGACCGGGCGGCCGAGGTGATGCAGGGCCATGACCTGGCGGTGGAATTCCGCCATCGTTCGTGGTACCGCGATGAGGTCATGGGCAGGGTTCTTCCGTTTCTCCGGGAGCGCGAGCTCTCCCTGGTCACCGCTGATGAACCTCAGGTGGGCAGCAGGTCAATTCCTCCTGTTGTGCTGCAGAGCGGTCGTTACGGCTACTTCCGCTTTCACGGCCACAATGAGACTAACTGGAACCGGCGCACCAGCTCTGCGGCCGAGCGATTTCGCTACCTATACACCGAGGATGAACTGCGGGATTGGGTTCGTCCCATCCGAGATGTGGATGCCAGGGCGGAAGAGACCTTCGTGATGTTCAACAACTGCTACGCTGATTACGCTCCGCGCAATGCCTTGACCATGTCTGCACTGTTGGCTGCGAATGAAGGGGACTAATCTGCCCGCGGCGGCGTATAGATTGGCTAGATCACTGCCGCGGGGGTGGAAAAATGAGGCTGACGACTGTACTGATTGCGGCCGTCTCTGCCGTGGTGATTGGCGGCACGGCCGTCATACTCTGCCCTTTGGGTGATCTGGTGGCATCTGCCGCACCAGCACAGCAGTTTGCAGCCGCCGATGTTCTTGACGATCCCTGGGAGATACCTGCGGATGGCCGGCGATGGGGAGGTTATGGACCGGCCGGGCTGCATGTGGGCATTGATGCAGATGCGAGGCGGCTTACCCTGCACTGGGGTGCATTGCCGGTGGATTCGTGGCCGGTGGCGGTCGGACGACCACAGACACCGACTCCTCTTGGCGCGTGGATGATCGTGGACAGGGGTGCATGGGGGGGAGCATTCGGGGCCCGTTGGATGGGCCTGAGCGTGCCCTGGGGTCGCTACGGCGTCCACGGAACCAATCGTCCCGGTTCAATCGGCGGCACCCTCTCTGCCGGCTGCATCCGGATGTTCGATCGCGATGTGATCACCCTGTACCGGTACGCGTCCACGGGGACTGTGGTGGTGGTCTCTGGTTCTCCCGGGGAGAAGTACGGCGAGGTGGCGCGTTCGGTTCGCTTTGCGATGCGCGGAAGCGATGTGATGGGGCTGCAGCAGCTGCTGTGGGCCGAGGGCCTCTACAGTGGTGGCATCGATGGGATCTTTGGATACGCAACCCTCCAGGCCCTGCGGAGCTACCACGACGGGGAGGAACCACGTTCCGCCGACTCTGTTGATCCAGAACGTGCAGCAGAATGGAAACTGTTCGAGTGGTGGGCTCCGGATCCCCGTTCCTGGACCGACTGAAAATCGTGCTGCTTCTGAGGATCTGCTTAGAAGGATATGCTGCCTGCGAAGAAGAAGACATATAAGAGCCTGTCGCCAAGTGCAATTGGAGGATGAACCATGTTTTCTGAATACGGTAATCAGCGTCGTACACGAATCATCGATGATGAACAGCTGGATGCGCAGGGCCGGGACTATGTCCGTGCCCTCCGGACCATTTACCTGGCGTTGGAGGAGAAGGGCTACGATCCGGTGCAGCAGCTGGCCCACTACCTGCTCACGGATGAGCCGGCTTACATCACTGCGCACCGCAATGCCCGCGTGCTAGCCACCCGTCTCGAACGAGATGAAATTATTGAGGCTTTTGTAAGATTCTATATCCAGAACCATCCCTCCATGCGTGGGACCGGAGATTGATCTGCCCCAGATAGTTCCTGTTTGTGAACAGTCCCTCTTCTGCCGTTCAATGCCCGCGGCAGAATAAACTTCTTGTGCTGCGGGATAATAGCTTCGCGACGAACAATCCGGTGCAAGAGGTGAAGTCTGTGAAAGCAACAGGGGTTGTCAGAAGGATCGATGATCTGGGACGGATTGTTATACCGATCGAGATTCGCCGGACAATGAGGATCCGCGATGGAGATCCCCTGGAGATCTTCGTGGACAAAGATGGCGAGGTCATCCTGAAAAAATACTCCGCCATCATTGACCTTGGCTCATTCGCCGAGGAGATGACTGACTCGGTGCATGAGGCCAGCGGCCACGTTGCCCTGATCTCCGACAGAGACTCAGTGGTGGCGATAACCGGTGCGCGCCGCAAGGACTTCGTCGACAAGCGCATCGGCGATTCTGTCCTGCGTGCAATGAATGACCGACAGACCATTGTGCAGGACGGTTCTGCTGGCGCCGCCGAGGCCGTACTCGATGAGAACCAGGGCGAGCCGGAGTTCACCGGCACCGTCATCACACCGATTGTGGTGCACGGTGACCCATATGGTGCCGTCATCGTCGGTTCCGTGGAGGATGATGAGCCGATCGGTGATGCTGAAGTGAAGCTGGCGCGCTCGGCGGCCGGGTTTCTCTCCCGGTTTCTCGCGGAATGATCGCCGGGCGTCCCGGGGAAGGTGCGCCATGTGGTCAGGTGATGTGGTTGCAAGCGCAGGTCAGAATATCCTGAATCCTCCGGGCCGGGCGCACGCCGCAGATGCGGTGCGTCGGCCCGGATCCTGTTCGGATCCAACCATGTGGTGACTCTCCTGCATATCCATCAAAGGGGGACAGACCGGCCGAGATTCTCACTGCGTGCTGCGCCCCTGCGCTGCTTCAGTGTTGGCGGCGCTGCCACCAGAAGTTCCCATTCGGATCGACGGCGGCTACAAGAATCTCGCTCAACTCGGGGGCACCAATCTTCTGCAGCTGCTCCACCAGCCATTGACGATCCCGGCCTAATGCATGTAGACCGTCGTAGTTTATTGATGCATCCACTACCAGTGCGGCGGGAAGGCTCTCGGAGGGCAGGTCAAGATTAAGATCCGATACCTGAACTGGTCTGGACTTGGTTTTGGGGATTACACTCAGACTACCGGACATCTCGAGTATCGCATATTGCACGTCGGGCAGCGATGGATTTTGCTGCTGCCGGAGCTGTTCCATCAACTCATGCACGGTATAACGGGCTTTGCGCATATTCTGTTCGTTAATCTGCCCATTTTCAATTATTATGGTGGGCCTGCCGTTTACCAGCGACATTATTTGTGGGAACTTGAGACACAGATATGAGATTATGATCTGCAGCCCGGCCAGGGTCGCCATGGGTATTAGTCCTGTCCAGATGGGAGTATTGGGGTCATCGATGACGAATACCGCGGCCTCGGCGATCATGATGGCCACGACCAGATCAAAAGGCGAAAGCTGACCAACCTCGCGTTTTCCCATGAGCCGAATCAAGACCAGGGCCACGAAGTAGAAGAGGATGGTTCGCAAGAATACGGTCAGCAGGTCCTGCACGCCAGGGTTCACCTCGTCTGAGTACTGTGCGAATATGATGCCCCGTTTATGCATTATCATGGGATACTCCCGCCACATTCCCAGTGTTCTCTTCGCAGCAGGTGCAGATACTATCACTGTCGCCCGCTCTGCGCGCCACTGCGGGAGGGAAGGTGGAAAATGGCGAGACTCATGAGCGACAGGCTCAAGTATGAGTTGGCGAGGGAGCTCGGCATCGACGACCTTCTGAAGCAGCACGGTGGTGACTGGGGCGCAATGCCGGCTAGATCCTGTGGTTCCCTGGTCCGCGCAGCTATTGCGCGTGCCGAGAGAGCCATGGCTGAGGAGCAGATGCGCCAGTAAGGGCGACGGCGGGCGGGGTGCTGCGGCGCCCCGCCCACACAAGAGATCTCTGGAGGAGGCGGAGCCCGAGGAGATCTCCCATCTTCCATTTGCCGCAGGAAACGAAATCCTTACTCTTGATATTCACTGCTCAGGTATGTCATGCAGTTGGCACACCCCTGCGATATGCATACAGTAGATCCCGGCAAAATGGGTGGAGGAGGCGGGCTACCGTTCTCGAATTCCTCAGCACAGAAGTGCTGACCCGTGGGGCAGAACCCGAGAGTCGGGTCCATAGGCCGGTGAAGGTGAAAGGGGTGTTCCTCTTTGTCCAAGCTTGTTAGCTTTCTCTATCGACTGGCAAGAATGGCTAATGATGTCGAGACCCTGAGCAGCGGGAATCCAAGGAGGGTAGCCAGGCGAGCGAAAAACAAGGTCATAGGGCGCAAGCTTATGCGGAGTATCATGCGGTAGAGGGGGGATGAGCTGTGAAGACGATTATTGATGAGAGAAAGATAGGCGAAAAGCTGACTGTCGGTGTGCAGGCAGAAGCAGGTGAAGTGGGTCTTTTTGTGGCTTCCGAGGACGTATCGACTAGCTGTGCCTTTTATCCCGAGGAATGGGAGAAATTCGTTGAGGCCGTCAATGAAGCTGATGCGAGAATCAGAAAAGACACCTGAGTGTTGCGGGGACAGGATGCGCGGGGGCAGGTTTTCTCAGCGTTTGGCTCAGCTCAAGACACTGCGCTTTGCCTCCTGCCCCTTCCGCACTGCAGCAGGCAGTAGGCGGGACAATTCATGTTACTTGAGAGCACCTGCCGGGAGGATATATGTGGCAAAGCTGTGGCTGGTGCACGGGCCTTGCTGTGGTGCGGCTTTTCTGCTCAATCGGCTCCATCGGCATATGCCGGGAGCGTCATTCCGTCATTTTTCAGATTATGCGCCAGCCGCAGGCATAGAGATACCTCAGGGGTGACAACGGGTGTTTCACCTCGTGTTGATTATTGGGAAAGGGAAAGTCATTAAGTGCGCCATCTTTTTCGCGGTTGTGTTGCTCATGCTTATGCACATGGTGGTGAGCGGTGATGCCGATGGGTATGTCGTCTTCATCATAGATGATCTCGGGAATTGGGGTGAAGGGACCGAGGCACTGTTCAAACTTGATGTGCCGATCACAGTTGCAGTAATGCCATTCAGCCGCACCGCCCGGGAAGAAGCAGCTCTGGCCGAGGAATCCGGTTTCGAGGTGCTCATGCACGTACCCATGGAACCAGAAAAGGGAAGACCGGAGTGGTTGGGCGATCACGGTATTACCACTGACCTGAGTGATGCGGAGATTGCAGAGAGAATACGGCTCGGCCTGCGGCGCATAGAGGTGGCTGTTGGTATGAACAATCACATGGGATCAGAGGCCACCCGGGATGAGAGGGTTATGCGCGCAGTGCTGCGTGTGGCCGTCCAGGAAGGGCTGTTCTTTGTGGACAGTAAGACAACGCCAGATTCGGTGGTTGCGGATGTTGCAGAGCAATCAGGCGTGCCTCACCTGCAGAGGGATGTATTTCTGGATAACCAGAGGGATCAAACGCACATTGAACAGCAGATTCTGACGCTGGCAGACATAGCTTTACAGAGGGGTTACGCCGTAGGGGTTGGGCATGTAGGCCCGGAAGGGGGTAGCGTAACCATTCGAGCCATCGAGGCCATGATCCCGCGGCTGCAGCAGCGCGGCGTCGAAATCGTACCGGCATCTTTTGTGCTCCGTACGGGCAGGCAATGATTCGCATCAACCGCCCGCATCAGGGAATTTCTGTGCTGAGGAGGCTGGTGGTATCGTTTCCGAACACGTCGGTTGCCTCGATGAGTATCCGGTAGGCACCGGGTCTTTGGTACTGGTGTGCTGCCCGTGTATCGAGTTCTCTGCTCCTCGTCCGGAATGACTGCCACATATTGTGGAACGTGTCACCCTTATAATCGAAGTCCACCGCCCAGTAGTCGATACAGTCGGTGAAGTGCCCACCGCCCCGCAGCCGTTCGGGAAGCAGCTCCGGGTCGGCGAGGGTGAAATCGGTGAGCTCGACGGTGACTCTCCTCTGATGCACCTTTACATCTACCTCCAGGCGGTTGAGCTGGGAGAAATGAAGCCCGCCCGCCTCTTTCATCGCAGGGATGTCCCACGGGATCTGTATGAGTCTGATATGAGTCCCGCATTCCCGGTTCAGGCGGGCAGCTCTGGTGTCTGCCTCCGGCGCAAACTCCGTACTCAGGATGTCAACACCCGGGTAAGAAGTCTCTTGCGCGTCGTGTGTAGTGCGAGGCGGGATACGTCGGACATGATCCACCGCCGTCCCAGCTTTTCCGCCGCTGCACCTGTTGTCCCTGAGCCGCAGAAGAAGTCCGCGGTGAGGTCACCTTCCGAGGATGATGCCTGTATCAGGCGTGAGATCAGGTGTTCAGGCTTCTGGGTGGGAAAACCCACTTCCCTTCTCTCTGTACTCATGGAGTTCAGCGTCCTGAGCTCGTCTGTATCGAGGTAGCTAAACACATCATCTGCCGGGATGCCTTCATCTGCATAACACCTTTTGCCCGTATCGCCCCGTACGAAATAGGCCCGTCCGTGCCGGTCTATCCTGTCGTATCTTTCGGGGTTGCGGACGGGCAGGCGAATGTCGTTGAACATGGATCCGGCAAGTAGTGCAAGAATTGGGGTTGGTGCTGATTTTCGGAGTGTTTTGGGCACTGTCCCAGATCGTTGCGGGTAGGTGTGCGCCTCCCATCGCCTGAGGGGTGCCGAACTTGCCAGTATATGGGCATGCAAGGGGTTTTTTGAGCACAGGAGTCACAGGAGGGTGCACAATCTTGATGCAGTTTTTTGCAGAATATCAGGCTCCCTGCGGCCATAAGTGGGCCGCGATGATGTACAGGAAGGCATCAAACTTGTGTTTGATGCGCAGAATCACCGACTCCAGCCATCGGTTAGCCGCCAGCCGGATGTATTTTCCGGAAACCACCACGTTGCCAGGGATACAGAAGATCTTTCTGCGAAGCGTCCGTGCCCTGTAGGTTTTCACTTCCCCGGGCATGATCGCCGTCTTCATCCAGTTGAGCAGGTTATAGGCGATGACCTTGATCAGGGCATAGGCCCGGTTTTGAAACAGGGTGCGCTGGCTCTGTTGATCCATGGCAAACCCATCCTTGAGTTCATCGATGCGATTTTCCACGGTGCATCGCTGATTGTAAAAGTGCCAGACTTTCTCCGGAGGATCCTCTAAGTTGGTGTAGATCACCTGGTGCTTCAGCCCACGTACCACCTTTTGACCCGTCTTTCGGTCGTATTCTTCGCGGATGAACACGAACCGTCGCTCCTTCTTCCAGCCATAAAGGGGGATTCGCAGTTCAGCCACATGATGATCCTCATCGAGCTTTTGCCAAAGGTTCATTCGATCCAGATACGCAATGGCCTTTTGCAATCGCTGGGTCTTTCTAATCTTGCAGGCATACAGAAGTTGCCGATCCTCCAGGAACGAGAAGGTGGTATCCGAAGAAAAGCCCGCATCAAGGCGCACACCCCGTATGACCCACTTCTCAGGCAGGGATCGCTCCGTATCAATGAAGAACTCAGGGAAGCCCCGGGCACTGCCAGAATAAAGGTCCAGGTGGGTGATCTCATCCGAACCTCCCAGGAAAGATACCCGGCTGTTGTACGAGGGGCGACCCCGGTACCGGGGATTGTATCCCACGTGACCTCCTCCCTGGTTACCGTGCAAGGTAATGACCGTATCATCGATGTCGATCCATACGTTCCGGGGCTGTTCCGTAAGAGACTTTGCTTCGAGGAGACGACGATTGATGTTGACAATCTGCTCGACATGTGCCGAGTTGAGTTCGGAAAGCATTCGCCTCAGAGTGCGCTCATCCGGGTAGCGCGTGATGCCCTTGATATTGTGATACCCCGGATCCTTTTTCAAGATCTCACTGTGACTGAACCGGGAGATTCCAAGGAGGTTGGCATCTACCAGGAACTCCAAGAGCTCCTCGGAAGAGTATACGCTATTTCGTCCCTTCGGCTTATCGAATTCCTCGGTGATCATGTCCGAAAAACCCACGGTCCGCTTGAATGCCTCTACCAGTGAGAAGTTCCCGAAAGCCGTTGTGTTACGATTATCGAAACGCACCTCGTAGTCGACGTCCCGGAGACGGTTTTCGAGAGCCTTCTTTGCCTCATTGACCTCATGCGGGGAGAAAACCTGTTCAAATTTGACTTGTGTGAAGTCCTGCTCTTCTGTTACGATCATCTTGAGGGCTCCTTTCACCGATTACTCGGTATTTCTCCTAAATACACACTTCGCTGTGTGTGCAAAGGAGCCCTCTTTTTATTGTCATGTTTTTTTCCGTAACCACCATCGCTAAAACCCCACCCAGCTAGGCTTCACGCTCGATTCCAGAAGACTACTTGCCGGATCTAGG
>Ga0207421_10001818_pt1 | contig 27066 bp, 19 predicted proteins | sample SodLakKL_010_SED_4_FD_187542 | JGI IMG/M metagenome (GOLD analysis project Ga0207421, IMG submission 187542) | Alkaline sediment microbial communities from Lake Tanatar, Kulunda Steppe, Russia - 8KL_010_SED (SPAdes) (version 2) | ecosystem: Environmental > Aquatic > Non-marine Saline and...
CGGCGGGTCATCAGCTGACCGGACCTGCTTGATGCCATGCAACAGATCCGTCAGTGCGCGGCTGTCTTCAAATGTGATGCCCTCTTTGGTGTTCGGACACGAAATGTTCAGTGTGATATAATCTGCCACCGTCCGGGCACTGCGATAACTGGACAGATAATCTTCGATCGCAGCATCACCGGTGATCTCCGGATTATGGGTTTTTGCGATATTGATGCCCGCCGGAAAATCACGAAAGAGCTTAGGAGAACGGTATTTCAGTTTTGTAATACGACGACATATCGTTTCTGCACCATCATTATGTAATCCCATTCGATTGATTAATGCGTGATCTTCCGGTAGCCGGAACAGGCGTGGTGGTGGATTCCCGTCCGATGGTTGTGCCGTGATACTGCCAAATTCGGCATATCCGAAACCACTGAAGCGTAAAAGGTTCGGCCATGATCCATTTTTGTCAAATCCGGCAGCTATCCCGACCGGGTTTGAAAAACGCAATCCCATCAGAAACTGTTTCGCGTCTGGCCATTTACCGACATGACGTTGTGTCGCCAGTCGCCCTAAAAAAGGCAGTGAGCAGAATAGTTGTCCCATCTCAGCGGTGAGGTGGTGTGCTTTTTCGGGATCCAGTTTAAACAGAATGGGTTGTATAATCTCTTTGTACATAACCCCCGGGGGATGATTGTTCAGAAGTCTGCCCGGATGTTAGTTCAGAAGGGCAAACCGGTTAAAAATAATGGATGCGAATGTGATTGCAATATACGATATTCGGTGGCATATCATTATCAGAATAAGCATAAGGACACTCCCCGCACGTGACCCGATTTTCTCATATTTCCGATGTATACCGGTATCTTGATCAGCTCCCCTCATTTCAGGTGCATGGAGCGGTAGCGGCCAAACTCGGCCTGGACCGCATCCGTTCATTCTGCAGCCGACTTGGGGATCCGCACCGAAAAGTACCCTGTATTCATCTTGCCGGCACAAACGGCAAGGGCAGTGTTGCGGTGATGTTGGCGCTTGCTTACCAAAGAGCGGGGTATCGATGCGGACTGTATACCTCCCCGCACCTGCTTCAGGTTCGTGAGCGGTTTCGTATAAATGGTGCGATGATTCCTGATGATGAGTTCCTGCGCTTCTTCAGGCTTCATGGTGATCTGCTGATGGAAGTGGAGCTGAGCTATTTTGAAATCACAACGGCGTTGGCATTCTGGTGGTTTGCCGATCAGAACGTGGATATGGCCATTCTGGAAACCGGCCTTGGCGGGCGGCTCGATGCGACCAATATCGTGGATCCCGAGGTTTCGGTCATCACATCCATCGGGTTGGATCACAGTAATTTTCTTGGCAAAACAATCACCAGTATTGCCACCGAAAAGGCGGGCATCATAAAAAGCGGCAGGCCGGTAGTTATTGGCAATATGTCAGCGACCGCACGCAAAACCATTACGGAAATCGCCCATAAAAAACGATCGGAAGTCCGGGATGTGCGGGCTTTGAACCCGTGTCACCAGGCGGATGAAACGGACCGGGGTGGAGCAGACCGGGGTGATGCGATTTCATCTGCTTTCTGCCGGTTTGTGGAGCATAAGCAGCAGATTACGGTTCAGACAGATGTGATGGCACCCATTCATTGCTGGAATATGGCAACGGCAAGGCTTGTAACGCTGACAGCCGAAGCCCGTTTCCCCGTTTCGCTACCACTGTTTCGTGAGGCGATGCGCTCCATCCATTCAAGCGGTATGCTACCCGGCCGGTTTGAAAAACTTTCCCCTGATTTGCCCTGGTATTTTGACGGGGCACACAACAGGGAAGCGGTAGAAGCACTGATGCAGACCATTAAAAGGCAAGATTGGAAGAAGGAGCCCGTTATCGTAATGAGCATTATGAAAGACAAGGCCGAAAAAAAAATGCTCGAACCATTTTCTGTTTTTAAAAAAAACTACTATTATAAGCAAGACATGGAGAGGGCGGCAGATATAGCGCAAATCACGCCATATGTAACCGATATTAGAAGCTTGCCCCCCACAGAAGAAGAGATACACGATTTCTTCAACGGTTTAACCGAACAAGTAGTAATTTTCACTGGAAGTTTTTACTTTTACGGCGTGGTCAAAAGATGGATTTCTCGCATCGTTACGGCCAAATAGCTGTTTCCTCTCTCCGTTAAGTTGCAAAACACCTCTACAATAATACCGGGTAACGTCTGAAATGCCGGATATTTGCTTATCCTCAACGTAACATATTACGCAATCCAATCAATGAACGGATTGCTCAGAATGATATGTGACTACCCTCCATATAGATGGAACAGATTTGAAAGAATTGGATCAATTACAAGACAAAACACTCAAAGAACTGCAGGATTTAGCCAGAAAAAACGGGCTGAAACCGGTAACCGGGCTGCGTAAACAAATCTTGATCGATCGATTGCGGGATGTAGCCAGCCAACAGGCACAACAGCTTATCGCATTTGATGAAGAGAAAGAGGAGAGCGCTCCGGAAGTTTCCCTTTACAAAAAAAAGGACCTCAGTAAATACAAAAAGGTGCAATACAAGGATTCCGGGGAATCCGCATCCTCGAAAGCGTCCAAAAGTGAACACGATCAGCCTGCAATACCCGGTGCCGGCACCCCGTCCGATTCCGGCTCACGGGATGGCTCACAAAAAAGTGTTACCAGAGGTGATAAAGAGGATGGGTCCGGCCATAAGCAACGCGACAAAAACCTTGCTGATCAGAAACCAACCGAAAATCCGCAGGAACGGAATCGACCCACAGTAAAAGGTCGAAAATCCCCGGGACGCGGCCAGGGTGGTCAGATAGGAAAGGGCAAAGGACAAACGGTCAGCCAGGGTAAGGGCCAACCGGGTGGTCAGGTCAGTCAAGGTAAAGGCCCATCGGGTGGTCAGGCCGGTCAGGGTCAAGGCCCATCGGACAGCCAGCCTCAAAGCCGGAATCAGGGAGAGCAGGCAGATCAGCCCAAATCCCGTCAACCTCATCCGGGAACCGGAAAAAAACAGGGAGCGCCACCGTCAGGCCAGGACCAGCACAGGGGAGGTTCGGGAAAAAAGCGTGGACAAAAAGGGCCTTCCAATGGTAATCAGTCTCCGGAAGCCCAGGCAGCTGACAATAACAAGAAGAAACATGTACATGAAGCGCTGCCCGAATCCACAGCCGATACCCTGGAAGAACGGCTCAGGGAGATTGAACCCAAGCTGGGCGGCCATCTCATTAACGAAGGAACACTCGAAATTTTGCCGGACGGGTACGGTTTTCTGCGGTCCGTCAATTATCATTACTCAGCCAGTCCGGACGATATCTATGTTTCACCGTCACAAATCAAACGTTTTTGCCTGAAACAGGGCGACAGCGTAATCGGTATCATTCGTCCGCCTAAAATCGGGGAACGGTATTTCGCGTTGCTGCGGGTGGATGGTGTCAATGGCCGGATACCGGCAGATATGGACTCCCGAAAGGATTTTGATGACCTACTTCCGGTCTATCCGGACAGCCGGTATGTGCTTGAGTACGACTTTTCAGAATACACCACGCGTTTGATTGATCTTTTCGCTCCCATCGGGAAGGGCCAGCGCGGACTGATCGTTGCACAGCCGAAAACCGGAAAAACCACGATTATGCGCAACATCGCCAATGCGGTCGCGGCCAATAACCCGGAAACAAAAATCATCATTTTGCTTCTGGATGAGCGCCCCGAAGAGGTCACCGAGATGGAGCGCAACGTAAAAAGTGCCGAAGTTGTAGCATCCACATTTGACCAGAAACCGGAGAACCACATAGGGCTGGCGGAAATCGTTTTTGAAAAAGCCAAACGAATGGTGGAGAGCGGTCATGATGTGCTGGTTCTGATGGATTCCATCACCCGGCTCGGACGTGCGTACAATATTTGCTCCAATACCGGCCGGACCATGTCGGGTGGTGTGGATGCGGAAGCTTTGAAGAAACCCCGGAAATTGTTCAGCTCCGCCCGGAATATTGAGGATGGTGGAAGTCTGACCATCGTAGCTACTGCGCTGGTGGATACCGGTTCCCGCATGGATGATGTTATTTTTGAAGAATTCAAGGGTACCGGTAATATGGAACTGGTTCTTGACCGGCGGCTTTCGGAACGGCGGATTTTCCCCTCAATCGATGTGTTCAAGAGTGGTACGAGGAGAGAAGACCTTCTTGTGGAGGAGGAGGAGCGCGAAAAAGTGGTATTGCTTCGGCGCTATCTCACTACTATGACCCCTCATGAAGCAGTTGAGTTCCTGCTGGACAAGATGAAAGGCACCAAGAGCAATAAGGATTTTCTGCTGTCGATGAATCAGTAAGGCCTCAGGTCCAACCAGGCTAGGCCTCAGGCTCAATCAAAATGGCTTCAGATCCAACCAGTATGGCCTCAGACTTCAGGCTCAACCAGTAAGGCCTCAAGGCCCACGGCTATTTCGTCTTCAGCACAAATTTACGGTTCTTGTCGTGTGTCACTTTGCCGGCCTTGTTATAGACCGAGTGATAAAAGAGGAGCGTAGCCTGGTCGCGGTAGGCCTGCTGCATCAGCAGCATCTTTGCTTTGCGAGCTTTGGTGTTATCGGTATCCACCTTGCTGAGCACATAGTGATTCAAATGATAATCACTGGGAATAAGGTCGCCGCAATAGTAGGCAATCTCTTTGCCGCTGCGAATCCGCACTACCTGATGACCGGGGGTATGTCCGCCGGTACGTATCACCGTAATTCCCTTGAGAATTTCCTGCCTCTCCTTTTCCAGAAATACAAACCGCTCATCCGCTACAAGCCGGTATAAATCATCAGGCTCATAGCCAATACCCCGCGTGCCGGGCTGGTTTGCAAGGCTGCCAATGGCCGCCTCCCATTCACTTTTTTGTACATAAATCCTGGCGTTGGGCAGTGTTGCGGAAATATTCCCGAGACGATCGGTATAACTGAGTCCCGCGGCATGATCATAGTGAAGATGACTCAGAATGACATGATGGATATCCCCGGGTTTGTAATCGAAGATTTCCAGGTTGGTAAGAATGTTCGACGTGTCCCGGTGAGGCTCTTTATTGTCCAGTCCCATGCCCAGGCCGGCATCGAGCAGTACGGAGGTATTGCCGGTATCGATCAAAACCGGATCCAGCCCGACTCTTTCGACTGATGGAAGCGCTGGTTCCAGTTTTTGATGGTCTCTGATTTTCTGGATGGATCCACCCGAAGAGATCTCAAATATGCCTTCGCTGAGTTGTTCTGTCCGGAAATCACCAATGTCCATAGAAATAAAACCGATATAGAATGAATTACAGGTAGTTAGTGAATTTTGAAATCAAAAGGCATACGGGCTATTGCGGTACGCGGATCATGTTTCAAAATTTGCAAAATCGGGTCGAGAGATTCCAGTTCTTTCAGTCCGGGGTGCATCATGTATCGTATCTGTGTCTGGGCGGATCCGGCAAACAGTTCCATAAGGGATTTTGGTTTCGGGAATATCTCAATGGTGTACTCCTCGATACCGGCTTTCCCGGCGGCGATGGCAAGCGCGGTATCCATTTCACCGATCGCATCCACCAGACCGGCCTCATAGGCATCGGGCCCGGTCCAGACCCGGCCCTGTCCTACAGCATGAACTTCTTCAACGGTCATGTTCCGACTCACCGCAACCCGCTCCAGAAAGACATCATAAAAATCATCCACATAAGTCTGAATAGCTCTGCGGGTGCGATCGCTGACCGGTTTGTCTGGTGATATCCAAAGGGCCTGATCATGGGAAGTTACTTCATCAAAATGAATGCCCAGTTTATCATTGAGCAGCTCCTGCATATTCATAGCCACCCCGAAAACTCCGATTGAACCGGTGATGGTTTGTGATGATGCGACTATGGTGTCAGCCGCCATTCCGATGTAATACCCACCGCTTGCAGCTACCGATCCTAAAGATGCAATGACCGGTTTCTCCTTTGCCGCTTCACGGATTTTGTGCCAGATAAGATCGGAAGTGGCTCCGGATCCACCCGGGCTCGTGATGCGCAATACAATCGCTTTGACGTTGTCATCCTCCAGTGCGTTGTCCAGATTATCACCGAAACGGCGTGCCGTAATATTATCGGTTGAACCGGGGAAGAAGGAGGGTTCTCCCAAATCCGGCATGATATTACCGGCTGCATGGATGACGGCAATTTTGTTACTGGTTGACGGGTCATCCACGCCGGCGGAGGAACGGTCAACACGGTTATAACGGCTGTAACGGATGGTGCGGAACTCCCGGTTCCCCATCTCCGTAACCTGTTCTTCCATTCGCGATTTCAATTCATCCGGATAAACAAGAGCGTCAATGAGCCCGGCATCATAGGCACCCCGCGAGGTCATGATATGCTCCTCGTTCAGGAGGAGATCCAGCTCCGAACGTGACATCCCGGTTCGTTCGCTCACAGCCGCGAGGAAGGTGTCTGCAACGTTGTCCACAATGGCCTGCATCTGCTCCCGGTTTTCATCCGACAAGTCTGTCCGGAAGAGCGGTTCAATCGCCCCTTTGTATTCTCCGGCCCGGAAAATTTCCGCCTCCACTCCGATTTTGTCCAGGAATTCTTTGAAAAAGACGGATTGCATGAAAAATCCGTCGAATTGGAAAAAAGTCTCGGGCGGGGCAAAAATGGAATCGGCAGCTGTGGCCAGAAAATAGCTCTGTTCGTTATATCCGATGTCATCGGTCGTGATATAGATAAACTTGCCGGACTCATTGCGGAACTCCTGCATTTTTTCCCGGAGTTCGATAAGATGGTTCCAGGAGGTGCCCAGGTTATTGACATTCATCCAGATACCGGCGATCCTGTCATCTGCCGCCGCTTTCTCCAAATTGTTTTCCAATCCCCGCAGCGTAACCGGAGTCCGGGAGCTCTCCTGGAACAGAATGCTGAACGGATCATCGGGTGGTCGCTCGGGGAGTGTCGCCCCAATTCTGATCTCCAGGACCGATCCATCCCTGACATAAGGTTCGGTCTCCTTTTGTGAGGAGATCACAATGATCAGCCCAAGAAAGAACAGCAAAAAGAAGGAGACGAATATCGCCAGGAGCGATGCGAAAAACGATTTGAAGAAACCCATTGGATATCTGTTATATATATGAAAATTGGAAGAAGTGAAATTACGACTTTTACCAGTAAACAAAACTCGTAAATTTCATGAATCATTCTAATGAAATACGTTTTTTTTGATAAATGGTTTCATTTCGGGGAACATTAGCGCAGGTATTGCGATATTGGTGTTATAACGTTCCGGAACCTGACCGGAGTGAGTGACTTTTTTAATTGTGGAGTACCGGTGTATGTATGATGTGATCGTGATCGGATCAGGCCATAACGGCCTTACGACAGCTTGTTATCTGGCCAAAGCGGGGCAGAAAGTGTGTGTGCTCGAACGGCGTGAGACCCTCGGCGGGGCGGTCTGCACCGAGCAGATGTTCCGCTCGCCCGATGCACCGGACGGGTACCGGATTGATGTGGGGTCCTCGGCCCATTTTATGATCCATCAGACCCCGGTGATCCGGGATCTGGATCTGGAGGCGTATGGCCTTTCATATATTGAGATGGACCCATTTATGTCATACCCCGTTCCGGGAGGTGGCGTGATCCACTTCCACCGCTCGGTAGAGGAGACGATGGCGTCGATTGCCACCATATCACCGGCGGATGCCGCAGCCTACCGTGATTTTATTGATTTCTGGAAACGAATCAATAACGGAGTGCTGAAGACGTTCCTGGTTCCGCCGTCGGCCGGCGGTATTTTCCGTGAGGTGCTGAAGGGGCAGTTCCGCGACGGCTCCATGTTTCAAAAAGGGGAACAGATGGATGGGGTCCGTAAAATTTTGAGCAGTTACGGACAGGTGGTTGATGAGTATTTTGAGAACGAATCGGTCAAGACGGCCCTGCTTTGGTTTGCCGCTCAATCCGGCCCGCCGCCGGACCAGACCGCTACGGCGGATTTTGTGGGATGGCAGGCCATGCTGCATGAAAGTGGCGGGAAGCGGCCGAAAGGAGGCAGCGGCATGCTCACACAGGCGATGGCCCGCATGCTGGAGGCACACGGCGGGGAGATTCGCCTGGATGCGCCGGTGGAAAAAATCCTGGTTCGCTCCGGGGGGAACGCTGTGAAAGCCACCGGTGTCCGGCTCGCCGATGGCGAGGAGCTGCCTGCAACACGGATCGTCTCAAACGCGCACGTGCAGACCACCATGCGTCAACTGGTGGGGCCCGAACACCTCTCCCCCTCACTATTCAAACGTGTCGGGGACATCAACATCGGTAACGGATTCGGTATGGTGATCCGGTGTGCGGTGGAGGAACTGCCGGAATATGAGGCGTGTCCGGAGGATCCGTTTATTCATAACGGACTGCAACTTCTTGTACCATCCCGCGAATACATGAATGCGTCCATCGGCGATTACATGGCGGGACGTCCGCCCGAACATCCGTCCGTATTGGCGATGACATTCACAAAAATAGACCCCTCACTCGCTCCGGAAGGGCGGCATTTGCTCTATGCCTGGGCGCAGTGGCATCCCTATAAACTCTCCGGCGAAACCCGGTGGGATGATATCCGCGAACAGGAAGCGCAAAAAATTTATGATGTGGTTACCCGGTATGCACCCAATATGAAAGGGAAACGAATTGACTGGCATATCCAGACTCCCCTGGATATCGAGCGAAAGCACGGCATGCTGAATGGGAACGTGATGCATGTGGAGATGACATTCGATCAGATGTTCATGTTCCGTCCGACGCCCGAACTCAGCCGGTACAAAACTCCGGTAGAAAATCTCTACCTCTCCAGCGCCTCGTGTCATCCCGGCGGCGGGGTGTTTGCGGCGGCGGGGTACAATGCCTCGGGTGTCATTCTTAAGGATATTCGCCAACAAAGAAGATGGTTTGCACGGTAAAATGAGGTTATCTTATTCAGATGTAGCTCACAGAAATCATGATCACATCCCAGGTTCAAAAATGCCAATATTTCGCATCGCATACGGGCGATGCCATCGAAATCATGACCAGCAAGTTCAAGGTACAGTGAAGTGCAAAGACGCCGATTAACATACCGGGGCCGGCCGGGAGGATATCGCAACGGACTGCGGATCACCATTGACCCGCTGCTCCCACTCGTTGTGATCTTCATGGCGTGGGTGCTCAGTGAACGCTATTTCCCGCAAATTATGTACACTCCGTCAACGTGGGTGTACTGGACGATGGGGATCGTATCATCACTGTTTCTTACGCTCTCCATTTTTTTTCATGAGTACGGACATGCCCTTGCCGCCCGGTCACTTAAGCTACCACTGGAGCGTATCCACCTCTATCTTTTTGGCGGGATGGCAGAGCTCAAGCAACGCCCGGTGCGTCCGATGGAAGAGATGTTCATCGCGCTTGCCGGCCCGCTGGCATCTCTGATTTTTGCCGGACTGGCCTGGGGTCTGGCTGAATTGATTCACTATGATCACAACGAGGCATTCCTGGTGCTTCAGTTTGTATTCTACATGAATCTGATGCTCTGCCTGTTCAACCTGCTTCCAATTTTTCCTCTGGATGGGGGGCGTGCCCTCAGGGCAATCATCTGGCAGTGGAACAGGTATTATTACAAAGCCTCGGTACTTACCTATTATATCAGTATCGTCATCATTGTCCTGCTGATGGTCACCGCCTTAACATTGGTTGTCATCGAGGGATTTTCGACGGCATTCTGGGCTGCTCTGCTGGCAGGATATCTCTGGTACACCGCCTACAGCGGACGTGATGAGTTGATTTACCAGCCGGGGTTTGAGGATCTGGTATTCCGGATTCATGAGCAGCGATCACCGGCTTCAATCATCAGACAGCTTAACCGGATTGATGCCCGCTATCTCCCGAATGCCATCATCCCGGTTACCTGTGACGGGGAGTTGCAATCGGTGGTACTTGGCCGGGATCTCCACAAACTTCCCGGGGAAGAAGAGTCACTCACCCATCTCTACCGGCCGGTAAAGCGCGGTTATTTTGTGGATGTGGAAGATGAGTCTACCTACAAACCGGGTGCACCCCTTAAAGCGGATTTACTGCCTGTGCTGCAGGACGGCGCAATCCTGGGCATGAGCGATGCCAATGAGATCCGGTTTTGGTTATTGCAGCACAAGAGTGTAATATTCCCTCCGAAAAATGATGAATGCTGCAAAAACTGAATTATGCCCCGATATCTTTATCACGAATCAACAGTGGAAATTGACCGCGAGGTATTACAGGCCAACGCCCGTTTTTTGCATCACAACCTCGCTCCGGGCACCCAATCGATGGCTGTGATTAAAGCGGATGCGTACGGGCACGGCGCGGTAGCGGTTGCCAGGGAATTGACCGCATGGTATGATGCTTTTGCCGTGGCCAATGTCACCGAAGCGGAGATGCTCAGGGAGGCAGGAATCGATCATCCGCTGCTCGTTTTTGGCGTACCGCTTTCTCATACGGCAGATGCCTATAAAACATACGACCTGACAGCGGTCATCAGTGCAAGGGAGCATTTTGATATACTGGAACCGGGTACGCGCTATCATGTTGAAATCGACTCGGGAATGGGACGGCTTGGTTTTCTTCCGGAGGAGTTGGAGCAGCTTCTCCGGCTCATGGATAGCCACTCACAGCTGCAATGCGAAGGTGTGATGACCCATTTTGCCTCAGCCGATGAGCCCGGTTCACTCCAGATGGCCAAACAGAAAAAACTGCTTGGACAGATCCGGGAGCTCTTTGGAAGTGCCTTTCCCGTACATGCCGCCAATTCCGCGGCTTCGCTTGATCACCCCGATACCCATGCCGATATGGTACGCCACGGAATTGCGCTTTATGGGTACGATCCAACCCCTGATCCGTCACCGGAGCTGCGCCCGGTAATGCGCTGGAAATCCTCGATTGTACAATGTAAACCGGTCCGGAAAGGTGAACCGCTTAGTTACGGTGCTATCTGGAAAGCTCCGGAAGATGGCTGGTATGCCGTCATCCCGGCCGGCTATGCCGACGGATACCGGCGGAATTTGTCAGGAATGATGCCTCTGTTCATTGAAGGCCGGTGGTATCCCCAGGTGGGAAGGGTTACCATGGACTATATCATGGCCTGGCTCGGTGCAGACCGCTGCCCCACCGGAACGGAGGTGCTGTTGATGGGCGGTGAGCGCAACCACGCCGGGATCTGGGCCGATGCACTCGGCACCATTCCTTATGAAATATGCTGCGGGATTCATCCCAAAATTCCCCGGGTGATGGTGTAGGGCAGAATCAATCATCCGTTGCGTAGGCGATAATTTCAATGTCGAAGGTCAGTGTATCGTTTCTGAGAGCGTGAGTGGAGCTGTTTCCATAGCCCAGGTGCGGGGGAATGACCAGCGTACGTTGGCTGCCTTCCCTTGCACGATAGACCCATTCATCGTCGATATAGACCCCGACAACACCCTGGAAAAAGCCTTTGATCAAACTGCCGTCATTCGAGAACCGCATGGTAGTCGGGCTGTCCAGTTCGTTTCGGTAGGAGCTGTCAAAAATCTCACCATCAGCGGTGCGGCCGGTATAGCGGATCCGTATGGATTGATTTTCCACGATCGGCTCGCCATCCCCCTCCTGATGTTCATATATCACCAGGCCCTCCTCGGTTTCAAACCGGTCGGCGCTGGAGAGATCAAACGGGCCGATGTCGTGATAACTGACAGAGGTTATATTATTATCATCACAGGCAGCAAGGCCTGCGATCATGGCGAATGACAATGCCAGGGTGAAAAAAGGATTTCGCAGATGACGTTTCAACATAAAAGCTTTCGGATCTAAAGAGAGTATCAATGATTGATGGTGATTATCGCTGAATAAACGTATCAGGGTGGCTGCAAGTTGTTTAAAAATTACCGGGATTCTGCCATTTTTTTCCGGAACGCATCCGCCGACTGCACGGGCGCTTTGCATTGAAAATCGCGGCAAATGTACGCTGTCGTCTGACCGTTCCGGGCCGTTTTATCACCGTACAGCGATTCGAATCCGGAACCGGCAAAGGACTCGTTTCCGGATATCAGCACAAGATACGAAGATGGGTCGAAATTTTCGCGCCAGATCGCAATCATTTCCCGGGCGACGGTATCGTCAGCGGGGTCGCTGCCCGGTTTGCTCACAATCACGATTTCATTTCCGGGGTAGCAATGGCGATGCATGGTTTGCAGCAGGTATCCGAATGCCGGTGCATGCGAAGCGGCCAATTCGGATAGCGGCTCCATTGCGGAGATGGCTGTGCGGATCCACCCGGGCCGTCCGGCAAGATGCCCGATTCTGAAAAGTGCCGTTATGGCCGCTGTGCTTCCGCCGGGCTGTGCATTATCGAAGATATCCCGGGTTTCGGAAACAAGCGGACTCTGGTTCCGGGCGGTATAATGGAACGCCGCCTTTTTTTCATCATGGAAATAGTGCAACATTAATTCGGCCAGATGAATGGCGTCGTTGAGCCGGCGCGGATCCCCGGTGATCTCGAAAAGGTGTGAAAATCCGTCGGCAAGCAGGGCATAGTCGTCGAGGAATCCGGGCTGTTTGGCATTGCACTCCCGATCCACAATCCGGTACAGGGTGTCACCTTGCAGGGCGTAATCCGCAAGGAAGTTCCCGAGTGCGATGGCATCATCCGGCGGATGGCCCAGCACCCTGGTCGCCTGGCAGAGCGCAATCAGCATCAGCCCATTCCAGGAGGTGATGATTTTATCGTCGAGTCCGGGCCGTGTGCGTTTGTTGCGGTGTTCCAGCAGCTGCGATTTGGCACTTTCCAGTTTCCGGCGGATTTGTTCGGACTCGGTGCCGAAGCGTTTGGCCAGGGTTTCGATCGAAGTGACCCGGTTGAGGATGGTGGCTCCTTCCCAGTTGCCTCCGGGCTCGACTCCGAATCGGTCGGCTGTGAGCGAAAATGTGTCGGGATCCAGCAGATCGTGAAGTTCATCATAGGTGAATGTGTAATACTTTCCCTCCACACCATCGGTATCGGCATCGAGTGCGGAGTAGTATGCACCGCCGGGATGACGCATTTCGCGGTTCAGAAATGTGATGGTTTCGGTGACGGCCTCCCGAAAGAGCGGTTTCCCGGTGATTTGTGCTGCCGAGGCCATGGCCGGAATGAGCAGGGCGTTATCGTAGAGCATTTTCTCGAAATGGGGTACCAGCCATCGCCGGTCTGTGCTGTAGCGATGGAAACCGCCGCCAACCTGATCGTAGATCCCGCCACAAATCATCTTTTCGAGGCTGTTGGCCGCCATGGTACGGGCGGATTGCGATCCCGGTTGATGGCTGTACCGGAGCAGGTATTCGATACCCATCGCCATCGGAAACTTTGGGGCATCCGAAAAACCGCCGAATTCCTCATCATAAGATTCCGCATACGCGTTATAGGCGCGGTTGAGCTGCTCTGTTGTGATACCCGAAGGGGATAGCCGATCGTAGAGATCGTTGTTCAGCGCTTTCCGCATCTCGGCGGCCTGCTCGGTAACCTTGTCGGGATTATTGTTAAAAACCTCCACCAGCCGACGGATTACGGTCGAAAAACCGGGCCGGCCGTGGTAATCCTGCGGTGGAAAATAGGTGCCGGCAAAAATGGGGGTCTGGTCGGGAGTCAGCCAGACATTCAGGGGCCATCCGCCCTGGCCGGTCATCATCTGCAGCGCTTCCATATAGACCGCATCCACATCCGGCCGCTCTTCGCGATCCACTTTGATGTTGACGAAATGTTTATTGAGCAGACGCGCAGTGTGAGGATCCTCAAACGATTCGCGCTCCATAACATGACACCAGTGACAGCTGGAGTACCCGATGCTCAGAAAGATCATTCGGTTTTCATCACGCGCGCGCGCGAGGGCCTCATCACCCCACGGGTACCAGTCGACCGGGTTCCGGGCGTGCTGCTGCAGATAGGGGGATGATTCGTGGATTAATCGGTTTGCTTGCGGTTCGCTCTGGTTCTCATTGGACATAAAATCCGGATCATTGGTTTTTCCGTGAGGATAGCATCCCTTCGGTTTACTCTGCCGGTGGTCCTTCGGCTCCCCAGATTTCACGATCACGGTTTCGGTTCACCACTTTGCTGATGTAGATACCTAGCTGATAGAGCAGCAGCAGCGGTATGGCGATGATGATCTGGGAGATAGGATCGGGCGGAGTAAGGAATGCAGCCAGAATAAATATGGTGATGATGGCCCATTTCCGGTGTTTTCGCAGTATATCCGGTGTAAGCAGGCCGATTTTCGAGAAGACATAACTCACCATCGGCAACTGAAAGATGATGCCGCAGGAGAGACTCCACATGGTCAGCGCCGAAAAGTAAGCGTTGATATCGATATCGTTACGGACGGATTCAGAGATCTGAAAATTACTGAAGAACTGGACGGCAAAAGGGGTGAGGATCAGGTAACCGAAAGACACACCGGTGATAAACAGAAACGTCATATAGAAGACCAGCATCCGTGTGCCTTTCCGTTCGTGCTGCTGGAGTGCCGGGGCGATGAATGCCCAGAGCTGATAGAAAAAAACCGGCACACCAATGATGAATCCAACGACAAGAAGTGTTCCCCAGTAGGTGAAAAACTGTCCGGGCAGACGACGATTCTGCAAGTCGAGATCGGAGGCATTGAGGCCGATGATCTCATACACGAAAAAATCCCCCTTGGCCGGTCCCAGCAGGATTTTGTCCATGATGAAGTCGGAGAAAATGAAGGCCACAATAACACCGATTAAAACACCCAGCAGGCCTTTGAGAATCCGCCACCGCAGCTCTTCAAGATGGTCCAGAAAAGACATATCGTCCGGAATGCCCGGTGCGGATGCTGTGGGTGGGGTATTACCCATAATATTGCGATCAGTAGTCTCGGTTGTGGCCATAATTCCTATTTACTCAGGCGACAACGAAATCATAAAGCGGGAACTGCTCACACATCTCGTGAACTTCGTTTTTAACCTGTTCGATAATGGTTTCGTTGGTATGATTTGTGATGACACGGTCCATCATTTCGGCGATACGAACAAACTCTTCGTTTCCTAATCCGCGGCTGGTCATGGCGGGGGTACCAATCCGGATGCCTGAGGTAACAAATGGGCTCTCTGTATCGTAGGGAACCATGTTTTTGTTTACGGTCAGTTCGGCCTGACCCAATGCTTCTTCTGCGATTTTGCCTGTTACGCCCTTGTTCCGGAGATCAACGAGTATCAGGTGATTGTCGGTACCGCCACTGACCAGGTCGTATCCCATTTCGGTAAATTTGGCAGCCATCGCCTTGCTGTTGCTTACGACCTGTTTTTGATAGGCGGTGAAATCTTTCTGCAGAGCCTCACCGAACGCGACCGCCTTTCCGGCGATGACATGCATGAGCGGGCCACCCTGTGTCCCGGGAAATACGGCTGAATCAAGCAGTTCGCTCCAATTTTTGGTACGGCCCGATTTCGGCGCTACTTTACCAAGCGTATTTTCACTGTCCCGTCCGATTAGAATCATGCCACCACGGGGGCCGCGCAGCGTTTTGTGTGTCGTCGTTGACACGACATGCGCATGCGGAAGCGGGTTATTCAGTAGTTTGGTGGCGATGAGGCCGGCGGTATGCGCCATATCCATCCACAGAAATGCACCCACTTCGTCGGCTATCGAGCGGAATGCTTCGTAATCAAAATCGCGCGGGTAGGCAGAGGCTCCGATGGAGATCATTTTGGGTTTGATCTTTTTGGCGTTGTCCCGGATGACATTCATGTCGAGCCGCCCCGTTTCTTTCTCTACGCCGTAAAATTTTGCATTGTAGGTTATTCCCGAAAAGTTGACCGGAGAGCCGTGTGTGAGATGGCCGCCATGAGAAAGATCCAGGCCAAGCAAGGTTTCACCCGGTTTCAGAAATGTAAGGTAGACGGCGGCGTTGGCGGATGCGCCGGAATGGGGCTGGACATTCACCCAGTCAGCACCGTAGAGCATTTTTGCCCGGTCACGCGCCAGATCTTCGACGATATCGACATAGCGGCAACCCCCGTAGTATCGCTTGCCGGGGAGACCCTCGGCATACTTGTTGGTCAACGAGGACCCCATGGTCTCCATAACCGCTTTGCTGACAAAGTTTTCGGATGCGATTAGTTCAATTCCGCGATTCTGACGCTCCGTCTCTTTTTCAATCAAACTGTATATTTCCGGATCTTGATCTTTCAGATGTTTCATCGGTTAAAACGTGATTTAACAGTGTTTGGATGCAATGTGAGGGTGCCGTCGTTATTTGGAAGGTTTGATTTTGTCGATTCGTGTCTGATGGCGGCCTCCATCGAAGTCGGTGTTCAGCCATGCGGTAACGATGGTTCGCAACTCCTGCTCATTCAGGTATTTGCCGGGAAGACAGAGGATGTTCGCTTTGTTGTGCTTTCGGGTGAGTATTGCCATCTCTTCATTCCAGACCAGTGCCGCCCGGACTTTCGGGTATTTATTGGCTGTTATACACATGCCCTGCCCGCTGCTGCAGATGAGGATACCGAGGGAGTGCTCGCCGTTGTTAACCGCCTGGGATACAAGATTTGCAAAATCGGGGTAATCTACCGCCTCGTTTGAATCGGTTCCGTAATCGATGGTGGTGATCTCCTGCTCATCTAGAATACGCTTCACAGTTTCCTTGGCCTCGAAACCGGCATGATCGCATGCGATCGGAATAATCATGATATCAGAAAATTTGTCGTTTGTAAGTCCTTCCCAACCGTTTTTTTTGTATCCTGTAAAGATGCGTAAAAATAGCGTGATATTAAAGTGCTAAAACGTCATCGCGTCTTCATAACGCGTGAACGTACAGGAACGTTGTTATTCGATTTATTTTTAAAATATCGGGAGTTTTTCTATCATGTAAGGGCTTACATTTGTAATTGAACTTTTATTCGAACACTGACCCTTAAGGTATGATCATGTCCGGAAGAACTTTTTTTGCATTACTGATTTGTCTCATAGTATTCCCGTCAGGCGGGGCGGAAGCGGCAGGACCGGAGCGGGTGGAACCTCCGTTCTGGTGGACCGGGATGAAAAGCGGGGAGGTTCAGCTAATGGTTTACGGGGAGGATATCGCCCTGACACGCCCGTCGGTTGATTACCCCCATGTCACACTCGATCGCATCATTTCCACAGAAAACCCCAATTATCTGTTTCTGAACCTCGCCATCGGGGAAAAAGCGGAAGCGGGTACCGTGGAGCTGGAGTTCCGGCGCGACGGAGAAATAACGGTTTGGGAGTACCAGCTCAGGGAGCGGCGTGACAACCGCAACCGCCATCAGGGATTTGATCCCTCCGATGTGATCTACCTTATCATGCCCGACCGGTTTGCCAACGGCGATCCCGCTATCAGTGAAATCGAAGGAATGTATGAAGGGGTGGACCGCGACGAACCTTTTGCACGGCACGGCGGCGACATCCAGGGCATCATCGACAACCTTGACTATATCCGTGATCTCGGGATGACCGCCCTCTGGCTCAACCCCATCCTCGAAAATGACATGCCCTACGACTATTCACAAAGTATCGGATTTTATCACGGATATGCGGCCACCGACAAATACCGGGTAGACCGCCGGTTCGGTTCCAACGAAACGTTTGTTGATATGGTGGATCAGGCGCACGAAATGGGCCTCAAAGTGATTATGGACATGATCCACAATCACATTGGTACCCATCACTGGTGGATGGATGACCTGCCGGCATCCGACTGGATCCACGACCAGGAGGAGTACGGCAATACCTCATTCCGGACCAATACCATTATGGATCCCTATGCCTCGCAAAAGGACTATGATACCACGGTCAGAGGGTGGTTTGTCGATGAAATGCCCGACCTGAACCAGCACAATGAACTGCTGGCAACCTATCTCATCCAGAACACGATCTGGTGGATCGAATATGCCGGTATTGATGGAATCAGGATGGATACCCATCCCTATCCGTACAAAGATTACATGGCGGAGTGGACCCGGGTGGTGCTTGACGAATACCCCGATTTTAATATTGTCGGTGAGGCGTGGATGCCCAATGTCGCTACGACGGCATGGTGGCAATACGATTTTCCGACCCATAGCGGTTACAACTCTTATCTGCCCAGTGTCACCGATTTCCCGCTCTACAACGCCATCGTGGCGGGATTGAATGAAGAGGAGGGATGGGATACCGGAATGAACCGGATCTACCTCACCCTGGGCCAGGACTTTCTCTACACCGATCCGTTTCTGAATGTGACCTTTGTGGACAATCACGATCTGGACCGGTTTTTCTCAAGCATCGGGGAAGATTATGATAAATTTCGGCTTGGGATGGCGTTGCTCTATACCACCCGCGGGATTCCCCAGGTGTACTACGGGACGGAAATCCTGAAGACGGGTGCAGGGCCGGATGCATTGAAACGCAAGGATTTTCCGGGCGGCTGGCCGGATGATCCGATCAATGCTTTTACCGATGAGGGGCGCGTGGAACTGGGACGGGAGCGTGACAAACCGGTCACCGAAGCCTATGAGCTGGTGCGGACGCTGAGCTGGTGGCGAAAGGACAAACCGGTCATCCACTACGGAAATCTGACCCATTTTGTGCCGGAGGATAACACCTATGTCTACTTCCGTCACGACCGGGACGACGTGGTGATGGTTGTGCTCAACGCTTCGGACGAAACTGCAACCCTGGATTTAAGCCGTTTTGAGGAGGTTATTCATGGGTATCGGAGCGGACACGAGGTTATCAGTGACACCCGAATGGACCTGGATGGAACGCTTGAGGTTCCGGCAATGACACCGATGATTCTGGATTTAGTGGAGTAGGTGACGGCTCACGACCCATCCCGAAGCACTTCAACATCCATATCCAATACCGACATACTGCCGAAGAGCCCGATGCCGCCGTCAACATGATGGATGATATTCTGGATCTCTCCGGGTGAGATGGTACCGGCGCCGCCACCGGTTTGTGCCGGTTGCGATCGGAAATAGTCGTAGGTATTGTCATCCAGTGTAAATGTTGAGATGGTATTGGGCCCATAGAAAGCAATTCCGATCCAGGGCATACGAAGGGTCAGGGTTCCGTCCGGATTCGTAGTAAAATTCTCTTCATTCACTATGTTGGTTCGGATTCGTATTGCGTCCCTGTAATCCTCATCATCATCCAGGGCATCATTCCAGAACGGTGTGAGGTTTTCTTCTTTGGGATCCAGTGATTTAGTGGAAAATATAAAATAGTTCTGCCGGTCATAGGTCCGGTTGTTTGTGATCCGGAATTCAAGTTGGGTCTGGCTTTGATAAACAGCCTGGTCACGTATGACTTCCCTGACCGAAGAAGTATCGGGGACGATGGTTTGCGCTTCAATGCGGTGCATCTCGCCGTTGGGAAGCGGAGCATCGACCTCCAAACGATAGGTGTGGCGGGGCAGTACCAGATCACCGGCATCCTGATTGGCCGGAGTATAAATCCCTGTACGTTGCTCGGTGTATGGAAAGGTGTAGCGAAGATCATCGGACTCGTCATATACATAAATGCGGACCTCGGCATTACTGACGGCACGCTCATCAAAATTATACGGTTCGTAAAAGGGTGCTGTGGTGGAGATCCGGAGTTCCGGCAGCGGTTCCCGGGCAATCAGATAGCTTTCAATGACAAACTGTTCCTCGTAGTCATCCTGACCGTAAAGGTCACATCCGGCCAATCCCGTTACGGTAATCAGGATTGCCATGACCCATAAGATCACGTGCGGCTGTACGTGTGCGGGCTTGTTGATTGTTTTATCGGTTTTGGTTTGTGTGCGTTTCATTTAGGATGATGAATTACGTCAGGTGTATCAAAAGTTTACGGTGTAGCCGACAGCAGGTATCACGGGCAGCATCTGTGCTTTCTCACGTTCGACCGGATTTTCGTCAAAGTCGTACATGTAGAACCAGACGTTGCGCCGGGAATAGAGATTAATTACCTGGAATTGCCATTCGGAATCAGCAAGGCCGAAAAATGAACTTTTGCGGGTAAAGCCGATGTCCAGCCGGTGATAGGCGGGAAGCCGGGAAGCATTCACCCGGCCCACGACTATAGCATCCACAACACTTCCGTCAAATGGGTTCGATGACAAGGCGGTACGGCCAAGCGGTTCGGTAAAGGCCTGGCCGGTAGCGTAATTGAAAACAGCCGATGCGGTCCAGCGATCGCTGATCCGGTAATTGGAGACCACATTAATATCGTGGATCCGATCGTATTTAGGGGGATAAAACCGTCCCTGGTTGAAATTTTCAAACTTTCGCCGGGTAATTCCCCAGGTGTAGCCGATAAAACCATACAGCCGGCCGCGCGTTTTTTCAAGAAAGACCTCAAATCCGGTGGCGTATCCTTCGCCGAAACGGAACATTTCCGCATAGTTCAGGCCGGCGGCATCTCCGAGGAACGGATCAAACTCGAAGAGATCCCGCATGGTTCGATAATACAGCTCAAATTCGAGGTTATAACCGGAAAAGCTGGTGTTTTTTACACCCAGGACATATTGATCTCCATAAGCCGGAGAGACCCCGTTATCGGTGAGCAGCCAGATGTCAAAAGCGGATATCGCTTCATTGCTCAACAGTGTCAGGAATTGATGATAACGGCCATATGCCGCCTGAAGCCGGGTGTCGGATCCAAGCCGGTATTCGGCGCTCAGCCGGGGGTCAAGCCGCAGATAATCCCCGCTGCTGAAATAGTTGGCCCGGAGACCCGCGTTGATTTTCCACCGGCTGCCGGGACGCCAGATATTCTGCACATAGAGCGACCCGTAATCCGATCCGATGTTTTCATCCATCGTTACTTCCCCGTCAAACGAATCTTCCAGCTGGAATGTCAGACGTCCGCCCCAGAAACCGGCGAGCAATTCGTAATTCTGGGAGGGCAGCCATTCGATATCAGCCTTCAGTGAAACATCATAAATGCGGTTGCGGCGTTCAAACTCCGTTCCGCCAAATTCGAAAAAAGGGTCGTTGAAGTATTCGGATCCGGTGAGGGTGATATTGGTGAACGTCCGCCGGGAGAGCAGATGGGTCCAGTCAAGGCTTACGGTGCGATTACCGTAGAACAGATTGAATTCACTGTCATCGCCAAACGGAAATTGTACCTTATCGGTACCGGAATAGGCGGCGATGCTCAGACGGTTGTTATCCCAGTTGTCATAGTTGATTTTGGCATTGATATCAAAGAAATAGAAAGCGTTCGGAACATTATCCACCGAACCTCGCAGAGCGGCCAGAATGGGTTCAATGGTTGACCGGCGAACCGCCAGCATATAGGATCCGCCCGGGTAGGGCCCTTCGATCATGGCACGGGAGGAGAGCATTCCGAGACTCAGTGACCCGCTGGTCTGATGCCGGTTGCCATCCTTGTTATAGACATCAAGCACCGACCCGAGCCGGCCGCCATAACGTGCGGGATAGGCCCCTTTGTAGAGCCGGACATCCTTGATGGCGTCCGGATTAAACGTCGAAAAAAAACCGAAAAAATGGGAGGGGTTGTAGACGGTGGTGCGATCCAGCAGAATGAGAGTCTGATCGGGTCCGCCGCCGCGAATATAGAGGCCGCTTGAGAAATCGGATGCCGCTTTGACACCGGGCAGCGTCTGTACCGAACGGAAAACATCAGCCTGCAGCACCGCCGGCATACTTGTGATCATCTCCGTTGAAACCGAAGCGGTTCCGATATTCTGCCGCTCTTCCCGTTCCCGCTCCGAAACCACCACCAGTTCATCCATCATAAAATCGGAAGGGGTCAGCGATATATCAAGACGTTTGCTTTCGCCCTCTTCCAGGGTAATCTCTACAAACTCACTGGCGTATCCCAGATACGAAAACCGTACCGTATAGGTATCGGCTGGGATGTTGTTTATGACAAAATACCCGGAGTGATTGGTGGTGCCGCCACGATCGGTATCCATCAGCATGACGTTGGCTCCCAGCAGGGACTCCCCGGTTTCCGCATCCCGGAGAAAGCCGTTCAGTGAAGCCCGTCGTTGCACCTCCTCCACGGAATCGTTCATATCGGGTCGGTGGGGGCTATCTCCCCCCGTTGGCCGGGCTTCTGAAACCCCGACGAGGATACAAACAGCGACAATAACGATGGATAGGTTATATTGATCCATGAAAATTTAAACATAGCTTGGAAGCGGATCTAAAAAACAGACCTGGAAATAACACACACAGGAGCCACTACGAAAAAACCGTAATTTCTGTTTCAGATCAGAACAAAATCGTCATAAAAAGGCGGAAAACCCACACACGTAATATGCGGTTTTTTTGTACATTACAGCCATGAGATATTCAGAAGTCGATTTCCGGTTTGCGGAGGTCACGCCTCGAGGGGAGTCGGGTTACTCTACCCGGTAATGCACATGTTTCACTTTGACAGATAATTATTATGAGAAATCGGTTATCCTTTTTTTGGGCTCTGCTTCCGGTGCTGTTGATGGCACTGACCCCGGCGCTGTTCCAGACGGCATCAGCCAATGAAAAGGTGTATGTGATTCGTGTCGAGGGGCTTATTGATAACGGGCTGAATATGTATATCGACCGGGGGATATCCGCTGCGGAAAGTGATGCACAAGCTATTGGCGTTATCTTGCACATGGATACATTTGGCGGCCTGGTAGATGCGGCTGACAAAATCCGAAAACGGATGCTGGCCTCTGATATCCCCATTGTCACATTAATTGACGCCAATGCCGCATCGGCCGGAGCACTTATCTCCTTTGCCGGAGATCACATATTTATGGTTCCCGGAGGGTCTATCGGTGCGGCGACCGTAGTGGATGGAACCGGCGAGAAAGCCGATGAGAAAATGCAGAGTTACATGCGTGGCCTGATGCGCTCCACCGCCGAGGCCAAAGGGTACAACCCGCGAATTGCCGAAGCGATGGTGGATGAGCGAATTGTTATCGAGGATGTGATCGGCGAGGGAGAACTGCTTACACTCAGCGCTTCCGAAGCACTGGAACTTGATATCTCCTCGGCAACCGTCCGTTCACTGCGCGAAGTGGCCGAAGAGATGGGTTGGGAAATGGCCGATCTGTTTAACGTTGAAGAGCGGTGGGAAGAGTCGGTAATCCGTTTTTTTGCCTCGCCGGTGCTCCAGAGTCTCCTTATGTTGATGATGCTTGGGGGACTCTATTTCGAATTGCAATCGCCGGGAGTCGGGTTTGCCGGGGCGGTTGCCGGTATCGGTGCGCTGCTGTTTTTCCTTCCACTCTATATCATGGGACTTGCGCAATTCTGGGAGATTTTCATTGTGCTGCTCGGGGTAGGATTGATTATTGTGGAGATATTTGTACTGCCCGGTTTTGGTATTGCGGGATTTAGCGGAGCGGTGCTGCTTCTCTTTGGCCTCTTTGCATCGCTGGTCGGTAATGTCGGTTTCAATTTTCCGCAATTGAATGATATGCGCACGGAACTCTGGACAGTCGTACTGACCCTGTTGCTTGCGATTGCTTTCATCGCATCCACGATGCGGTATGTGATGAAGACCCCGTTTTTTAGCAAGCTGATTCTTACCAAATCCACCGACAAAGCCTCCGGGTATACGTCATATGACAGCAGGGATGATCTTCTGGGCCAGGAGGGAGTCGCTCTCACCACATTGCGGATATCAGGCACAGCAAAAATCGGTAATCGCCGGGTGGATGTTGTGTCCGATGGTGATTATATCGACAAAGGAAGCAGGGTAAAGGTAGTGTCAACAGTGGCCGGGCAAGTGGTGGTTACACGGGTGGAAGATTGGTAAACAATATTGGTATCCAGTCCGCACCTCTTTATATTCCAATAGATAAAGATATTTCACAATCCCGGGGAATAATGCCGTTATAAAGCAGAGCCGGGGCTCATTTCTCAAACCTACTAATCAGTCAGATCTATGGACGCCTATTTTGCATTGGCAACCACAGCAGGTATTATACTCCTGCTTTTTGTATTCTTCTATTTTGTTCCGATCGGACTCTGGATCACGGCACTCTTTTCCGGAGTGCGTATAGGAATTTTCCGTGATCTGGTAGCTATGCGCCTTCGGAAGGTGCCCCCCGGACCGATTGTCAAGGCAGCCATTACCGCAACCAAAGCCGGCCTTGAAAATGTCGAAATCGGCAAGCTTGAAGCTCATTATCTTGCCGGAGGGAACGTACAGCGGGTGGTGAACGCACTTATTTCAGCGGATAAAGCCAATATTAAGCTCGGATTTGAACGGGCAGCGGCGATTGATCTGGCAGGACGCGATGTATTTGAAGCGGTCCAGATTTCGGTAAATCCGAAAGTGATCAACACGCCGGTAATTACCGCCCTTGCCAAGGATGGTATCCAGGTGAAAGCGACCGCGCGGGTGACAGTTCGTGCCAACCTCGACCGCCTTGTGGGTGGTGCTACCGAAGAGACCGTTCTTGCCCGGGTGGGTGAGGGAATCGTCTCGACCGTCGGTTCCTCCACCGATCACAAAGCGGTACTTGAAAATCCCGATCAGATTACCAAAACGGTACTCGACAAGGGCCTCGACAGTGGAACTGCATTTGATATTCTCTCTATTGATATTGCCGATGTGGATGTTGGCGAAAACATTGGTGCGAAACTGCAGACCGATCAGGCCAGCGCTGACCTCAAGGTAGCCCGTGCCCGGGCAGAAGAGCGCCGTGCGATGGCTGTTGCCGTCGAGCAGGAAAACCGTGCGAAGATCGAAGAGATGCAGGCTCGTGTGGTTGAGGCCGAAGCCGAAGTGCCGAAAGCGATCGCCGAGGCATTCCGCAGTGGCAAACTGGGTGTTATGGATTACTACAATATGAAAAATGTCATGTCCGATACCGATATGCGGGAATCGATCGCCAAAGGAACCGAATCGAAAGATTCCGGTGACTCGGATGATGACAAACCTTCCGGTTCCAGTCGCCGCGGAAAATAGAACATTGTATCGGGCCGTGAGGTACTAAATCTCACGGCCCATACCTGTTTGTTTTCAATCCGGCCTTTTTTCCAGCCCGGCTGCTTTGCCAGGCCGTTCACCTTTCCTGTCCGGCCACTCTTTCAAGGTGGCGACACTTGCAAACCGGTTACGCTTTTACACAAGCCACTCATTCAACCCGGCTACTGTCTCAGGCCGGCCTCACTCTCAAACCGGCCACGCTTCCAAGCGCCATGACGCATCCCAGAACATCCACTCAAGCCGGGTGGATTTCAGGTAGGCATCAGCCATTTGTTCGCGGATGGTATCCGTTGTTCCGGCTGCCGCAGTATCTGTGAGCGCGATGGCATTATCAACGGACTCGTTAAACTCCTCTCCGGCATAGGTGTCGATCCATTGTTTATAGGGATTGGGTTGTGCCGTGTTTTTGTGGATGTAGTGGCCGACTTCCCGATAAACCCAGAAGCAGGGGAGCAGTGCCGCCATGGCGACCGGATACGGCTCAAGGGAGGCAGAGCGAATCAGAAATCCGGTATATGCTTCGCAGGTTGGTGATTTCGGGATATCGAGCCGGGCATTGAACTCGGTCAGATAATGCTCATGAAGAGCGCGTTCTACCACAACCGCCCCCTGGGCAAAACCGAGCAGCTGCTCCATCACCTCTGTATCACCCGATCTGGTGCCTGCAATAGCCAGCGCCCGGCCAAAATCCGCCAAATAGAGCGCATCCTGTTTCATATAATAAATAAACTTATTCCGGTCCAGTGTGCCTTTCATCAGCTCCTGGTTGAACGGAAGCTGCAGGATTTTGTCGTAGATTTCAGAGGCGTTATTCCAGAATAGGTTGGTGTGTGTGCGTTGATTCATTGTGATATACTTCGGGTTTCGGTCGGTTTCGGTTGATAGGATGCAGCAAGGAATTCGTTCCGGTTATTTTGGATCCGGCCAGAGGCGATGGAAATGGTGTACCGGACCGTGGCCTTCACCGATTTTCCAGTCAACGGCTTTACGCAGGGCACCATTCAGGTATGAGAGGGCACTGCTAACAGATTCTTCGAGTGACAATCCCCGGGCCAGTTGTGCGGTTATGGCTGAGGAGAGGGTGCAGCCCGTTCCATGATTATTTTTTGTCTCGATTCGGGGCATCTCAAACCAGCGGACCCGGATCGATGAATCGTTCTTGTTTCTCCCGGAAGAATCCCGGAAAACCAGGCAATCCGGACTGATATCACCATCAACAAGGTGTCCGCCTTTGACCAGCACGGCATCTGAGCCCAATTTGAGCAACTGTCGCCCGGCCAGCTCCATTTCGTTTCGGTTGGTGACCTTCATGCCGGCCAGAACCTCCGCTTCGGGAAGGTTGGGGGTGATGAGGGTCGAAATCGGTATCAGGGTGGTTTTTATGGCTTCGACCGCCTCATCCTGAAGCAGCCGGTCACCGCTCTTGGCCACCATGACCGGATCTACCACAATATGCTCCGGCTGGTATTTTTCAAGGCCGGCTGCAACCACCCGGATGACCTCACTGCGATTGAGCATGCCGATTTTTATGGCATCTGCTCCGATATCGCCGAACACCGCGTCAAGCTGTGCCCTGATGAAATCGGGCGGAATGTCATGGATGGCCGTAACCTGTCTGGTATTTTGTGCCGTCAGGGCGGTTAAAACGGACATGCCGTAGCAGCCAAGGGCCGAAAATGTTTTCAGGTCAGCCTGAATACCGGCCCCGCCGCCGCTGTCCGACCCGGCGATGGTTAGTGTGCGTGGTGGTCTCATGTTATTCAGCTTTTAAAATGATCAAAACCGTGTTTGTTAAAATCAATCGGTGTACCGTTTTTCAGATAGCTCACCTGCCCGCCCGAAAGTAACCCGGGTTTGGACTCTGATGGATCGCCGCCTGCATCGGTCTCTGGTCGATCCCGCACATCTCCGACCCGGTGCAGCTCGGCCCCGATCTCTTTGCGATAGCTCACCCGCAGCGATTCCCATGCATCCGGGTCGCAGGATCCAAACAGGACATAATCTTCGCCGGCAGAACAGGCCAGTTGAACCGGATCCCATCCATGTTTCAATGCCACCTTCCGCAAATCCGCTCCGATCGGCAGGTCGGTCAGTTCGAGAGCAATGGTTACGCCTGACCGG
>Ga0207421_10001819_pt1 | contig 27063 bp, 23 predicted proteins | sample SodLakKL_010_SED_4_FD_187542 | JGI IMG/M metagenome (GOLD analysis project Ga0207421, IMG submission 187542) | Alkaline sediment microbial communities from Lake Tanatar, Kulunda Steppe, Russia - 8KL_010_SED (SPAdes) (version 2) | ecosystem: Environmental > Aquatic > Non-marine Saline and...
CGGGTGAGTACTCGCTTCAGCGGCTTTCGGCCGCCGCCGTCGAACCGTACTGATCCAACTGCGTTTGCCCTGTCTCCCGGCCAATCGGTCCTTGACCGATACGCCACACGGCAGCATACTCTGAGGCTAATGCGATTGTCGGCCGGCGGCTGACAACCACGGCGGCGCATCGTCGTGGTGCTTTGAGCAGCGTGGGTTGACAGCGACATGGATAACGACATCGAGACCGGAGGTTTGCAGCCATGCGTGAGATGATGCAGCACCGACCGGGGCGGATTTTCCTTTCCGCTCTCGTGCTATCCGTCGTGGCCTATATCGTGGTGGCGTTCTTAGGCTGGAACGAGGTCGAAGTACTGCTGTTCGGATGGATCAACGCCCCTCTGCTAATCGGAGCAGGGTTCGTGGCGTTCTGGCTCATCTGTTACCTCATCTACTTCTTCTTTTTCTGGCCGTACCGATAGGAGTGAGCTTATTCGGCGGTGGACCGGACCGACCGTCCGCAATGGTGCGCTACGGGAAGGCGCCCAAGGACAGGCGCGCCGGTCGCCGGAACGTTCCATTGAGATGCTCCTAGAAGCAGAGTGTGAAGGAGGGTTATCAGAGTGGCGTTGACCATTGTTGTACTGCTGGCGTTTGGGGCGATCGTGATCGGGATGGCCGCCTATGGGTACAAGATCTCGGCGAAGACGGCCGAAGATTACATGCTCGGCGGACGGACGATCGGTGTGGTCGTCATGTTCTTTTTCGTTCTCTTTGCGATTTCGTCGGCCTGGACTTTCTACGGGTTTCCGGGCCTTCTGTTCACCGAAGGGCCCGGCTACGTGGCGTTTATCTGGGGGTCGGTAGCCGGATTCGCCGCACTCTACATGTTTCTCGGCCCGCGCTTATGGGCAATATCGCGGATCAACCGTTTCCTCAGCCCGGTCGAGGTGCTGAGCGAGCGCTACGAATCAAAAGGGCTGCGGTGGGTGCTGAGCATATCGATTCTTGCGTTCGTGGTTCCGTACATCGGCATTCAACCGTTGGGTGTCGGCGCCGGGTTTCGCGCGTTGACAGGTCTGCCGCTGATCTGGGGCGCGGGATATACAGTCGTACTGCTGGTTGCACTCGTCATACTCGGGGGGATGCGCATCGTGGCTTGGGTGAACATCTTTCTGGGTACCGTCTATGTTGCCGCGCTACTGGGATCGCTGATACTTGTTGTCACTCGGGTGTTTCCGGGAGGGCTTCCTGAGGCGGCCGGCCTTCTCCAAAGTGTCGATCCGGCGCATCTGACCACGCCCGGCCCCCTCGAGACATACACGCCGGTCCTGGTTTCGGGCACATTTGTCGTGGGGCTGCTTGCCTTCTCGTGGCCGCACGTTGTGATCGGGACCATGACGGCTCGGGATAAGAACCTATTTAAGTGGTTTCCGCTGTTGATCTTCATCTTCGGAGGGCTATTCTTCTACGTGATCCCCTATATCTGGGGCTCGCTCGTGGCGCCGGCATTTGTGGCTTTGGAGGGCTCCGGGGCGCCGCCAATGGCGCGCCTTGCTGAGTGGGCACAGGCCGGCAACCTGCCGCTCCAAGAGGAAGCGGACCAAGTTGTCCAGAGTATCATCCAGAGGGTGCTGCCCGGATGGATGGGGCTGTTCGTTCTGATGGGCGTCATCGCGGCGGCAGTGAGTACCGCCGCCGTGCAGCTGATGACCTCGAGCGTCATCGTTGCGCGTGATGTAGTGCAGGGGCTGTTGAAGCCCTCGGCTGGAGATCGCGAGATTGCACGCATTGCCCGCTGGAGCGTCGCCGCCATTGTGATTGTCAGTTTGGCCTTCTCGATCTGGACGGAGGAGGCGATGGCGCTCTATCTGACGGATGTGAGCGTGCCGGGATTCGCGCAATGGGCACCTGCGTTGGTCGGCGGATTGTTCTGGAAACGGGCGACGAGGCAAGGAGCGATTGCCGGCACCGCAGCGGGCGTGATCTACCTGGTGCTGGGGCTTCTGGTCACCGTGGAGGGAAGCAGGGTTCTCCTGTTCGACCTCCATCCGGTTATCCCCACGATCGTTCTCAACCTGGTCGTATTCATCGTGGTGAGCAAGCTGACTCCGGCTCCGAGCGAGGCGGTGATCTCACAGTATTTCGACGAGCCGGACGAGTACTTGAAGTCGGAGGTATGAGGTGCCTGACAGAGGCTTGGGAACCGCCTGACGGAGGCTCTGAGACAAAGAACAGGCGGGATAGCGCTTGGAGAGAACCGGACACAAGAGGAATACATGGCTATGGAAACGTGGAGACTGTTTTTCAATCCCGAGGGTGACGCCGCGGATGTCGTCTCCTACGGCTCCGCCCTCGCGGAAGGGCGCATTGTAGGCAAGTATCAGCTCTCAAGCGAGCAGCTGAGTGACAGCGTAGTAATTCAGGGCGTGAGGAAGAAGTCCATTGTCGCCGGCGCGGACGTGAGCGTAGATAGAGAAGCTGCCGAAGACCAGGACATCGACGTGGCCGGAGCTCCTCGTCAAGGGAGACGGGGCGCAAAACCGGTAGGTTCGGTGAACCTGAGCGAGCTCATGGCCCAGTCGTCGGCGAAGTTCGATGCGGTGGAACGAGACCTCGATGAGCCGGCGGTACTGCTCTACACCTCGGGCACTACGGGGAAGCCGAAGGGCGTGAAGCTTACCCATCGGAACTTCTTCTCGCAGTGCCATGACGTTGCAGCCGAACTGGTGCCGATGACGGCGGACGACCGGATTGTCGGAGTGTTACCGCTCTACCACGTATACGGACTGGCGAACGGGCTTGTAAGCTCCGTGTTCTTCGGATGCAGTTTCGGACTAGTTCCTCAGTATACGCCTACGGCACTTCTGGACACTATCCGAAACATCCGGGCAACGATCCTTATTGCCATACCGTCGATGTATATGCACTTGCTTCAGCTGGCGTACGCCAGAAAGACGGAGATGCCGAGAACGCTCCGGATTTCGGTTTCCGGCGGGGCGCCGCTTGCGCACAAAACTCTTGCTGATTTCGAGCGTGTATTCGATACGCGGATCTTCGAAGGGTATGGGCTCACGGAAACCACGAGTGCCGTCAGCATGAATCGGTCGGGCGAGGAGTTCAAGCCGGGGAGCATTGGTCCGCCTTCGTCGGGAGTAGAGATGCGAGTCGTAGACGAGGAGGACAACGAAGTTCCCGATGAGAGTGAGGGAGAGATAGTCATCCGGGGTCAGGTTGTGACTCCCGGGTATTGGAACCTGCCGGACGAAACGGCGCAAACCATTCGGAACGGCTGGCTGCACACGGGAGATCTGGGGCATCGGGATCGTGACGGATACTTCTTCATAACTGACCGCAAGAAGGACCTGATCATCCGCGGAGGGTTCAACATCTCTCCTCGCGAGGTCGAAGAAGTGCTTTTCGAACACCCTCAGGTGGAAGACGCCGCAGTCGTGGGAGTGCCGGACAAGCGCGGGGATGAGGTTGTGAAGGCGTTCATCGTGGCCAAGAATGGTACCGAGCTCACCGAGAGCGAGCTTACGGAGTACTGTACCCGGAACCTGGCCGATTACAAGGTACCCCGTCGGATCGAATTCCGTTCGTCGTTGCCGAAGAGCCAGACCGGAAAGGTGCTCCGGAAGGAGCTTCGCAGCGGCGGCGGACGGGACGAACGAGAGATTACGAGGGAGGTCTAATGGCACTTGGAATATTTGGCAGAAGGAAGAAACAGGAAGCTCCCGGCAGCGTATCGGACGCACCTCCCGACGAGCAGATGCCGTTGGGGAAGCTGCTGGAGTACACGGTCAATCGCCTCAAGAAACGTGAAGCGTTGATCTTCGAGGGGAGAACGTACACCTACCAGGAGGTCAATGAACAAGCCAACCGGGTGGCGAACGGGCTGCTGTCTCTCGGAATCGAGCCGGGTGACCGGGTGGCGATGATGCTTCCGAACATCCCGGAGTTCGTCTACTCGTTCTTCGGCATTCAGAAGCTCGGCGCGGTGGCAGTGCCGTTCAATACGATGTACCGAGGGCGAGAGATCATCCACATACTGAACGATTCAGAGGCCCGCGCTATCATCACGCTCACCAATTCGGCGAACTTGATCAACGAGATCAAGTCCGACTGTCCGAAGCTCGAGCATCTCATTGTTACCGGGCAGCGGACGTTGGTCTTCTTCGAGCCGCAGGGGACGGCGAACGTGCAACTCGTATGTTCTCAAGACAAGCTGGGCGACCACGACGCAGCGTTCAAGACTCTCGGTGAGCTCTTTGTCTCGGTGCTCGCCGAGCTCGGGGTGCAGGACGTGTGGTATAAGCATCAGGGTGCGGTTCGCGTCGGAGGCAAGAAGATCGCCACAATTATCATCAACGAGATTGAGAACCTGTACGTGGTGAACGCCGTCTGCTTCCTTGAGGATCTCACGATGGATGATTTCTTCAAGGTGATTTGGGTTCCTCCGGAGGTGAAGGACAAGGTGCTCGAGCCGATGACAAGCGTGCGAACAGAAACCGGCCGGCTTCCCTCCCTCGAGGAGTTTCGGGACGCCTTCGCCCGCAAGCTTCGCGAGAGGCTGGAAATCGAGACGCGGCCGGGCCACATGGGACGTGACGAAAAGTTCGGCTACGAGAAGAACCGAGCGGTGGCGTACAAGCAGTAGCGTTTACATTCTCAATCGTGTGGGCGGCGAAGAGCCGTGTGTGATGGGCGTGAGACCCCGGCATGCGGGTGCGGACCGTCCGTCATTTGCATTTCTCAGGGCGATGGTGTACCCTCTTATTGATTACTTTCAGAAAGAAAAGGAAAGGCAGTATGAGCAGCGCTGAACGCTACATCCGAAAACCTCACATCGGTCTTATCGTCCTGGGAAGAAAGCGCGGCGGCTTTGATCCTGAATGGGGAGCAGAGGTACGAGAGCGCGCTGAGCGTGCGGTAAAGGAACTCGGAGGCTCGGTGGCATGCACGGTTGCCACTGACATAGCGGAGTTCCGGAAGGCATGCGCCGAGTTGCGGCCCGTTGATGTTTTTGTGCTGTCGCAACCTACAATTGCCGACGGACGGCTGGCCATGGCAGTGCTCCAAGAAATCGCGGAGCCCGTCGTGTTGTGGGCGACTCCGGAAAAACCCACGGGGGAGATGATCAGTGCCAATTCGCTGGTTGGAACGCATGTAATGGCCTCAAACCTTCTCCAGGCCGGGGGCTCGTTCGAGTTGGTGTACGGCGATCCTGATGACCCGACGGCTCAGAGCAATCTCGCATCAGCGATACATGTGGTCTATGCAGCTAAGCGGTTCGCACGTGCTCGGGTGGGCTGGATTGGATACCACGCTCCCGGCTTCACCGATCTGCATCCGGATACGCAGTTACTAGGGGATCACGGGATTTCGCTCTATCATGAAGGCGTGGAAGAGCTTATCGAAAGAGTTGGCTCCGTTGATTCTAGCGCGGCAGCTGCCCAACGGAAGATCCTGGAAGAGCTCGGTCTGCCCGGTCATGAATCAGTTGACTCCGTGGCGATGGAGGCTCAGGGAAGCTACTTAGAGGCACTTCGAGCGCTCATCGCCGAGCAGGAGTTGGACGCTCTGGCGTTTCGCTGCTGGCCGGAGCTACCCAAGACGATCGGACAGTGGCCATATCTCGCTCTTGCCTGGTTAGTCGGCGCCGGGTACCCGGTTGCGATGGAAGGCGACGTGCACGGGGCGTTGGCTCACTTGGTTGCCGAAGCGCTCGGCATTGGACCAGTCTATCTTTCCGATTGGCTGGAGCATGATAGCTCCGGGATCGTGATATGGCACACGGGCGCAGCGCCGTTCGACCTGTGTGAGCCGATTGGCACTGAACGGGGCCCACGTCTCGGGGTGCAGTTCAACAACAGGCTTCCTACGGTCGTGGACGCCGATATCGCGGCGGGATTGGATGCGACTCTCTTCACGCTCTGGCGCTGTGAGGGGCGTCTCCACCTGGCGGCACTCGAGGGAAAGACGGCCAAGCCAAGGCGCCGGCGAATGGCGACAAACGGCAGGTTCGAGACTGAGCAGGTTGACGTCCGCCGATGGTTCGACGATCGCGTACATGAAGGCATGTCCCATCACGTGTGCATTGTGGCCGGGCACCATGCCGATCGGTTGCGCCGAGTGGCACGCCTGAGCGGGGTCACGTGGCATCCGCCGGTGTAGGGGAGTAGGCCTTCTGATCCGCTCGGCCGATTAGCCCGGCTCGGGGCCGTGGGTGCGGTCGGACGGCGGCCTGTTACATTGCGCACCCGGGGCGCGCGGTCCCGCCTGCTTGAGCTTCTGTGTGCTTTGGCTCTTGCTCTTGACGGGACCGTGGCCTCCTCGGGGGGGAACTGTGTGACGAACGGCTCGCTGAGCCGGCTGCGAGCCGGCTGCGTTGCACGCTAACGGACTCCGCCGATCGAGACGTGTTTTGTCTCGAGGAAAGCGTCGAGCCCTTCGCTGCCGAGCTCTCTTCCGACACCGCTCTCTTTGACTCCGCCGAAGGGACAGTTGCTCGTGGAGGGTACGGCGTCGTTGATGCCGACCGTCCCGGCTTCCAGCCGTTCGGCTACGCGAAATGCCCGGGTGAGGTCGCTAGTGAACGCGTAGGCGGCGAGACCGTATGGCGTCGAATTTGCCGCGGCGATTGCTTCCTCTTCGCTATCAAACGGGGCTACGACGGCAACCGGGGCAAAGGTCTCTTCCCGCATGCACACCGCATCCGCCGGAACGTCCGCAACGACGGTCGGCTTCAGGAACCATCCCGAGGTGCCGGATACGCGTTCACCTCCGCAGAGGACCCGTGCGCCCCGGTCAACCGCGTCGCGGATGTGTTCCTCGGCGTGAGCGAGGGCTTCTTCGTTGACCATGGCGCCTACCTCTACGTCACTCTCCATACCGTACCCGACCTTCATCGATTTGACGCGATCGGTGAAGCGCTGGAGAAAGCGGTCGTAGATACTGCGTTCGACGTAGACTCGATTGGCGGCTATGCAGCTCTGGCCGGTATTGCGGAACTTGGCAATTGCAGTGCCTTCGACCGCATCGTCCAGCGCGGAGTCGCCGAACACCAGAACCGGGGCATGGCCGCCGAGCTCTAAGCTTACCTTGGTCACCGTGTGAGCGCTCTGCTCGATGAGCTTCTTGCCCACTTCCGTGCTTCCGGTGAAGGTGAGCTTTCGCACGAGCGGGTTGTCCATCAGCTCGCCGGCGATCTCGCGGGCCGGCCCTGTGAGCAGCTGGAATACGCCGGCGGGGAAACCGACGCGCTCGGCGCATTCCACAAGCTTCACGGCGCATACGGGCGTTTGGGAGGCTGGTCGCAGAATGACGGGGCACCCGGCAGCAAGGGCGGGCGCCGCTTTGCGGACGCTCAGCACGAGGGGAAAGTTCCAGGGTGCGATTGCCGCGACGACGCCTATCGGTTGGCGGAGAATGAGGTGGCGTTTGCCGTCGGCTTGGGGCGGCACGATCCGGCCGTAGGCACGACGCGCCTCCTCGGCGAACCAGCGGAGATGATCGATCGTCATCCCGACCTCACCCCGTCCTTGGGGAAACGGCTTGCCGTTTTCACGCGTGATGTCCTCGGCGATTTCGTCCTGTCGAGCGCGTAGCTCATCGGTAAGCGCGAGCAGATAGTCAGCTCGTTGCATGGCGGTAAGGTTGCTCCACGTGGCGAAGGCACGGTGGGCTGCGTCGATTGCTTCCTTCGTCTCCGAGCGTCCGACCGCCGTCATCTGGGCGAACTGCTCGCCTGTTCCAGGATCCACCACCGCCGTCGAGCTGGATCCGGATCGCCAGGCTCCGTCGATATAGCAGGAATAGGTCTTCATAGGTCGATCTCCTTATTCGTCGTGGTCTACCGGAACATACAACCGCTGCCCGGGTAACGAGCTTCCGGTAACGAGCTTCCAAGAGCGAGCCGCCGGAACGCAGCCTACTTTGGAACCTTCTTCCAGTCCTCCAGGAACGTCGCGATGCCGCTGTCGGTGAGGGGGTGTTGATAACACTGGTCCAGGACCCCAAAGGCCATTGTACAGATATCTGCGCCGATGAGAGCCGCCTCGGTCACGTGCATCGGGTGTCTCACTGCAGCAACGATAATCTCAGTCTCGAACCCGTAGTTGTCATAGATGGTTCTAATCTGTCGGACCAGATCCATGCCTTCGTGGCCGATTCCGTCTAGGCGGCCGACAAAGGGAGAGATGTAAGTAGCGCCTGCCTTTGCGGCCAGCAACGCCTGGAGCGGGGAGAAGGTTGTGGTGATGTTTGTTTTAATCCCGGCTGCCGAAAGCCGCTTGGCAGCAATCAGACCTTCCTTCATAACCGGAATCTTCACCACCACATTGTCGGCAATCTTCGCAAGCTCTTCCGCTTCCCGTACGATCTCGTCAGCCTCCAAAGAGACGGTCTCGAGGCTCACCGGACCGTCGACCAACTTGCAGATCTCAGGATATAATTCGCTGGGTGAAGTGCCGGTTTTTGATACGTGCGTGGGGTTCGTCGTAACGCCATCCAGAATCCCGAGCCGCTTTGCTTCGGTAATCTCCGATATGTGCGCAGTGTCGAGAAAAATCTTCATTGTCGCTCTCCTTGTGGTCCCCGTGGTTCCCCGGGCGGGGGTTGCTTGACAAATCGCCTCACGGGGCTTATTAAGTTTCTTATCGTAAGTAAATAAACGCCGATCGTCAAGGGAGCGCCGAGGGAGCTGTGGTCCGGCGGATCGGCAGTTGAGGGTCGAGCATGAAGTCGTGAAGGAGAGGGCAGAACGTGCACAAGCCATTGAGAAGCAACGATATGCGCGAGCGCAACGAGAAGCTCGTGCTCAATCTCATCCGCTCGGAAGGCCGTATTTCGCAGTCGCGGGTTGCGCACGAGACGGGCCTGAAGCCACCGACGGTGTTCCGCATTTTTGCCGGGCTGGAGCAGCTTGGCTACATCCGGGAAGCGGACGGAGTCGCAGGGGAGCCGGAAGGGCGCGGAAGAAAGCCTAGCTACTACGAAGTCAACCCGGATGCGCTTTACGCCGTGGGAGTTGATTTCTGGGCCGGCTCCGCTGCGGCGGCGGTAGTCGATTTCGCCGGACGATTGGTCCAGCAGAACCTCATGTCGCTTGGGCGCCGGGTGCGAGCCGAGCAGGCTATGGGCAAGATCGAGCAGCTCGTAGAGCGGGTGCTGAAAGAGGGAGGCGTTCCCACGGACAAGCTTCTTGGGATCGGTGTCGGTGCTCCCGGGACCGTCGATATCGAGAAGGGCCAAGTGATTCAGTACCGGCGAATAGCGGGGCTGGAGCAGTTCCCCGTGAGAGATCGTCTGGCGGCGAGGTTTGACGTGCCCGTTGCGGTTCACAACAACTGCGCGGTAATCGGGTTGAGCGAGTTCCGGTACGGATCGGCGGCCGGCGCTCAGTCGGTCCTGGTGCTGCTCATACGCTCCGGGGTCGGTGGTGCGTTTCTGCAGGACGGCCGGCTCTTTGTGAACCGAGGACGAACCGCGATTGAGATAGGGCATGCTCCGATCGGCGTGCCGGACGGAACAGACCCTCATGCTGAGCTTGAGTCGTATCTCTCTGAAGGAGCCTTGCTCGAGTACGCCGCACAGGCGGGGGTTTCTTCGTGGCGGGATCTAGATCACGGGTTGCAGCAGGAGGATCGGCGGGTCGAAGAAGCTCTGGAGCCGGCAGCGAAGGCGTTTCGGGTTGCGTTTGTCTCGCTCTCGGCGCTTTTCAATCCGGAGCGGATTCTGGTCGTCTCGCGCTCCGGAGGGGTAGCTCGGTTCCTCGCCCGGGCGGTAACCCGCTCGTCGGATTTGCTTTCGCGTACCCCCGTCTCGGTGCAACCGGACATCGTGGCTGCAGAATACGATCCGGTCCATTCGTGCCGGGGCGCTTGTGATCTGATCTTCGACCTCTTCTTTTCCGAGAGTCAGAATCTGGCCTCGCATATGCCGCAACGACAGTAGCTTTTTTCCAGTAGTACCATTGACACACGAGCAGACTATGGTACACTGGCCCCACAATTCACTTACTTTCCGAAAGAAAGTAAGCTAAGGAGGAAGTAACATGAGAAGGTCTATGCTTCTAACGGCCGTAGCTCTGGTGCTCGTCGTCCTGATGCCTGTCGCGCTTTTCGCGGCCGGTCAGGGTGAAGAAGAAGAGGCGGTCGGCGAGGTGGAGCTCGCGTATAACGAGGACGAAGGGTATACCGAGTTCCTCAGGGATATGCTTGACGACTATCCCTTTACCTCCCTCAACCCGCTCTCGGGGACGTCGGAAGACCAGCTGGATTACTACACCATCAGGTTTGCCGCGGGGGACAACCAGCCGGCTCTGGCGGAGATGGACATCGTGTGGCCGGCGACGTTCGCGGCGGCCGGCTGGGTGGCTCCGGTCGACGAATACGTATCCGAAGAGGACCTGGACCCGCTCATCGACGCCTATCGCGACGCGCTTACCATCGAAGGAGAACTCGTGGCGTTCCCGGCGCAGGCTGACGCGCTCGGATTCTACTACCGCACGGATCTTCTGGAAGAGTACGGCTACGACGGCCCGCCGGAGACCTGGCAGGAGATGATCGAAATGGCCGATACCATCACGGAAGGGGAGGATGATCCGGATCTGCAAGGTTTCCTCTTCCAGGGCGCCAACATCGAGGGACTTCTTGCCAACTACCTGACGATCCTCTGGGGTATGGGCGGCGACGTAGTCGACCAGGACGGAAACGTCATTATTAATGACGAGACCGGCGTAGAAGCGCTGCAGCTCATGGTGGACTTCATCTATGAGTACGGCGTCTCGGCGGAAGGAGTCACTACGGACGAAACCGATGACAGCCGCGTCGCCTTCCAGGACGGCCGTGGCGTATTCACTCTCAACTGGATGTATGCATACAGCCTGTTCGACGGGGACGATTCTCCGATTCAAGGGGATTTCGCGCTTACTACTCCGCCGAGCTCTCCAGGCTACGATCCCGGCGTTGCGCTCGGTGGATGGCACTGGGCGGTGAACGCGAATGCTGCCGACCCGGAGGCTGCTATAGAGGTGGCTCAGCACTTGACCTCCTATGAGGTACAGAAAGAGCGGGTAATCCGGCAGACTGAGATTCCGACGCGCGAGGATGTCTATGAGGACGAAGAAGTGTTGGAGGCTCAGCCGTGGCTGGAAGAGTTCCTGCCCGTGGTTCAGCAAGGGCGCATGAGGCCGCTCAGCGATCAGTACAGCCAAGTCAGCGAGGCAATTCGGGACGAGCTTTCGAATGCGCTGGCGCAGATCAAGAGCCCGCAGGAAGCGCTCGACGACGCAGCTGCGCGGCTGGACGATCTGACCATCTTCCCTCCGCCTGAGCGCTAGGGAAAGGCGTTGTGTAAAGAGACACGAAAGAAGGGCCTGCTTTGACCGCGTTGCGGAGAAGACAGGCCCCACTACTGGAGTCGAAGGCGAAGCGCAAGATGGCGCGGCGGGGCCTCGCCATCTTGCTCCGCTCTTCGGCCGGAAGGATCAGCCCCGGGATATGCAGGACCGGGGCGGCTGGTAGCTCCTATTTCCCGTGTACGCGGAAAGACTGGGAGCGCGAGGCCGTGTTTTCAAGGCTCAGGCCGTTCCGGTTGCGCGCCCCGTACCGCGTTCTCCGGCTGTGAGCAGAAGCCGGACCGAGAGAGTGTGAAGTCCATGTCCGATACGCGAAAGACACATAGCACCGCAGTGTACGGCTACCAGAGCCGGGTTAGACGACTGTTGAGTGGAGACTTGACGGAGGGGGAGCTGGCGATCCTGCTGCTCCTGCCGGCAATTGTTCTCATATTTTCAATGGTTATCTATCCCGTCGGACGCTTGATCTGGTTAAGCGTGCACGAGTTTCGACTGACCGCCCCACACGATACCCCCTTCGTGGGCTTGGGGAACTACATGGAAATGCTCCAAGACGACCGCTTCTGGAGCGCCATGCGCGTTACCGGCATTTACGGTGTCGGTACCATCGTGCTGCCTGCGGCCCTCGGGATGGTCCTGGCGCTCGTAGTAAACCGAGCGTTTCGTGGCCGGTGGCTCGCGCGGCTGGCGGTGATCCTTCCGTGGGCCATGCCCCATTCACTGTCCGCGCTCACGTGGTCGTGGCTCCTGGACACCTCCCAGGGCGTGGTGAACGACATGCTTCTCCGGGGCGGGCTTATCGAGTCGCGGATTCACTGGCTGGGTGAGCCGGATCTGGCGATGTTTTCGCTCATCCTGGCCACTACGTGGAAGACGGCATCGTTCGTTGCACTGATACTCCTGGCCGGTCTGCAGTCGATTTCGGACGAGTTCTACGATTCTGCGGCGGTAGATGGTGCCGGGCCGTTTCAGCGTTTCTGGCGTATCACATTGCCTATGCTGCGACCGCACCTGCTAATCGCATTGATCTTCCGAACGATCGTTGCCATTCAGCTCTTTGACTTCCCGTACGCACTTACCAAGGGTGGGCCGGGGATTTCCACTCGACCGTTGAGTCTGTATGTCTATCGCGTCACTCTCGGTCACCTGAACTTCGGTTACGGGGCGGCATTGGCAATCGTTATGTCGTTGATAATTATTGTGCTTACAGTCACCTATATGCGGGTGTTGCGCGAACGCTGAGGGATCCGGGAGCTGTACAGTATGTATGGGAGAAGTCCGATGCAACGGGAGCGTGAACGGACTCCAGCAGCGCGAAAGCGAGGGTCGGCTTCCGCAGAGAGGATTGATCAGGATCAGAACGAGAGAACGACCAGCGGAGTTTGCGGAGGATGTGAACCGTGACGTATGATTTGAGTCGGCAACTGAAGTCAAGAGTAAACAGCACCCTTCTGTATGTATTGGTGGCGGTCATCTGCATCTATTCGTTTTTCCCCATCATCTGGCTCATTTTGACGTCGTTGAAGGCGGACCCGCAGGTGCACGCCGTGCCGGTAGAGTACCTGCCGAGCCCGCCGACGTTAGAGCAGTACTTCGCGGTGTTCCGGCGCGCGCCGTTCCACCTGTTTATCTTCAACAGTGTCTTCATCTCGGCGGCGGCTACGGTAGTGTGCGTGGGCGTCGCGACGCTTGCGGCCTATCCACTGGCTCGCCTCCGGATCCGGGGGAAGAACGTTCTCTTGGTCGGATTCCTCTTGATATCCACCTTTCCCCTGATCTCGATGATGGTCCCTCTGTTCGAGATATTCCGCGAGCTCGGAATGCTGAATCAGCGGATCACCCTTATCTTGCCGTATGCGATCTTCTCTTTGCCGATCAGCATCTGGATCCTCACCGCCTTCTTCCGTGAGATTCCGTCGGCACTGGAGGATTCGGCGCGCATCGACGGATGCTCGAGTTTGGGGGCGCTGGTACGCGTAGTATTTCCGCTCTCCGCACCGGGAGTGGCAACCGCTTCCATGATGGCGTTCATCAACTCATGGAACGAGTTCACTTTGGCGTTCTCGTTGATTACCGATCGGGTTCGTTTTACGTTGCCGGTCGGGATTACCCTCCTGCGCGATCAGTATGCGATGCCGTGGGGGCTCATCTCGGCTGGGATCTCGATTGCGATTATACCGCTGGTTTTCTTGATCGTTGTCTTCCAGAAGACACTTATTACCGGACTGACCAAGGGTGCGGTAAAGGGCTGACGCAAGTGACGGGCGACGGGCTGAAGCAGATGTCCGGACCGTGGAACGGCAGCGCGCGGCCGGACTGTGCCCGCCAGGGGAAATGGAGAAGGCGTTCGCTGGTGGGCGAGGACCGCCCAACGCCGCGGGCTGCTCAAAGGCCGGCATCACCGTCGGGGTGTGGGAGCCGCACTGTGGGAAGGCAAGATACGGAGGTTTTATGAAAAGCGAGGAGGCACGCGATCAGGCCGCATATAGCCGGATGCTGGCGTACGATCGACGGTTTGATTACCTGGAGCAGAAAGACCGGTACTATTTGGCCCGGCCCGAAGTGGTGGCAAAACTCGCGGTAATCGGCCTTGGGGTCAACGGCCGTGGCCATATCGTGAGCGCGCTTACCGAGGGGCGGAGCGTGATCCGGGGGATATACGATCCGCACGAGGGCAGCGTCCAGGCGGCAATAGAGGCGCATCAACAGGTGGCTCCTGCCGGCCATGTGCTCCGCTATCGCACTGTGGATGAAGCGGTTGAGGACGGTGAAGTGGACGGGTACATCGTTGCTACGCCGAACTACACTCACCTCGATGTCCTCAAGAAAGTGCTGGAGGCAGGAAAGCCGGTCTTCCTGGAGAAGCCGATGGCCTCCACGGTCACCGATGCCCGTACCATCATGGAACTGGTACGACGCTCCAAAGCACGGGTGCAGGTGGGACTCCAGTACCGCTACAAGGCCATGTACGTGGAGGCGATTGCGGAGCTTCTGGAGCGCCGCTCGATCGGGGAGATCAAGACGCTCCGAATCTCGGAGCACCGGATCCCCTTCCTGGACAAGGTGGAACAGTGGAATAAGTTCTCCGAGCTTTCCGGCGGGACGCTCGTGGAGAAGTGCTGCCACTACTTTGATCTATTCAACCTATTCGCCCAAGCCAGACCGACGTGCGTACTGGCAAGCGGTAGCCAGGCAGTCAACTACCCCGACTTCGAGTACCGGGGGCGAAGCTCCGACATACTCGACAATGCTGATGTCATCGTCGAGTATGCAAATGGCGTCCGGGCCAACTTCGACTTGTGCATGTTTGCCCCGATGTTCTATGAGGAGCTCGTAGCGTGTGGGACCGGAGGGCGCCTCCGGACATACGAGCAGGAGGACTTCACCTCCGCCGACAGCTTCAAGTCGTCTCTGGAGATTCACCCCGGGGAGATGAGGCCTGCGCGCTATAGCGAGCCACGCTATGCAGGCGTGATTCGGCAACTCGGTCACAGCGGAGCCGATTTCTTCGCGCAGAGCGCATTCGTGGATTTCATCCAGGACCCTGAGGCGCCCGTTCCTACGGTGGAAGAAGGGCTTTGGTCCGTCGTGGTCGGCGCGGCGGCTGAAGCCGCGATTGAGCGTGGAGCAGCAGTTTCGGTTGCTTCCTTTCTGCGAGAGCACGGTATCACCGAATTGGCCAAGGAGCTCGAGTGATCCCGCGATCGTTGCAGGCCGGCTCGGGGAGCGCCGCTTGGGAGAAGTGCCGGAGGTGAGTCGTGCGCATAGTGTATATCGATATCGATGCGTGCAATCCCGAGCACCTGGGGTGCTACGGCTACCCGCGCAACACGAGCCCTCGGATCGACCGGATCGCGCAGGAGGGAACGCTCCTCACGAACTGCTACGCCTCCGACGCACCGTGTCTTCCGTCTCGCACCGCGCTCTATAGCGGGCGATTCGGCATACAAACCGGGGTTGTCGGCCACGGGGGAACCGCCGCCGAGCCTCGGGGTGAGGGACAGGGACGCGATTTCCAGGACAGCTTCACGCGGGATGGGCTTGCCTCGCAGCTGAAGGACATCGGGTACCATACGACACTGGTTTCCCCCTTCGCCGAGCGCCACTCGGCTCACTGGTTCAATGCGGGCTTCGCCGAGATCCACAACACCGGCCTGTGCGGGATGGAGAGTGTCGAGGAAGTGCTGCCGGTGGTGGGGGAGTGGCTGTCGCGTCGCGGAAGGGAGGACGATTGGTATCTCCACGTGAACTTCTGGGACGCTCATACTCCCTATCGCGTCCCGGCGCGCTACGGTGAGCCGTTCGCCGGAGAGGCTTTGCCGCCGTGGCTGGAGGACTCCGCGCAGCTAAAGCGGCACATGGAGCTTCCGGGACCGCACACCGCGCTCGACGTGGGTATGTACGGAGACGGCCCTGCTCGGGGCTCTCGGTGGGACGTCGCGCGCATAGATTCCACCGACGCTTTGCGGCGCTGGATCGACGGGTACGATACGGCTATTCGTTATGTTGACGACGCGATCGGTCGAATCGTCGATCAGCTTCGTGAGCTCGGTGTCTATGAGGATACCGCGATTGTCATATCCGCCGACCACGGAGAGTGCCAGGGGCATCTGGGCATCTACGGCGAGCACGGGACGGCCGATCAGGGAACGTGCCGCATACCGCTCATCGTTCGGTGGCCCGGCGGCCGGCAAGGGGCGGTCGACTCGGAGTTGCACTATCACGTCGACTGGGCTCCCACGCTCATCGAGATGGCCGGAAGCATTGTGCCGGAGAGCTACGACGGTAAGAGCTTCGCTCGGTCGCTGAGTAAGGGCGAGCATGCCGGGCGCGACTATCTGGTGCTCAGCCAGTGCGCCCATGTCTGCCAGCGCTCGGTGCGGTGGGACCGGTGGCTCTACATCCGCACGTACCACGACGGGTTTCACGACTACCCCGAAGAGATGCTGTTTGACCTCCGGCACGATCCGCGAGAACAGCGGAACGCTGCCACGCAGAACCCGGAAGCGTGCCGGGAAGGCGCCCGAACCCTGGAGCGCTGGAGAAACGAGCAGCTGCAGAAGATGGTGGCGACCTCCGGTGGCGCATCCGATCCGCTGTGGACCGTGATGAGGGAAGGGGGGCCGTTCCATGCGCGGACGGTGAAGCCGGGAATGCCCGGCTCTCCTGAGGCTATTGAGGCCTATTTCCGGCGGCTCGAGGAGACCGGCCGCGCACCCCCCGCCCGCCGAATGCGGGCGCGCTCACGCCCGTTCCGCTCGGGCACCTGACGGAGGCCGACAACCGCTTCGAACGCCGTTGGACGACGCGCCCGGAAGGGCGGCGCCGAGTCCGCCCGCTTGGCCGAAGGGGTCGCTTCGTGCTATCACCCACAAAGACTGTGCCCCGAAGGGCGTGAGGCGACGGGTGTTGGCGCTTCCCGGCAGGGCTACGGCAGCGCCCGACAGTTCTCAGCGGCGGCATCCGGGTTTGGGTCCGCCTTATGAACAACTCTCCTCGCCTCACGCTCCAGGTCGGGCGCGAGCTGAAAAGGCTTGGAGGTGAACGGCATGACGAAAGGCGGGGACTCGCAAAGCGGAAATTCAGGGGGAACGGCCGCGACGCCGGATGCAACGGCCTTCGACTCGTATCAGCAGGCTTCGCGGAAGACGTGGAACCACGTCGCGATGGACGACCCCATTGTGTACCCCACGATGGGCCTTCTCAACGAAGCCGGTGAGGTTGCCGGGAAGGTCAAGAAGATCTTCCGGGACCGTGGCGGGGCGATTTCGGAGGAGGACCGGCAGGCGCTGCGCAAGGAGCTGGGCGACGTGCTCTGGTATCTGGCTCAGATCTGTACCGAGCTGGATCTCGATATGAGCGATGTGGCGCAAGCGAATATCCGGAAACTCTACGATCGCTACGACCGGGGCACCATCCGCGGTGATGGAGACGAGCGATGAGCGCTGGTAAGGGAGACGAGCCATGAGCGCTAAGGAAGAGAGAACTCGTCGAGACGATGTCGCCGGCTACCAGGGCTACCACATGACGCCGGCGGAGTTCCGGCGCCGCGGCTATCAGCTGGTTGATTGGGTGGCGAACTACATGGAGTGCGTCGAGGATTACCCCGTGCGGAGCCGCGTTCAGCCCGGAGACGTACGGGCAGCGTTGCCGGAAGAAGCTCCGGACGGCCCTGAATCGTTTGATGAGATGATCGCGGATGTCGACCGTGCTATCCTTCCCGGGATTACGCATTGGCAGTCGCCTGGATTTTTCGCGTATTTCCCGTCGAACACCTCGGGACCCTCTATTTTGGGCGAGCTCCTGTCGGCCGGGCTCGGCGTCCAAGGTATGCTGTGGTCAACGAGCCCCGCATGTACGGAACTCGAAACGCTGGTCATGGACTGGGTACAGAGGATGCTCGGGCTTCCGGAGGGGTTTCGCTCCGACCGTGGCGGAGGGGGCGTTATTCAGGACTCGGCGTCGAGCGCCGTGCTCTGCGCCATTGTCGCGGCGCGCGAGCGGGCCACAGAGGGGGCGATCAACCGTGACGGCGCCTCGGGCGGACTCACCGCGTACGCGTCGGAGCACGTTCACAGCTCCGTCGAGAAAGGCGTGCGGGTCGCGGGCTTTGGGGAGACGAAGCTCCGCAAGGTCTCGACCGACCGGAAATACGCGATGGATGTGGCGGAGCTCGAGCGCGCAATTGAACAGGATCGGGAAGCGGGACTGGTGCCGGCTTTCGTTTGCGCCACGGTGGGAAGCACCTCTTCGCATGCGTTCGATCCGGTGGCGGCGATTGCAGAGGTCTGTCGGCGCGAGGGCATTTGGCTGCACGTCGATGCGGCGCTTGCCGGAACCGCGGCGGTATGTCCTGAGTTCCGGTGGGTGCATGACGGCCTCGAAGGGGCGGACAGTTACTGCTTCAATCCGCACAAGTGGATGTTCACCAACTTCGACTGCGATTGCTTCTACGTTAGAGACCGCGGCGCCCTCGTCTCGGCGCTGAGCGTCCTTCCGGAGTACCTGCGGAACGCGGCTACCGAAAGTGGGGCGGTCATCGACTACCGTGATTGGCAGATCCCGTTGGGACGGCGGTTCCGCGCGCTCAAGCTCTGGTTCGTCATCCGGCACTATGGCGTCGAAGGGCTCCGCTACCATGTTCGGAGGCATGTGGAGCTTGCGCAGGAGTTTGCGCGGTGGGTCGATGAGTCGGAGGAGTTCGAGCGGGTTGCTCCGGCTCCGCTGACGCTGGTCTGTTTCCGCTCAGTGAAAGGCGATGAGGCGACGGAACGGATCGAAGAGACCGTCAACGAAGGCGGCCGCGTTTTCTTGACCCATACCAAGCTGGACGATCGATACGTGCTTCGACTCTCGGTGGGGCAGACGTGGACCGAGCATCGGCACGTAGCAACAGCCTGGGAGGAGCTTCGTGCCGCCGCGCAAGAAGTATAGACGGTGACGGGGCGCCGGGCGTCGGCGCGGCCCCGCGGAGGCGCAGGCAGCAGCAGGACACGGCGATAGCATGGCCAAATACGCACTCGGAATACAGTACGATGGGACCGATTTTGCGGGATGGCAGTACCAGCCCGGCCTCCGAACGGTGCAGCAGGAGCTCTTCGAGGCGATGAAGCGGGTCCTTGGCGGCAAGCAGGAGATCGTTGTCGCGGGCCGTACGGATCGAGGGGTACATGCGGAGGGGCAGGTTGCTCACCTTCGCACTCGACGCGCCGTTGCACCGGAATCGACGAGGGTAGCTCTGAACGACGCGCTTCCGAAATCGATCCACATCTACGGGTTGGTGCGGGTATCGCACAGGTTCCATGCCCGGTTCAGCGCCCGTTCGCGCCAATACCGCTATCAGCTAACTGTTTCGCATAGTCCGTTTCTTCGGCGATTCGCGTGGAGGATTCCGCCGCTCGTGGATCTCGATCGATTGCGGAGAGCAATCGCAATGGTGGAAGGGACCCACGAGTTTCACCGCTTCCAGCGGAAGACGCCCGTCGGGAAGTCCCGACGGTGCATGATCGAGGAGACGAGTGTCGAGTGCATCGACGAGCGGCGGGTATGGATACGGTTCAGAGGGGACCGCTTCCTCCGCAATATGGTCCGTCTTATCGTCGGCGGGGCCGTCGACGTGGCGGCAGGTTCCATCGAGCTGGAGCAGTTCCAGGGGCTGCTCCATTGCGCGAATGTGGCGGGAACGCCTACGCTGGCGCCGGCTCACGGCCTCTTCTTGGAACGCGTGGCGTACGATGAGCTGGAGCTGCCGGCCCCGCCTGCGGGGCCGGGTGGGTAGGCCGGCGGCGAGAAGACGATGAAGGGGGCGTCTCGGGCGTCTGCTCCCTCCTCAATTACCCCACCATGTCTTTTAGCCAAGCGCGGGGGCGGGGCTGCTTGCCGCCGGCAGCTTCCAACCAGGTGCCGTGGGCCGGACAGCTGTGACAGTCTCCTACGTCCCGCAAGCCTGACCTTGCGTCGGCTCCAAACTAGAAAGCGATGGATACCAGAACTCCGACCGGAAAGCTCAATCCGTCTTGGGCAGCCAGTCGTTCGCGGACTGTTTGGTCGCCGATCGCCACTTCGAGGTCGATGAGCGAGAGCTCGTACCGAACCCCGGCTTGTGGAGCTACGGAGATCCAATCGAATATCAGGCGATATCCAACGTGGGCCTGTACGCCGAACCGTGTGGCATTCTCGCTGACGCGGGTCTCTTCTGGGTCCTCCCACCCAACGGTGGCGTAGCCGACTATCCCGGCACCTCCAATGTACAGCTCCTCGAGCGTTCCCTCGAGATAGTGGTTCGCTCCCGCGTCGACGAGGAGTTGCCAAAAGGTGAACTCAGCCGGAGTGATGAGCCCCTGGAGACCGAGCTGCCAGTTGAAGTAGTTCGGACTTACAAAAGCGCTAATACCGTCGTCGATTGCTCGTTCATACGTTCCTCCGTAGTATCCAAGTAAAGGACCTAAGAGGTTAGCGGAGATGAGGTTTTCAGGACCATCGTCATTTGCAGAAACTAGAGAAGCGCTGCAGAGTATAAGCATGACAGCGAAAACCGACATGCGTCGTATATAAACCTCCAAGATATGATCCAATAATGATTCGCACGCAACACAAACGATGTCAAGTATCGCCTGCCGGGGTTGCAGACCGCCGGAAAGGCGCCTCGGCGACAAACGCTGTGGAAACGCTGTGCAACATTTCGCTCCTCGCGTGCGGAGGCGCGACAAGAAAGCGGTAACCACTTGTAGTGCATAGTCGTGTAACTGAAGCAGAAACAAGCGCAACCTTTCAGATTACGCCGCACTAAACCGAAGCAAATGAACGTTTGTTGCTTGCACGCACGGGAATTCGGGTTTAGGCTTCTTACTGACAACATAACTGTCGGAAGGTCGCGGCGGTCGGGGGACTGATCGACCAGCTTCCCGGTGCGTTGGATCCGCCGTGAGCTCGCCACACTCGGTCTGATATGCCAGGAGGTGTGTCCTATGGTATCGGGTCCTGTTGCGATAATTCTTCTGATTGTCGCCGTCGCATTGATCATCTTTGGTACGGCGAAGCTCAGACTAAACGCGTTCATCGTGTTGATTACGATCGCGTTCCTCTACGGGCTTGGCGTGGGGATGCCGCTCAGGGAGGTGGTAAGTGGTGTTACCGAGGGCTTCGGTGGCACCATGGCGCATATCGGTATCGTGATCATCTGTGGAACGATCATCGGGGTGATCTTAGAGAAGACCGGAGCGGCGCTGTCGCTCACGCAGGCCGTGCTCAAGGTTGTTGGGCAGGATCGCTCGCCGCTGGCAATGAGCGTTGCCGGTTTCGTCGTGTCGGTCCCGGTCTTCTGTGACTCCGGTTACGTCGTTCTGACGCCGCTCAACAAGGGACTAGCGGTTCAAACCAAAAAGTCCATGGCGATGATGGCAGTTGCGCTGGGTACCGGGCTTCATGCTACGCATGCCCTCGTTCCGCCCACGCCGGGGCCGATCGCGGCGGCAGCCGAGCTGGACGCTGACCTTGGCGCGGTTATCGCGCTCGGGTTGATCGCCGGTATTGTCAGCATGATCGCCGGGTATCTCTACGCCACGAAGGTATCGAGCAAGTACTCGATCGAGATGGAGCTGGAGGAGTCCTATGAGAGCTTGAAGGAGAAGCAGGGCAAGCTTCCGGGCGCGTTCCATTCGCTGCTTCCGCTTCTCGTTCCCATCGTCTTGATTCTTCTGAACTCGATTGCCGAGCTTCCGGCGAAACCGTTTGGAGAGGAAGCGGCCTATAGCTTTTTCACCTTCATCGGGGCCCCGGCTACGGCTCTCGTGATCGGCGTGTTCGTTGCCCTCACGTTGGTGGTGCGGGATCGGCAGGCAGAGGCTCGGGATAAATGGATCGGCCAAGGGGTCCGGAACGCTGGTTTGATCATCGCGATCACCGCCTCCGGTGGTGCCTTCGGGAATATTCTGCAGCAGTCGCCAATGGTGCCGTTTATCGAGGAGGCGTTTGAAGGAGTGCCGCTCGGCCTGTTCTTGCCGTTCATAGTCTCGGTTATCCTGAAGTCCTCGCAGGGTAGCGGCACGGTGGCTATCATCACCTCGGCGGCAATTATGGCACCTTTGGTGGAGCCGTTCGGCCTGAATCCGGTCCTGACCGTGTTGGCAATCGGTTCCGGGTCCATGATTGTCTCCCATGCCAATGACTCCTACTTCTGGGTCGTTTCTCAGTTTGCCGGTATGCCCACGAACATGGCATACAAAACATGGACGCCGGCTACCGGTGTACAGGGGGTGGCCGCGTTTATCGTGGTGCTCATCATGTCCATCTTCATTTAACCGATTTCGACGCGTGCGCTTACGCCGGCGCGTGAGGAACCGCGTTACTACCTGCCGGCCCGCCTTCGGGCGGGCGGCGGGTACACTTCCGGAATCCAAGCAGATATGGCGGGCCCTGCGGGGCCTCGGTTGACGTAGTCGCGTCGCGCGGCGTAGTACCGCAGGGGCACTGGGCCAGGCTGCCCTGCATGGCCTGGCCCCGTACGAAGCCGGTTCGACAGCAAGCGAGAAGAAACAGCAAGCGAGACAAGGAGTAGCCGATTATGCGGTTTCTGGTCAACCGTCTACGAACGAGGCAAGCACTGAACTACTTGGCTACCGGCGAGTACGCGAAATCGCGTGAGAAGTGGCGCAAGTTGGCCAAAGGGCGGGAGAACGCACAAGGAGTCCGGCACAACATTGCACTGACCTATATCGGCGAAGAGGACTACGAAAACGCTGAGCCGTTACTCCTGGCGGAAATAGAGGACTTCGGAGAGCACTACCCGCGCCTGAAAGCTCTGGCCGATCTCTACTACGTATGGCGCAAGCGTGAAGAAGCACATACGTGGTACCAGAAGACGCTCGAGGCGGGAAGCCCGAAGGAGGAGCGGGCGCTCCTGAAGAAGCGCATTTCTCTTACCGCGGACGACGAGAGCTTTGCCGAGGTATGTAGGTCCCTCGACGCCCTCAAGGAAGGGAACGATCTTCTCGCGGAGGAGGACTGGCAAGAGGCGCTATCGCGCTTTCAGGAAGCCGTGGCGCTCGACCCTACCAACATTCAGGCGCTCAACAATATCGGAACGATTCAGCTCAACTACGAAAAGCGGCCGTCCCAGGCTGCGCAAACCTTTCGGCGAGCCATGTCGTGGTCACCGCTCCCATGGCTTAAGCAGAACTTGGCCCAGGCAGAAAAGGCCCAGGCCCAATCGCAGTGACCGCCGAGAAGACCCGGGCCGAATCTGCGTCATACTGCTTTGCTCGACGCAACGAACGCCGGCGCATACCGGGCCGCGGCAAGGATCGCTTCCTTCATCCCCGCAGCGTCCGCCTTGGCGGTGCCCGCCACGTCAAAGGCGGTCCCGTGGTCCACCGAGGTTCTGAGAATCGGCATGCCCAGGGTAATCGATACCGTGCGGTAGAAGTCATAGGTCTTGGCTGCGATGTGTCCCTGATCGTGATATAGCGACAAGACCGCGGCAAATCTCCCCTGAAGCGCCATGTGGAAGATTGAATCGGCTCCGATGGGACCGACCGCCTGAAGGCCCTCCGCCTGCGCTTCTTCGATGGCCGGCACCAGCTCCTTGATGTCCTCATCGCCGAACATCCCATGTTCTCCACAGTGTGGGTTCAAGCCGGCAACCGCAATGTCGGAGCGTTCCACGCCGAGCTTGTTCAATGCGGCGGTACACCGGCGTAGATAGTCCACCACGCGGTCCTTCTTGATCAGATCTATCGCTTGTCGAAGTGACACGTGTCTGGTCAGGAAGAAGATCCGCATCTCGTCTACTTGAAATAGCGTGAGCGGGTCGTGAGTGTCCGTTAATGCTCCGAGGATCTCGGTGTGACCGATGTGTTCGACACCTGCAGCACGCAGGGACTCCTTGTTGATGGGGGCGGTGGCCATGGCCTGGATGGCGCCTTCCTTAGCCAGCTCTACCGCGCGAGCGATGTAATCATACGCGGCCTGTCCGCACATGGCCTGGACAGTGCCGAGCTGGAGCGAGGACATGTCTACGTTTCCGAGGTCCAAGACTTCAACGGTCCCGGGCTCCCCCTGTGCTTTGGAAGGGTGCTCTACGGTGCGTACTGAGGAAGAGACTCCGACGATGTCGCAGGCTTTCCGGATAACTGCCGCATCACCTATTACCAGCGGGATACAGGCGTCGTAGATCTGGTTCTGGTCGAACGCTTTGGCGACGATCTCCGGTCCAATTCCGGCAGGATCTCCCAGGGTCACTCCGATGATCGGTTTCATAGTAGGGCTCCTCGGAGCAGTAATGCTCCTCACTCAGTTTCTGATAGCCTCGAGGAGGCTGTGGACGCACTGCGTAGCTGCATCCGCTCCCCCGACCATACCACCTTTGCTCACAATGTTCAGCCCGGCGCGTTCGCCGCCCACGAGTTTCCCCTGCGCCGCAAGCGGCATCACTGCCTTCTCGAGCTCAACCCCGCTTGCTCCGAGCTCCTGGCAGATCGCCACCGTGATGTCGCCGCCGCTTGCGTAGAGGCCGTCGATGGTAGGGTGCTCCCGGAGAAGGCGCTCTGCGGCCTTGGCAATGCTGCCGTTTATTCGATGGGAAAGCTCTTCCCCGTTCACACCTTGCTTGCGCGCCTCCGCCTCCAGGTCAAGAGTCTGCGACAGATCGAGGCGATTGGAGGTGACGCAAATTACGCGGGCGCCACTCGCTTTGCCACGGAGTACGCCAATAACTCGCTCGACCTCCGCCTCTGCTTCGGAAGGGTTTTCGACCACCCGTTCAGCTTGGAGAAAAGCCGCCTCGACGTTCAACTCATCGAAAGCGTGCTGTAGCTGCTCGACCGTAGTCGAGGTGACGCTGCCCACGCACATGAGTACCCGGGGCCCCGCCTGTTCCTCCCGTTGCGGACTCACGAGCTTGCGAGCCATCGCAGCGGTGAATGGGCCCGGGTCCGCGGTTATGAACGGAAGCCCGCTCGACACCACGCCCTCCGCGATGGAGTCGATATCGTCATCGGTGAGCGCATCGAATACTACAATCCGTCGTTTCTCGAAATCCAGCTTGTGGAGAGCGTCGGCGATGGCATCTGCGCCCCCATAGACGGTGGTGAGATCGATGTGGGTCACCGGATACTGGGTTTGGTGGGCAACTATCTCGTGAGTGACCGAGCTACGGACCGGCATCTTGGGGTCCCGCGCGGCATCCGTGCGTTCCAACAGAACGCCGTTAACCAGGAGGTAACCGCCGGCGGCAACTCTCCCGGCTTGAGGATATACCGGCACCACAATCGCGGTTCGCGGCCCTTCGAACGAGTCGAGCATTGCGTCGATCTCTCGACCTATATTTCCGCGCAAGGTGCTGTCGATCCGCTTGTTGTAGACGAGCACCTCGGGTGAAACGAGCCGTCCCGTCACTTCCTTAACGCGAGAATACGCTTCGCTCGCAGGAATCCCCCGGCTATCGGTCGGGATTGTCACAGCGTCGAAACGGTCTTGGTGGGATTCGGACAACGAGTCCGATCGGAGCAACGTGCACGTGCGGAGGCCCTCCGATCTGAGCCCGACTCCGGTAGCGTTAGCTCCGGTAAGATCATCAGCAACAACACAGCAGCGTATCATGGGTCGCCTCCTCCAGGGGCTGGTTCGTTCGTTCGGCTCTCTAGTACTGGCAGCGGAATTGCACGGGTTCCGGCGCCGGCCGGGTCGACTCACCGTTACCGGCGCGCGGCGGCGTTACCGGTACCCCCGGGCGTTATCGGCACCCCCGGGCGTTACCGGCGCGGTGTCGCCCGGCTCACCTCTACCGGGGCGGCCGCCGGCGCGCGGCGGCGTTACCGGTACCCGCCGGCGTTTCCGGCACCGCCGGGCGTTACGCCCACGTTGCCGTCCGCCCCCCGGCCTACCGGCACAGCAAAAGCACAATATCGTTGACGTTCGTGCCTGTCGGCCCCGTCCGGATCAGGTCTCCCGAAGCGTCCAGCGCCCGGTACGCATCGTTATTGTCGAGTAGAGCGCGCGGGTCCTCTCCGGCGTCGCGCATGCGGGCGAGGCTGCCGGCGTCTACGATACCGCCGGTCGCATCGGTCGGCCCGTCCGTTCCGTCCGATGCTAAAGCCAAAAGCACCGTATCCTCCATACCTTGGAGGGGAAACGCGGCGGACAGCGCCATCTCCTGGTTGCGCCCTCCTTTCCCGTCGCCCGTTACGTGTACGATAGTCTCGCCCCCCGCAAGCACCGCACACGGCGGCTCCACCGGAAAGCCCGATGTCCGAATCTCCCGGGCGATCTCGCCAAAGAAGCCGCCCACCTCGCGGGCCTCGCCTTGCAGCGTGGACGTAAGGAAGATGCACCGGTACCCTCGCTCTTCCACCAGCCGGCGCGTTTCCGCGCAGAGAACCGATACGCTTCCGATGATGCGGGATGTCACGTTGTCAAGCGACTTGGGCGTCTCCTGCTCGAGCGCCTTCCGTACTGCGTCCGGCAGCTCCAGGCGGTAGCGCTCCACCGTTTGCCGTACGTCATCGCTCGTCGTCATATCGGGCGCCGCAGGACCCGATGCGATGCTATCCAAGCGATCGCCCAGCACATCCGAGAGAATGAGCGCGTGTACATGGGCCGGAGCAGCAGCCTGCGCGAAGCGCCCGCCCTTCACCGACGAGCACCGCTTGCGCACCGAGTTGATCGTCACGATATCGGCGCCCACCTTGAGGAGTTGCTGGGTGATCGACTGGAGGTCCTCCAGCGTGATCCCGGCCACCGGCTTCTCAAAGAGCGCCGATCCCCCGCCGGAAACCAGGAAGAGGACCGCGTCGTCCTTGGTGAGCCCTTCGACGAGCTGGAGCGCTTCCTCGGTGGCGTCTATCCCCCGCTCGTCCAAAACCGGGTGGGAGGCTTCACGGATAGTGAGCGGCCCGATCGGCCCATGAGCGTGCTCGTCCTTCGTGATCACGATTCCGCGCTCGATGCGTGTCCCCAAGGTTTCCCACGCCGCGTGCGCCATCGACCAAGCAGCCTTGCCGATCGCAACCAGGACGATCCGCCCACTCGGCGCGTCTTCCTCCAGTGCGGCTCGTACCGCCGCCTCCGGCAGCATCTTATCTACGGCCGCCTTTCCAATTTCCAGTGCTTCGTCCCGAACTGTCATCATTTGGCTCCTTTCTCGCCCCAAAGTCGGGCTTGGGACGTCCGGGCGCGCATTCCGTCGCTCCCGACGTCCCAGAGTGCGCTGCCGCGGGGCGCGCCCC
>Ga0207421_10001820_pt1 | contig 27053 bp, 47 predicted proteins | sample SodLakKL_010_SED_4_FD_187542 | JGI IMG/M metagenome (GOLD analysis project Ga0207421, IMG submission 187542) | Alkaline sediment microbial communities from Lake Tanatar, Kulunda Steppe, Russia - 8KL_010_SED (SPAdes) (version 2) | ecosystem: Environmental > Aquatic > Non-marine Saline and...
CCCGCCGTATTGTTTTATATATTATCTAATTGATTAATCAAGTCTAAAACAAAACTCATTTCTTCAGCAAACTCATCTTCTGTTTCATTTTCCTGAATACTATTTTTAGTCTTCCATAAAACTTTGCTTAACATATTAATTTCATCAATTGTTAAATACAACGAATAAGTTTTAGGCTTTATATCCATATTTTTCACTCCTTTCAATAAAACAATCCTTGATTATTGTTTTACTTTTTATCTAAACACCTATCTCAAAACTATAATGTCTCAGCTCCTGCCTCATTTTTTCTATTTCTTTAAAATCCACAACCATTTTGGGATGATTAATAATATATTTTTTGCCTTCTTCCGAATTAACTTTTAGTAAATATTCCTTTTTAATTAAAAATGTTCTACCTTTAGGGTATTCTTCAATTATTGTATTATTGAATCTTTTAGTATCATATATATGCCAATCTTGTTTAGCAGGTAGTATGTTATCTCCTGTCCAAATTACTCTAAAAACTGGCGATAAATTAAACATACATTTTCCAGGTATAGCCATTTTAAACTGTATTCCACTTTCTGTAACTTCTAAAGAACCACTATTATCATTTACCAATACTAAATCATCTTTTTTTATGTTGCTCATTTTTTTTTACACCTCCACAACACTTGATTATTGTTTTACTTTAAAATAATTACTCATTAATGATCAAATTCATATCCTAAATTTACTTCCTCCGCTTCCACTTTTGTTGGAAAATATAAAGTTGTAATGCCTAACCCTCCTATATCCTCATACTCAACCTCCACAACCCAATTATCAATACCTGCAACCACTCTCTTTTTAGGTTTAGTTATAATATCAGTAACAATTGCTTTAATTTTATTCATCTTTTCACCTCCACAATATCACTGTATTGTTTTATTCTTTTTCACTTTCAATTATCGACTGAACATTAAACGGACAATCTACCTCATATAAACCTTGCTTTTCTGGTTCACCTGTGCTTTGGTTAACTTCATACAAAACACCTTTTAGTGTTAACCAATTTTTCAATATGTCAATTTCATAACAACTAACTACCATAAAACATCCAACACCATAATCTGGTAAAGGTACAATTTGTTTATATTCTGGGAATATTCTATTCATCATTATCACCTTCACATTGTTGGATTACTTTTTCCCATTTATCTCTAAATTCGTTATACTTTTTAATAGACATTTTTTTGCCTGAGGGGATGCTTATATTATAACCATTATAGTCTATTACCCTCTTCATTTTTTTAGCAGCTTCCAGCAATTCCTGTTTTTCTTCTTTTAATCTTTCATTTTCCTTTGACAATTGTCCTATCATTTCAGCAGCTTTTTTTTCACTCACTCTAATCCCCCTCTTTTTTATGAATCAATTCTTGATTATTGTTTTATTGCATACAATCTTTAATTTCACCTTTTTATTCAAAATATCACATCATTATTCTTAATTCCTGTAACTTACTTACTCATTATTTATTTCCCCCCTTAATTAAAAGTCACTGAATGACCACACTCTTGACAATTAATATTTTTTTCTGAACTAAAATCAACAGTTCCACTAATTAATATTTTATTGAGCCGGTTATTGTTTTCTAATTTAACTTCGGTACTACAATTATCACATTTTAAAGTAAAACTCATTATTTATTCCCCCTTGAGTGCTTTTCTTTTGTCAAAAGCAATTCTTCCATATCATCCTTTAAATCTATATTATATTCATCGCAATATTCTTCCACCCCAGTTATTATTGTTCTATTAATTTGAATAAGTCTATTCCAATGCATCTTTAGTTAATTTTATTTTCATTCTCCTTTCTACAATACTTGATTATTGTTCTATTCTTTAATAATAATCTCGTTGTAATCTATACCTTCATGTTCATTTATTTTAATTTGATTATTTTCGAAAGCATCCATAACTTTTTCGTGACCTTTTTTAGCTTCTTCTCTAGTGGTATATCTGCTGCAATACATTTCACCCCAGTCAATATTGTCATTTTTATCCATTGCAAAAATCATAGTTTCATACCACAGGGGTGGGCCATCACCAAATTGATGATTTATGCCTAAGTCAACTGTGGAAACAAAATACTTATCACTTTTGAAAGTAACTTTATCTTGCCTAACTATTCTGTTTTCTTCATCAAAATCTTCTCTTACCATCTTTAACCCCTCCTTTTATTAATGCAACAATAACACTCTATTGCTTTATACGGTTATTGAAGTTGGACTTAACTCTTTGGTCCTATCCCCAATTTTTAATTTAACCTTATTCTCACTTTTACCTATAACTTCTGCTATTTCACCTTTATCCTTACCTCTTTTAATTTTAACCTCGGTCCCATTATTAATATCTCTCATTTTGCAATACTTTTTACACATTCTTCTAATTTTACTCCATCCTGCACCAGTTAATCCCAACTCAACCCATTTTGGATAAGACATATGCTCAATGATTTCTTGATAAGGGCCGCTTTCTAATATCGATTTCGTTACATTCCCTTCTTGAAATTGCCTCCAATATCCAGTCATTACAAAAGTAGATATTAAAGCGTTCCAAAATTGCTGTTTATTACACGGTCCTTTATAAACAAAATTATAATAAGTTTCTCTAATTAAGCCCCCAAAATGACTAGCTGTAAGTATTATTTCTTCCATTTCTTCTTTATTAGGCAATCCTTCCCCATATATAGCTTTTTGAATATAAGATAAATAAGTGTGCAGCATATCTGGTATTGATGGTTCTATTCTACTAAGAATATGATTTTCCATTACTTCTGTTTGGTTTAATTCATTCATACTTAACCCCCCTTATTTATAAAACAATGCCCCTATTTTGTATCTTCCTCAAATATTTTTTATTTTTCAGTTGTAATATTAATTTTCCAACTCATTTTTAGCCTCCTTTTTAATGAAACAATAATACGCCGATATTGTTTTATAATTTATGGTTATTCTCTGCAACTGGCTCCATTTCTTTACCGCATTCAGGACATTCAGGTGTTTTGTTTTTGGTTGCTAGTTTATAATCATTATTATTACATTTTTTATTGTAGCAGTATGCTTTACAGTACATTATTCATCTCCACCTTTCTTGATTATTGTTTTATTTAATATTATTTTTTTAATATGGCTTTTATTTTTCCATCTTCGTTTACTAATTTAATATCAAATTTACTTGTGTCCATAACTTTATGTTCTACAGCGTAATAATATATAGCATCTTTTATCACTTCTTCACCTAACCAAACTTCCTCTTTACCTTTTTTAAATTTTCTTATAGTCATTTTTTCACCTTCTTTCTTTTTCTAGTTCTTTTTCATGCGGACAATCTTCAGGAACTACCAATATTTCAGATTCTTTTGCATATCTTTCTAAGTGGACCTCATAACCGCATATTTCTTAATTTAATATTAGTTGAAGAACCTTGTTTTTTGGAAACTTCAAAAGCAATTCACTTGCATTATTTTTAAGTATGTTATCCTCAATTTCATAATAAGTTTCACACATAAATATCAACAAATTCTCTAATGATTGAATATATTCTTTATTATTTTCACTCATCAAACCACCTCCTCATTACCACAATACCACTGTATTGTTTTATTCTTTGACTTCATTTAAAAATTTTATGAAACTATCTTTCGCAGGCTTCCAGTGTTCATTCTGTTTAGCTCTGACTTCAAGATAAAAATTATCATTATCAAAAGCAATTAGACCTATTCCTCTTCGTTTTAAACCCTTAATAAAATCATCAACAAACCCCATAGTAGGTACAGGCATACAGATATAAGATTTATCAGCTCCTATTTGATGTGTTCTTGCTTGTTCTAATGCTTTTCTCCAATTATGCAATTTATGTTCTACGCTTCTATATTTCCCATTTTTGATTAATACTGCATCTATACACCTTGACATAAAAGGTACTTCTCTAACTACTTCATATCCTAAATTTTCTATATGTTTTTTAAATTTTGTTGCTAATTCATTTTCTGTCACAACAACTCCCTCCTTAAAACAATCCGCCGATATTGTTTTATTCTTTTATTCCTGTTTTTCACATAAACTGACTATATGTCGACATAATTCTTGTGGTATTCTTGACCTTTGTATATTATTTTTTAACCCTTGAGTGCCTGTTGTACTTCCTCTTGGTGCTGCTGCATGACAAGGGTCACCATTCTTGCATATAGGTTTAAAATTAGGATATGGGTGATTTGTCCATATATCAGTAGGTTTCATACGTTCGTCACCATACTGACAATAAGTGACTGTGTATCTACCAACCCCATTCATATCCTTCATCAATTCCGATTTTCTCATCCCTCCTCTTGGATTTTCTATAAAATAGTATTTAGGGTTTAATTTCTCTATTAATTTCAACATTTTAATTAAATATTCATCATGTAACTCAGCTTTTTCACTTTTAGCTGTTAAAAATCCGCTCTCTAATTTTTTTCTATGATGTGAAATTGCTGCTATTGAATAAGTGGTGCAAGGAGGGCTAGCCCATACAATATCAGGCTTATCGCCTAATCTTTTTATTACTTCTTCGCTAGTCACATTTAAAATATCAGTTGTCCATTGATTTAATTTAAAAGGTCTTTTTGTAAATTCATCATTATACTCAACACATAAAGTTTTATGCCCTTTTTTTCTAAATTCATTGCTGATGCTTTGTGTCCCCGAAAACAATTCTAAAACTTTCATAATTAACCCCTCCCCGTTTCTATTTCTGTTAATTTCATTTTAACTTCCTTATAAATGTATGTACTAAATACCAGATAAAAACTATAGTTGCCACTATACTACCACCACCTAATAATGTTTGCCAGGTATCCATTTAATCCCCCTCAATTTGATTACTTCTTTTTATAGAGTGTTTTAACTTTCCACTACAAGCACTACATTCATAATTATTGTGTTCAGCAACCTTTTTTATATACACTTTTTGACATTTATTACATAAATATTTTTTAATAATTATCACCTCCAACTTAAATATATTATACCATAACTGATAGATATTGTCAAGTATTATTTGCCATTTCTTTTATTTTATCTAAACGGAATTCTAAATGATAATATATAAAATCTTCTAATTTATGTCTGCTGGGGAACTTTTTAGAGAAAAACTTTTCTCTATTTTCTAAAATTATTTCTGCCTGCCAATTATTACCCCTTAAATGCGGATTATTAATTAAAGAAATGCTAGATACTTTATCAATGTCAATATAGGTGTCTTTGTTAATACGATATAAGTTATTCATTTGATACCCCCTCCCTTCATACCATATAGATATGTCTGCTGTGCCGGGCCCCTTAATATTTAGCTGTTGCTGCAAACAGAAGTAACAGGACTATTGCTATTATATGTGTTAATAGTTCCATATTTACCTCCTAAAATAATTCACTTGTACTCTTATCCACCTCAACATTACCATCCTGGTCTTTGGTTAAATAAGGTTTAAGTAAACCTATATCCATATCCCATAGTAATAATATTTCACCTGTTTGACCATAGTTATTCTTTTTAACTACTATTTTAGTCATTTTATCTACTTTTTTGAAAGTTAAAATTCTTCGGGAATTGTGTGCAATGCCATCAGAACCAAACACTTCCTTTATTTTAGGCACTTCTATATCATTAATACTTTCTATATCATCTCCATCTTCTGCATTTCTATTAGCTTGATGTGGTGCAATAATAGGCAACTTATACTTTTGGGACATCTGGTTTAAATCTTCTGATATATTTTCATATTTAGTATGCTTTCTTCTAGCCCCTCTTTCATCTTTCATAAGAGTTATTTGGTCAATACCTACAATATCGGGGCTATATTTTTCTAGTAAACTCTCTAATTTAGTGGCAGTAAGTTTACCATTAATATCATTAGGAGTTATAACTGTAAAAGGGGTGTCTTTGTTCTTTAATTGTTCTATATATTCCTTATAGTCTTTTTCTACTTCTTCGTCCCCTCTGCTTAACTTAGTATTTGAAAAGTTTTTGTAAAGAGTATCAAACCGATAACCAATTACACTAGAAGGTAACTCACCATTAAACATCAAAACCTTTTTACCTTGTTTCCAGGCTTGAACTAAGAAAAATAACAATAACCAAGTCTTACCTTGTGATGTCCTAGCAATTATAGTTACTAAATCTTCTTCCTGCCAACCATTAGTAATTCTATCCAGTTCCTCTATTCCTGTACCTATCCCGGTTTTCATCCCCTTCTGTCTTTGTTTAAACTCTTCCAATCTTTTATTAGCGTCCTGCACTAAATCCTCACCCTCATAATATGTACCTATTTCGTTAAATTCCTCTATCTTTTGTTTTAGAAACGTATAGGCTTCCCAGCTATCTTTTTCTGCTAATTTAGTTAATTTTTTTATTGATTTACACATTTTACGAAACAGGTATTGTTCTTTTAGCTCTTCTACCAAATATCTATTACTTTCCTCTATCTGAATTAACTCAAAATCTTCAAATTTATCAAGAAAAGTAGCTTCATCAGGAACATTACCATATTTATCATAGTGGTCTAATATATATTTATACTCGTTTTTATAACTCTTAAAATGATTAAGGTCTACATCATTTTGTCGGGCTAAAGTTAATGCCTGTTCTTCTAGAACTTTATTAATGAACTGTAATTCAATCATCTGACCACCTCTGGTCGGGGCCGAAGAAAGTTATACCATCACACTGACCCCGTATCCTGCTGTATATTCTATCATCTAGGTGTTCTTCTAGTTCATTTTTAGTTCTGTTACTCGTATATATTTGACTCAGGTTATTACTAATCCTGTAGTTTATGAAATTATATAAAGTTTCTCTGACCCACTTTGATTCCATTTCTGCCCCTATATCATCCCATATTACTAAATCAGCTGTCTTTAGGTGTTTTTTGGTCTTCTCCATTTGTTTTTCTGACCTATCAAAATCATCTTTTAAATTATTTAAAAATTCTGGGACATTAATAAACTTACCTCTAACCTTTAAATTATTGGTCAGGGCAATTTTTTTAAAGTATTCATTCATTATAATACAAGCCCAAGTAGTTTTACCGTTACCTTTAGTTTTACTTACTAGTAATAACCCCTTCCCTTTCTCCATATATCTTTTAATGTTATTTTTCCATTTAATAAGTAATTGTTTCACTTCTTGTGGTTCTTTGTTCAATCGTAAAGAATGTATGTATTGATATTTTTGTGGCATATTCGATGTTTGGTATAAAAATTTCAATTGGTGGTAGCCTACACAATTAGTATTGCACTGTTCAGTATCATATTTACTGCAATACTGGTCTGCCCAACATTTCATTTAATCAACTCCTTTATTTATCCTTTAGTTGATTTATTAGTTTTTCAATTTGGTAATTTGATTATCTCTTTTTAACGACTAAGGGTTCAAGTTCTCCTCCACAATAAGTACACTCTACATCTGTAGTAGTGCCTTTAAAGCGTATCCTCCCACACTCTAAACAATAATAATATTTAGGTTCCTGTTTCATTTTAATCCCCCCTTTTTTCTACATTCTTTGTGAAATTTTTCCCTTTAAAATGAAGATTAGGTTTACCAAATATTCTTTTGGTCATATACCCACACTCAGGGCAAAAGTGATTTTCTCTTAAAACTATATCCCCACAATCTATATCCATACTACTTAATTTTTCAAATTCATAATCACACTCTTCACATTTATATTTATAAATTGGCATCGTCTTCCTCCTCATCATTATTGACAAATAAATCTGCAATAAAAATACCAGACGCAACTAAAATAACAAGTATTAGACCTAATAAAAAGGGAGATAGAAAAGCTAAAAACAATAAAATTTCCATAAATACCCATCCTTTCTACACTATAAGTATTATTTGTAAATCTTAATAATTTTAACTTAAAATGTAAACTTTTGTGTTAATTGGTAAACCTAACCTCACCATATTAATATTTATACCCCTAGAACAGATATAAAGGGGTGTGTGTTGATTTATACTCTTTAAAGGTATTATACCCTTCCTAGAGGTTAAAACCTCTTAAAAGAGCGTGTAAGCCGTTTATAATTAAAATAATGCTTTTTGAGGTTTAATGTCTTTGACTGCTTGTTCTAAAATATGCTGTCTTTGATAGTTTTTATCTAAAAATCCCCAGTTAAGTCCTTTACCTTGTTTTTTCTCATAGATTATAATAAATTTTCTAGCAAAGGTTAAGAAGTTTCCTTTGTTTACCTGAGAAACGAATAAATTATCTCTTACCACTCTCCTAGCATACTGTAGTCTATCCTGGGAATAAATCCTTAATCCCTGATGTAGTATCCCACACCAGGAGAATACACCTGCTAAATCCCTGAAAGTTATGTTAGAATAATCACCATTCACTTTAGCTTTAATATATTTTTTTAAGCTGTAATCTAGGAAATCTCTGTTACCCTTTACCACATAAGGTAATCCTAGAACCGGGTCTTTGGAGAAATTTAACTCTACAGGTTTACTGGTAACATTAGGTATTAACTCCTTTTTCACTTAGTTACCTCCTTGTTTAGCTGGTATTTATCTGTTAACTTTTATTTATCTCTGGTATTTATCTGTGTTGTACTGATAGTTCACTTTCAAATTTTAACTAAACTGACCCTTATTACTAAATAATTTAATCGGTTTTTGATTAAATACGAGATTTTTTTTGTTTACTTTTTTTCATCGAAGTACTTAATGATTTTCGGTTTTTGAACTGGAAAAAAAGTGAAAATCCTAGTTTTTTTTATCTTACTTTTTTTTTCTCAAAAAAAAGTAAGAAATTACTTGATTTATTTTCTTTTTTTTTTATTTTTATTTCTTTTTCTTTTGTGTTAAAATTAATTTCTCTTTTTCTTTACTTGTTTTCTTTTTAAAAGAGTGTGAGAAATGTTTTTCTTTTATTGTTTTCTTTTTCTCTTTATTAAATTTTATATTTTCTTTGTCTTTCTTTTTTTTTCTTTTCTTTTAGTTAACTTTAATTAGTTTCTTTCACTCTCACATAGTCCCATTTTTTTGTATTTATACACTCATTAATATCTTTCAGTATATCCTGGGACAGTTCATTATTGTCAATCATCTTTTCTAGTTGTTCAATATCAGGTGATTTTTTCACAGCATTAATATTATGGTCTTTGATAACTTCTAGCAGTTTTTCTTCATCTATTTCTTTTTTAGAGTTTTCTACTTTATAGATGGAGTAGTTATCAGTATTAATCTTATCAACACCCTTTACCCCCAGCTGCTCGTCAATCTTATCAGCTATTTCTTTTCTCTTATTGTCAAATTTCTTTTTCTTGTTGTTGTATTCAGTATACTGTTGTGCTAAACTATCAATCATAATTAATACCTCCTATGTAAATTATTGGTGTCTTTGAGCCTTTTTATTGTTCACTTTACAGTATAACATACTTGTCAAGTTTTGTTTAAATATTCATACATTTACCTAATATGGATAAGACCCCCTTAAAGCATATACGCTTACAATCCATTTTAGGGGGTCTTTAGGGGGGAGGTGTGCTATACCTTCTTAACCCATATAAACCTGTCTATCAGCCTGTGAGGGGTTGTGAGAGGTCTTTAAATTATAATTAGGTCCTTGTTTTTACATTTTCAATGTATTTACACAAATTGAGGTAGTTTGTCCAATAGCTGCTGATTCTATAATCGCATATTATCCCTCCTTTTAATTTTCAATTATTATGGTAGCACAACTATAATTAAATGTCAAGTTTTTTTTAGGTATTTTTTTCATTTTGCCAAATTTTAACCAATTTCAAGGCGTCTTTGAAGTTATTTACCTTTTCTCTTAACATCCCTTTAGGTTTATCTCCAGCAGGGGAATAATTGATTATATAGTTCAGAAAGTAGTGGTCTTTGTTAGTTATTAAGATGATGTCTTTGAAGGTCATATGGGCTTCCTGGAGTTCCATTGAAGTCCCAATATAAGGTGTATTTAACATTAATTCAGCTACAATTAAATCACAGGTCTTTACACTTTCCATATCTGTTTCATAAATGTAATCTACACTATAGGTATCATTGAGGTCTTTGTCTTTAATAGGGTCAATAACTTCAAACTTATAAAATAATTTTCTCCATTGTCTGCAGTATATTTCATATGTCTTATTAATGGCTCCAGCTAAATATATCATTAGTCACCCCCTTTTTGTAAGTATTCCTTAATTTCCCAAAAAGATAATATATCCTGATTATCCAATTGTTTTTTAATTGTTGTGTGTATTTGTTTAGCTATTTCATATTCAGCTGCATCCATAATGCCAATTAGAGGAAAGGAAGTATAAGATGTTTCTGTTTTAATAGGTACTCCCATAAGTGTAGTTACAGGGGCCGAGTCTTGAAGGTCTTTAGTGGGTTTAGTAAGGTCTTTAGTAAGGTCTTTGTACCCTTCCTGGTTAACTACTACCACTTTGTTGTCTTTACGGGTCTTTGTTAGTTGTTCTATAAGTTGGTTTATGTTCATAATTACACCACCTTTTTAAATGATTGGCAGCCTAATGTCTTTGTTCCTTTTTTCACATAATTATCAGGAACCAGAAGGTCTGGTCTTTGTGCATATTCAGCTACAATTCTACTCACAAGAAAAAAAGTGTTGTCTTTAGGTGAAGGAATATTAATTATGTTGTTATTCTTTACTTTGTAGATTGGTATTTCCTTGCAGTATATTGCAAGGGTTTCTTGTCCTCTTATTTGTTCTACAACCCTTGCTGGATTATTGGCAGGAGACAGAGTAAATATAGGGTCTTTGTTACGGTCTAATAGTGTTACAGTATGTGGAGTCTTATTAATAATGTTTATCTTTCCTTTATCGGTTATAAACTCCATTTTAAGCCCTCCTTTGTATTGTTAATGGTATAGTATACCTAGGATATAAAACCTCTTAAAGTCCAATCTAAGCTGTTCTAAATGAAGACATAATAAAAAGGGCAGCCAATTAAGACTGCCCCTGGAGTTGCTCTCTCAAGGATTACTTTATTTAATTTTGTTTAGTTTATTCTGTTAGTTGTTCTACTGGTATTATTTTCTTGCAGCTGTTACATTGCTTTAATTCCGCTTTTTTGTTTGTGATTGTTATCTGCCCGCAACTGCATGCTTTCCGGTAATGGTTATTATAATAACCTATAATTGTTTTCATTTTTTATCCTCCTTTATTTTTTCTGTTTCCTTTTTTTCAATTAAATAAGGTTTCCCACCTTGTATTTTTATTTTAATGTGTCCATATTCAATACTATCTATATATTTTTTAATTGTATTAATAACTTCCATTATTTCCCTCCTTTTGTATAAATATATCCATATAAAAAACCAAACAGCCCTCCTAAAATAACAGCTACCAATAGTAATAAAATCAATGTAACCACCTCCTTATAATTCGTCCAATTCTTCAAGCAGCACATATATAAAAACACAAAAAACAAAACTAGCCCCAAACGTGATTAATAGTATTGTTAGGTTTCCCAATATTATACCTCCTTTTTAACCTGTATTGTTACCCGTCCAATTCGATTAGGTAGATATCATTGATATTGTTGGTTCTTCGGTAACCCCGATAAATTCCAGTTTTATTATAATATTTACTGTCTGGATTAACTATTTTAACTTTTTCACCTTCATGATAAAATTTCTGCCCCTGATAGTCCTGATCAATACTTTTAAAGTCCTCCAATTTACACTTTAGCATAAATTTCACTCCTTTTAATTTCCTAATTTAATTTGTTTTAACTTCTTATTCCACTTAATCTGGTAATGTTTAATCTCATTTTCAGTGAATTTTTCGCTGCTAACTTTGCGGATATAACCTAATACGTCTTTAAGTGCATATTTCATTTTTCCACCTCCTGTACGTACTCTTCAATTTTTTGATAATCAACTTCTACTCCACTTGGGCCTAGTGTTTCCTGAGGTAAGTAAGCAACTCTTTCATTCAATCCCGGCCCTTCTACTTCATAATACCAGTAACGACCCCCTTTCTTTGAGTAATAGGGTAAATTATACCCTTATCTCTGCCCACCTTAATTAAGGTGGACAGGATAAAGATATAATTAATTACATTTTAACTATTATCGGGCTGAATCAAGTGCTGCAACTAATTCTTTAGCTTTTTTAGGAAGATGTTCATAAAGACCATTGTCTTTAAATTCCCCTCCATAGAATCCAAAACAACTATCAATAGTTTCTAAACTAATATGGCCACAGTCTTTACATTTATTCTTTTTTTCTAAAACAAATCCGTAAACTTCTCCTCTTAAATACATCTCATAAGTTTCAACTTCTTGTTTCAAAACTTCCTTAATTTCTTTAGCTGTTTTTTCTTTTACTTTTTCCTTTTCAGCATAGATAAACCCGACCTGACCCCAGTCCCAACCTTGAGGGTCCACACCAGAAAAACCAGTAGTATTCATATAAAGCTGTGTATGGTCTAAAAGATATAAAGGTAAATAAATACAATCACTAACAATAATTTTATGCTGCAACATGTCATACCAACTGTTATAGTTCTTTGCGTTAAAATTCTTATCACCTAAATCATAAGAACCATGACTACAAATCATTGTACCTAAGTTGTCCCAGTTTCTAGGGTCTTCTGGGTGCATGTCTCTAACAATTTTTAAAACAAACTCTTCATTTTCTGCTACCTTAACTACCATTTTAACTCCTCCTTTTATTTTTGTTGTTATGAAATGCAAAGTCTTATACATTATCATATAATAATATATTATCTTTTGTGTATACTTTATATTTTTGTAAGGTAAATCCTTTGTTTTCTGCTGTTTTTTGGATGTCTTTGATTACCTTATCAAAACTATTATATTTGTTTTTGCTGCATCCTGTGTCTGTTCTAAACCAATGATTCTTGGCAAAGTTACCAATTTTACAGTCTGGATTACCGTCAATTAGATTTAAGAGCTCTACCGTATACCAAACATTATCCAGCATAACTTCAAACTTAAGTCTGTCCTGTAATACTTTCTGTTTGTTGTAGAGTGCTTTTAGTAATTGGTCTTTATTCATTTTTAGTCCTCCTTTTAATTTATTGTTCCGGTTTAAGGCTGGAACCGGAAACCAGAAACAATCAAACTTTACTTTAATTCACCCCCTTTAATTTTTGTAAATATAATTGGATGTCTTTACGCAAAAACAGGATTAAATTTTATCTTTTTTCCCGGGGGGTAGTGTACTTCATTCTGGTCTGGTAGATAAATGAACTTATCAGGGTTAATTCCCTCCCAATAATCTTTATAACCTCCTAATTCGTTAAAACCATTAATTGTTTCATTATTGACTGTTACTGCTGCATATACCTGATGCATAGCCGATAGAAAATATTCCATAACATATTCATTAAATGTAAACAGATAGGGTTTTGTATATCCTCCTCTTACATCGCATCCATTATGGATTTGTAATGCAATATATACATCACCCGTACTGTATATCCAGTCTTTTTCTTGACTGTATATAGTATATTGTAAGGTTTGAGATAATATATTCTCTGTATTATAGGTATTGATTGTTTGGGTAGAAAATCCTTGTTCTCTTCCAAAGTCTTCTATATCTGCTAAATATGAATTTTCTGATTGTTTCATAAAGTTATTTAACTTCTTATTTAATTTTTCTGTATTTCTGTTTGTTGTTAAATAAGCTGTTAAATAATGAAAAACTGGGAGAATAAACGACACATCATCTGTATACACTTCAGTTATTAATTTTGGGAGGTCTTTGTAGTCTTGTAAGGTTTTTTCTTGGTTTTTTTCCCAATGCCTTCCATATACCGACCCGCTATCCAAAAAATGTTTCCCTGTATTTTCTGTTAACATATTATATATTTGTTGTTCTGTATCCTTCATTATTTTTCCTCCTTTGCTAAGTCTTTGCCTTTTATTGCTTTAACTAATGTATTGATTTCTGTGTCAGTTAGTGTTAATGTTTTGTAATCTGCTGCTCCATCCAATCTTACGGGCTGGGTCAGTGTTATACTATCTGCAAGATTCTGATTTGCTTTTTTACATTTTTCTTCAATTTCTTTTGTGGTGGTATGAATTGTAAGATAATTTTTTGTCAGAAGAATCCAACCATTGTTATATATTTCGGCTGTTACATTGTTACTTAATTTTGTAACCATTGTTTTCCCTCCTTTCTTTAAGTTTAGTATATCATAACTATAATTAAATGTCAAGTTTTTTTTGTTTTTTTTCTTGGTCTTTAGTGGTCTTTAGTGTTTTTCTGGGTCTTTAGGTCTTTACCATCTTTTACCAATATACCTATATCTTGGATTGTTATTTTTTGGTAATATATGTTATTTTATGTGAATATATGATATTTCAATAAAAAAAGCAGAATCTGATTAATCAGATTCTGCTGGTATTTTTTACCTTGCAGCAAATTAGTTATTCAATTTTATTGATTTAACTTTCTTAATATGTGTTATATTATCATTTTGTTTATGAATGATTATTTTACCAAAATCAATTGACTTTATTATTTTTAATATTTCTTTTTTTTGTGTTGTATTCATTTTATCACATCCGGATCAAAAAGTGGTAGGATATCTCAATGTTATTATTCTTCATTTGAGTGATGAATATATCGATATAATTATTTTTGTCAATAAATATGGTTATATCATTGTCCGGATTAAATTGTATTTTTTTATATTCCCCTGCAATGTACAAGGTATTATTATAATCATAACTTAGCATTTTTATATCATTGTTAAGGTGAAACCTGATTTCGGATATTACTTTTTTTTCTTCGTTATTTAAAATTTTATAGATGCGTTGAGTTATATTAACTATATGGTGTTTATTCATCCAGTTGGTTAATGATTTTATGCTTGTTCTTTTTAATTTTAACTCCAGTTTATATTCCTTTAGCTGTTTATTATTTAATATACCTTTTTTTCTGATGTTTTTTTTAGTTAATCTCATTTATAACATCTCCCTTTATTTTTATTGATATAAATCTTGTATGCTAAATTCTTCAACAAAATTGATAAAATCTTGTCTAGTTGCTTTATCTTCCCTAAAATCCCCGATAGAGTAACAAGTGATATTATTACCTGCTGCATCATATATATTTACTGAGTGTCCACCATTCCAACAGAATAAATAATTATTTTTCTCTATGGTTTTATTACTAATTAATACTTGTTGCCTGATGATATCATTGTTATATAATTCGTTCATTGTTTCACCTCCCTTCTATAAATTATTATGGTGCTTTTTCTTGATTACAATTTTAGTATATCATTTATTATAATAATTGTCAAGTTTATAGCAAAAAAAAACAACAAAAAAAGAATTTATTTTATTAACAATAAAAACCAATAATTCCAGGTAAACCCATAAATGTCAATAAATAACAATTAAATAAATAAACAGTAATTAAACCAATAATATACAAAAAAACAAAAAAACGGCAACAATGGTAAAGTATATAAGTTATACTATTTAATGTAAAATACATATTATATGTAATATATACTTAATCCCTGTTTATAACCATAAATATAATTAATATAGTTATTAATACTAATAAAGTAATAGTATAAATAATACTAAGGTTAATAATATTATATGTCTATTCACATTATTGATATATCAAGCTCAAAAAAGTAAATAGAAAAATAAGTACAGCAGCAGTAACTTTCTATCGTGCCTGTCATTATAGTTATGTAACCGATTACATAAATATATGCGTAAAACAGTTCTTTTGCGAAACTTTATGCCTATTTATACCTGTAAACTTTACCATATATGTAAAATACCCCCCGCCCTGGAAATATATGGTAATAGGTCGTGCTTACCCCTTCGACAAAACGTCATATTTTTAAACCCGGGGTCCCTCTATGTCAGTAATCATAGGCCACTCTAGTATTAAGAACTATTTTCATTTAAAAATGTAAATATATAGTTAACTTTTGTATAATAGTAGTGAGGAAGGGGTGAGTACAATACCGCTTATTAGGGGGTATCAACATGATTCATCAGGGCACAGTTAGAGCATCCAAGAAGAAAAATGCTGTATTGAAATTAAAAAGTCAATTTAGAGGTCAAGAAGTTAAGTTAACGATAGAAAAAGTTGATACTAACACGTATGAGTACCTTATCGTAGAAAAATGAGTCCTACTATGACGGGGTTCGCACCACCTCTAGGGGGGTAAACACTAAAAAAATGGCAAAAAACAGGCTAATTCGGATGATTAAAAACACACTTTCCTATACTGAAGGGGAGCAGCATCGATTTTACCCCTGGTATAACCACGTAGAAGCTATTAGTAGTAAATATGATATTGACCCTAAACTAGTTAAAGCTATTATAGAGGTTGAATCCAGTAATGAGGTATATGCAGTTAGGCATGAGCCATATTTTAGGTGGTTATATAATGTGGAAGACTACACCGGGCTGCAGACTACAGCTACCGAAGAAACAATGCAGAAGACTTCCTGGGGTTTGATGCAGATAATGGGTGCAACTGCTCGTGAGTTAGGGTTTGAGGGGCGTTTCTTAGTTGAACTTATTAATCCTGAAACCAATATAGAGTATGGGTGTAAATACTTAGCAGGATTAAGAGATAGATTTCAGCATCTTGATAGTCAGATTGCTATTTTTGATGATAATAAGGTAGCAGCCTATAATGCTGGTAGCCCTCGCAGAGAAAATGGGGAGTTTGTTAACCAGGACTATGTAGATAAGATAATTCAAGCATGGGAGAGCTGAGGGGCCTAATTCAGCAAATTTCAGCTGACAGAAAACAGGAAACCCACCATAGTTTTCCTACCTTTTTATTTTCAGGCAATATTTTTTATTTTATGTAAGTATAAGAAGAGGTGATGTAATTGGCTCGTACAGTAGAATATCCCTGGGCTGAAATAAAACATAAATATCAGACCGGTGCCTACACTATGTCAGAGTTGGCAGACGAGTATGGTTTTTCTCCCACCACAGGCTATAAGAAATCCAGTGCTGAGGAATGGAACAAAGGGGAGACGGGTTCCCACCTGCAAAATCAATTGGAAGAAAAGATACTGGATAATGAAGCCCAGAAAAGAAAAGATACCCGCATTGAATACTATGTTATTTTCTCTCATTTAAGGGACAGGATAGCCAATGAAGTGTTAAATGGTGACCCTGATAAAAGTAAGATACGGGCTTATGAAACAGCAGTAAAAGCCCTTAAAGGTTGTAAGGACGCTGAGTGGGACATATTAATGTTAGACCAGAACCTCAAGAATTGGTCAGCAAAGTATCGTATTGAGAAAAAAGAAGTTTTAGAATTAATTAAAGAAGATGATAATGCTAGAGATGTGCTTAAAAAGTTGTATCGTAAATCCAGAGGAGAAGATAAACCTATAGATATTACTCCTGAAGAAATGGAAGAGAAAGACGAGGGGGAAGACTAATGGATATGGAAGAATTGGAAAGGGAACTGGTAGAACAGAGAAATTTAACTAAATTTGAAGAAAAGGCCGATAGTCTGCTTAAAACTATGGATAAGATAGTGGAGATAGAAAGAGCCCACTTTACTAAATGTATAGAACAGGGTTTTGATGTCGAAACAGCGATGTATTTAACAAGTCAATATTTAAAAACTGTTCTGGGCGGTTAATCGTGAAGAAATGTGAAAACTATGGTAAAGTAGGTTATTATGAGTTTGAATTTCCTACAGTACCTACAGATTTGCAGAGTAAATTTTATATATGTAAAGATTGCATACTTGGCTTAATAGGGGGCTAAAGAGCCGTAACGGGTTGTGGTTATTGCGCAGGAGTAAGGTAATGGCTATCCGGCTGGACTCCAAATCCAGTTATGCAGGTTCAAGTCCTGTCTCCTGCACCATTAATCATGAGAGGATAGAACAGGCATCTATCACGCCAAATTAATGTTTTTATAATCTATAATCCCATAAGTCTATAATACTATAAGGAGGGATTATTATTTTTAGAAAAATACTGGGAATTAATAATGACCGTTTTGGCCATGAAAAAACAGATACTAAAAAAAATGGCACTATGAGTCTTAATGAGTTTAAAAGAATGTATGATGAACAAACAGATTATTTCATTCAGTAACCCCTAGAACCTAGAGGTAGGCAAAAAGGGAGAATATGAGGATAGAAAAACTTATCAAAACTAATAAAAGAGAGTGATTTAATAATGGCAGTAACTGCAGAACTTTATGCTCAATTTTTTCAAAATGCTTTGAATGGAAATTTGGATAATTAGAAGGTGTTGATACTCTGGGAAGTCTTCCCTTTGATTTATATTATAAAAGATAGGAGGAAAAATTGAAAAAATTAATTATACTAGTCTTTGTATTAATTTTAATTCTTGTAGGTTGTGAACCCTTTTCTCGGTCTATAGAAGAGAATGATACAGGTACTTTAGAGTTGAGTATTGAGACAGGAGATATGTTTCAAAGTATAGGTTCTCAGTCTGTTATAGATAATAGATTTAAAAATTACAAGTTATCTATTGTTGTACAGCAAGGCGACGTAGTGTATGAAGATGTATTAGAATTGGACAATATAAGCAATACAGTAGATGTTAGATTTAACGAATTACCTGAAGGGGAGTGGGATATAGGAATAACTTTAATAGCAGATTTTGTTGGTGAAGATGGAAGTGAAGTGATTAAATCTGATGTAGAAATTGCTTCTGGGGAAGGTGTAGCTGAAGTTGTTAAGGAAGAAACTACTGAAAAGAGTATTGAGATAATACCTCATTCAGGTGATATAGCAATTACTATTAATGAATTGCCTAAGGATGAGGATGTAGAAGTTACAATTGAAGATGAGTCAAAGATATTTACAGAAAATGGTCAGACAGCGGTTTGGAAAGAGTTGACTTCTAATAAACTAACAACTGCAATTTTTCAATGGAAAGGTAATGAAGTTCTTCGAGAGCAGGAGTTTATAGTGGTTCCTGGTATTCAAAAGTTGATTGAAGTTGAACATTTTAATTTAGTAGATGGTGATTTGGTATTAACAGTTTTGTGGGATTTCCCTCCTCTAACTCCTGAGAATATTAGCACTGAACAGGTTGAAGAAGGATTTAATATTTCTTGGGAAAATGAAGGTTATTCTAATATTATCCTAAAGAGGGAAATTAATAGAGATGATTATTGGCAACGAGTAGGTGAGGTAATAGAGACTGAATCTGAGTTTTATTACGACGCAGAGTGGGGTATTGAATATCAGTTTGCAATAGTAGCAAAGAATAGTGGTGGTTTTGTTAGTGATTTTGGGAAAACTGATATAGTAGAATTAATAGAAGATGAAACTGTGAATATAACAGGCTCTTTATCAATTCAACATAATTTTCCCGAGTCAAAAGTAGAAACTTCTCAAAAATCTATAAATCAATTTGATAATAGAATGGGAACTATGGATGAATTAATTGTAAGATATCATTATGGAGAAAAAAGTAATGCTATATCATCTTTAGAAGATGCTGGATTTAATATTATTGATGAATTAGATGAACTTAATGCAATTCTAGTAGAAGGAGAGGAAATACAAAGTGCGTCTAAGCTAGAGGAGGTAAGGCATGTAGAACAGAATAAAAGAGTATCGACCTTTGATTATATAATCCCAGATGATCCAAAATATGAGGATCAGTGGGTTTCTGGAGTAATGAGATTACCTCAAACTTGGAGAGATAATCAGGGAGGAGATACTAGAGTAGCTGTTTTAGATACAGGAGTTGATTATAATCACATTGAATTAGAAAAGTTTGTAGACCATGATGCTAGTATTAATCTTACTGATGATGAAGGAGATTATATGGATGAACATGGGCATGGAACACATGTAGCTGGAAGTGTCGGAGCTGAAGCAAATAATCAAGCGGGTATTGCAGGGGTTCTTTGGGATTGGGATTTAATGGCTGTACAAGTATTAACTAAAAGCGGCAGTGGAACTTATTATGGTATTGCAAAAGGAATATTATATGCATCTAATCTTTTAGATGAACATGAAGTTGTTCCCGCAGATATTATTAATATGTCTCTTGGAGGTTCTGGGTATTCTGAAACTTTACATGATGCTGTTAAAGAGGTAAATCATGCGGGGGTATTAATGATAGCTGCTGCAGGGAATACTTATGATGACAATGTTAGTTACCCTGCTAAATTTCCAGAAGTTGTAGCTGTCAGTGCTTTGGAATATGTAGAAGGAGAACCTCCTACTTTAGCATCTTTCTCTAGTTATGGAGATGAGATTGATTTAGCTGCTCCTGGTAGGGATGTTTTAAGTACCTATCCTGGAGATTATGTGAGTCGGCTCAGTGGAACATCAATGGCATCTCCTCAAGTAGCTGGATTAGCAGGATTACTAATTGCAAACGGTGTGCCTCCCAGAGATGTGTTAGAAACAATGCAAAGAACAGCTATAGATTTAGGTGACGAATATTATTATGGTGCTGGAATGATTAATACCTATTGGGCAACTCAAGATGTAAATGAAATTAAAATTATTGTTGGAGAGAGATTAGATAGAAATTTTGAAATAATAGAAGAAATAGAAGTTCCAATAGATGCTGACAAGTTTGAAATAGAAGCCCCTACAGGAGAGTATGAGGTTATGGCTTGGATAGATGTTCGTGGTAGCGGTCATCTGGAAAATGGAGATTATTTTAAAAGTTCTGGAGAAATAAGTGTTCAAGATAACATTAATATAAATATAGAGTTAGAAGAATATTATCAATAAAAAAGGAGAGTGATTAATGAAATTTAAGCTAACCTATAAGCCTATAACTAAAATAAGAAGGTGAGTGTTAACATGAAGTGTAAAGACTGCAAGACTAACAACAATGTAGGTAGAGTATATTGTTTAAACTGTGGTAAACATCTGTATGGGGATGATAGATATGGAAAATCTTACAAACGAAGAACAGAAAATGTTTTTCGATTCTTTGGCTGAAGTTGATTATGAATTTTATGCTGAATATGTTAATCCTGAATATGTACATGGGCAGCATACTAAATATGTTTGTAATTTACTGTCTGACATTGTAGAGAACGATAGGGGTGGCAAGTATATAATTACTATGCCGCCTCAACATTCTAAATCCTATACCATTACTGAAACTTTTCCTTCTTTTTATTTAGGAAACTTTCCCACAAGAAGTGTAATTACAGTTGGCTATAGTGGGAATTTTGCTGAAAAGTTTGGGCGTAAGAATCTAAACAAGATAAGAGAGTATGGCTCTGATGTCTTTGGAGTGCAAACAGGGGAGAAAGAAACCTATAAGGACTGGACATTAGAACACGGGGGTAGAATGTTATCTAGTGGTATAGGGGGTCAAATTACTGGTGAGAGAGCAGATTGTTTGTTGATAGATGACCCGGTGAAAAATAGACAAGATGCTAATAACAAAAGGTATAGAGATAGATTATGGGACGAATGGGAAAATACTTTAAGTACTCGATTAGCAGAAAATTCATTAGTTATTTTAATTCAGACCTTATGGCATGAAGATGGTTTAGCAGGCAGACTTATGGAAAGAGAAGCAGAAAAATGGAATGTTCTTAAATTTCCAGCTTTAAGCCCAGGTAAAGAGCAAGATATTCTTGGGAGGGAGAAGGATGAACCTCTTTGGCCTTTTCAATATAGTAAAGAATATTTAGAAGAAAGACGTAGAGATTTAGATTCTAAAACTTGGAACAGTTTATATATGTGTGCACCAAATATTGAACAGGGCAATCAATTTAAATCAATCTATTTTAGATACTTTAGAGAAAATGATGATAAGAGTGCATTTATACTAGAAGATAATGAAAAAAGGGTTATTTTGAAAAGCAGATGTGTTCCTTTTCAGACTGTTGATAGTTCCTTTAAGAAAAAGAACAGGCATGACCCAACTGTTATTAGTACTTGGTACTTAACCCCAAATAATGATATTTTACTTTACAATGTTTATAAAGATAGAATATCGGTGCCGGATTTATTCCCCACTTTAGAAAGTTTAATGGATAGATACAAACCTGTTAAGGTTTTTGTAGAAGATAAGGCCAGTGGTACTGGGATAATTCAAACAGCAAAAAGAAAAGGTCGACCAGTAATAGCGGTACCTTCACAAAATGATAAAGTTACAAAAAGTTTTGAAATAAGTAGTTTTTATGAGAACAGGGCGGTATATCATAAACAGGACACAGAGTGGGTAGCAGATTATGAGGATGAATTAACTAAATTTCCCGAAACTGCCCATGATGACCAGGTTGATACAGCTAGTATTGCAGGTATGGTTGTTTCCCGAAACTTCTTGAGAGCAGGAGAATCTAGTGGTGGATTTGTAACTTCAATATAAGGAGGTGAGCTAGTGGTAAAAAAAGAATTTGTTGGGACAGTTAACGATACAGGAGAAATTGTTTCTAAAAATATATATGATAAATTTACAATTAATAAAGAACAGAACCCGACTAACCAAATAACAGAAGAACAGTTTTCTTTACAAAAATCTTATAATTTAATTCAACCACCTTATCCTCCTGAACATCTTGCTAAATTATTAGAAATAAATACTTTTCACTATCGCTGTACCCACACTAAAGCCCAAGATGTTGCTGGTAATGGTTACGAAATAAAGAAAGTAGAAGAAAATGCAAATGAAGACAATAAACAGCTTATAAAGGAGTTTATTAATAGACAGTTCCCTACTATAGAGGAAATACTGACTAAAGTTGAAATTGATTATAATAGTATAGGATATGGTGCTCTTGAGTTGGTTAAAGAGGGCAATATGCATAATACAGTGTATAGATATATGAACCATATACCTGCACATACTATTAGAGTGCTTAAAGATAATGATAGATATGTTCAAAAAAGAGGGACTAACTACAGGTATTTTAAGTCACCCACTTTAGAAAAAGATGTTAATAAACATAATGGGGAAATTAGTGAGTTAGGTGAACTTAATGAAGAGGACAGGGCATCAGATTTAATAATGCTAAAAGATTATAGTCCTCGTTCAGATTATTATGGGATACCAGGTATTGTCACTGCTCTTAATGCTATTTGGGGTAATCTTGCTCAACAGCAGTACAATAGTGAATTTTTCAAAAATCATGGGATTCCTCAATATGCTGTTTATATAACGGGCGATTATAATTTAGAACAAGATGATGAGGGTAATTATACAGTAATTGAATCTATAAAAGAACATTTATCTAAGGTTAGACAAAACCCACACAGTTCTCTTGTGTTTGGTATTCCTTCTAACACTAGTGGTATGGGAGATACTGTTCAAGTAGAGTTTGAAAAATTAGCAGTAGAAACAAAAGATGCTAGCTTTAGAATGTATAGAAAGGATAATAGAGATGAGATAGTTGTTAATCACGGTGTGCCGGGCAGTAGGATTGGATTGTCAGAAGCTGGTAGTCTTGGTGGTGATGGTGCTTATGAAACTAATAGGGTATATAAAGAAAGTACCATTAATCCCCGACAAAGAGAATTAGAAGAATATATTAATACTTATATAACCCGAAGTAATTTCAATATTGATGGTTGGCGTTTTAAATTAAAGACTATTGATATTGATAGTAAAGAAAAAGATAAAGAAATGTTGGGGTTTTTGTTTGATAACGGTGCTGCTACACCTAATGATTTGATTCGTAATTTAGGTGAAGATTATGGTATTGAGCCTGATGAGAATGACCCAGCATTAAGTTCTCACTATATACAGGGTCAACCCATAGATATGTTAGGTATGGGAATGTCCCAACAAGAAATAGATACTACTTTAAACTCTATTAAATCTAAATTGGAGATGGAAAAATGAATTACTTATACTTCCTTCAAAAATCAACTCAAAGACAAAGGGAAGCCGAAAGGGCTGTTAGGGAAAGATTAAGAAATTTATTTGCTCCTGTCTTTGCTCAATTTCCAGAAGAATTATCTAATGCTAGAAATAGAAGAGAGATAGCAAGTAGAGTTGAAGATGAAATGTTAGACCTTGAGGAAGAATATGCGGATATATTGTGGGAGGAAGGTCAGCCAATTGCTGAATATGGGGCAAACCGAACGGTTCATCATCTCCAAGCAGCAGGGGTATCTATAGCCATAGGAGTTATAGGCTCTGGTGTCTTTGATAGGTTGGAAGAAATGACTATCGAAACCACACAACAAACATTAGCCCGAATGTCAGATGATATAGTTGAGTATGCTTCTCAATTAGTGAGGGACGACTTAGATGAAAGTGAAATAGTTGAAAGATTGAATGATAAGTTTAATACTATGGAACAGTATGAAACAGAAAGAATTGCTCGAACTGAAATGACTTCTTACAATAATATGGCAGCTTATGAAACCGAAAGGGAACTGGGTGTAGATTTTCACCAGTGGATAACTGCTGATGATGAAAATGTTAGAGGTCTTGAAGACTGGGATACTGCAAACCATGTTATAATGCACGAACAAATAGTTAGAGTAGGCGAACAATTTTCTAATGGACTATTGTATCCAGGTGATAAGTCTGGGCCACTGAACGAAATTATTAATTGTAGATGTTGGGAAATCCCTTTTATTATACCAGAAGATTATTCTGCTCCTCCAGCACAAAGATATTTTTATGAAGATGATTTAATTGAGGTGGTATAGTGAACTGGAATGAAATAAAACAAAACCCAGAAGAGTTAGCTAATCTCACTAATGAGATAGGCACACGAGGAGTCGGGGACAGATTCCAGAAAAATAAAGATACTGTAGTTCATTGGTTGAAAAAACATGGTTATGAATATACTAATAAAAAATGGGAAAAAGATGATGATACCTTTGAGAAATATTTACAGGAAATATCTGATGAAAATATTAAGGTTAAAAAAGATAATGATACCTACACAATTTATTATCAAGAACAGAGTGCAACAGTCAGTCAGGATAAATTACAACAGCTGTATTATGATTATTGTGAACTAAACCTTACTATAGAAGAAACAGCAGTAAAGAATAATATGGTTACTGATGATTTTAAAATAATTAAAAAAGCATTTGATATTATTCATGACACTCTCCCGTTAACTGATAAAGAAATTTTAGAAAAATCACCAGAAGAAAATATTAAAGAAATTATTGATAAGAAAAAGAGAAAAATAAAAGAACAGAAACCTGTAGAAGAATTAAGAGAATTAAGAAAGATTGCTGATAAATATTATGAACAGTATTATCAAGCAGAGAGAATATTAGACAATATAGAAAATAAAATACCTAGTATCAATTATAAACCTCAACAAATTGATTATGAACCTCAACCTAAAGATTTAATGATAACATTATCTGACCTGCATTACGGTAAACTTGTTTTAAGTGAACATGTTTTAGGTATTGATGAGGATTATAATAAACAAACCTTTAAAGTTAGATTAAATAAGTATAAAGAAAAAATAATAGAAAAAATTAATCAACTACAACCAGAAACTATATATGTAGTTTATTTAGGTGATTTATCAGATGACCCGACAGCAAAAACTTACCCCAACCAACATTTTCATCAAGATGTGTCTCAAGAATCACAAATATTTGAATGCGCTGATTTATTAAATAAGTTTATTTTAGATATTTCTACATATAATCCTAATATACAAATTGTAATTTTACCAGGTAATCATGGGGATGAAATTGTTAATCCTGATATAGTTATTGGGGGTATAGTAGAGAGGGTTTTAGATTTTAATGTAGATGTAGTGAAAAGCCCTTATCAAGTGTTAAAAATAAGAGATAATAATTTTATATTTTCTCACGGTCATTTTTTAAGAAATGGGAAGAATACTAAAGAAAATGACATATTAAATATAATTCACTCTCTTAATTTACATAGAAGTAATACTTATTTAATAACGGCACACACACATCATGAAGAGGGGGAAGGTTCTGGGTATGAACATAAACAAGTACCTTCATTAGTGGGCGCTGATGGTTATGCTGCTAATAAATTAAATAAATTTGCTAGAGCAGCACAAATGGGGTTTGCAGTAGAGGAAGATGGATTAACAGATAGATTTAAAGTTTATTTTAATTAGGAGAGGAGTAATATGAAACCAGAAGTAAGACATCCATTAATACAAGTTAAATGTTTAGAAGTTGAAGAACCAGTATTTGTAAAAGGTACAAAGACAGGATTATTAGGGACTATTGATTACAAAAGTTTTTATATAACTATGGGGTATATGTTTGCGGTAAGTGATAAAATAACTATTGGGTCTGAAGATAAGCATATTATAGGAATAAAAACTAATGATGAGATACTCAGAATTGATAATATAAGGGTAGGTACTGATAGTCAAGAATTGGATATAATCATGCATAAAGATATAGAATTAGAAACTAATGAAAATAATGGAGAATTAGTTGGAGATGAGTTATATATAAGAAATCAGAATTTTAATTTTGATGTAGATATAGATACAAAATTTATTAAGAATGCTGGTATTGAAAGTGAAGAAATTGATTTTCATGTAGATACCTTATATGGAGAACAAGGTGTAGGAGGTAGAAGGATTGGAGTATCAGGAGAAGCCCCGATAAACTGGGAATTAGAACCAAATACTGAATATGCATTAGAATTTGATAACAAAGAAGGAGCAGAAGTAAAATTAACCTTTGGAATTAGTTTTAGTAAACTAATTAATGAAGATAATTTATCATTGTAAACTAATTTCTCAAATCACGTTACAATAGTTTATAATATATGTCAAAATATAATTAACAAGAAAGTAAATATAAGTGAGAGGGTGATTATATATGATTAATGTTCCTAAAAGGGGAGATATTAATACTAGAATAGGTGTAGGTGGGGGAGGACAAAATTTAAGTCGGTTAGGCCATGTGTTAAAAAGATTTGCAGTTGGATTTGAAGGTATTGTTGGAGGTTCTGCTACTTTAAATGGGGAAACAGTAACTCCTGTAGTTTTTGGAGAAAATGAGTATGGAGAATTATTTAGTGATGAAGTTGGTGCGGGAGAATCTTTTGATTTGTCCGCTGACACTACTGTTCGTT